>ERZ836877.5644-NODE-5644-length-11833-cov-20.199949_pt1 | contig 11833 bp, 6 predicted proteins | sample MGYA00519469_ERZ836877 | MGnify/ENA primary metagenome ERZ836877 (study PRJEB31850, sample SAMEA3708809) | human gut metagenome | biome: human gut; feature: human-associated habitat; material: faeces | place: China | collected 2014 ... | reverse complement strand
ACTACGCCGCCGCCCGTCCCCTCCTGGAGCAGGCCGCAGCCGCCGGAGTGGAAGGAGCCCGTGAAGCCCTCGAGGAGATAGCCCGTGCCGAGCACTCCGAAGCCACCGGAGGAGTCACCATCCTGTAAAGGCAGGTAAAGGTTAAAGCTTTAAAGGTTAATGGTTAAAGAGTTAAAGGTTAGAGCTTAACGGTTAAAGAAGGAAGAGCCGAATAGGCACTGATACATGAACTGTCCCTTCCGACCGCCGGATGGCACTCCCGTGCCGCGACTGCAAGTCGCGGAAACCCCCCGCTCATTCAATCTTCCGCTCTTTTAATCTTCCATCACATCAAAAATAATCAATCACTAAAAACAATAATAATTTTTTAAAACCAACTGTATGAAAACAAAGTTTTTCTATGGAATGACGGCGCTCGCCACATTAGGCTTCGCCGCCTGTACAGCTGATGAACTTGCCCCCAGTGCACCGGGTCAGGTTGCCGAAGCTGACATGACACGCTACATCAGCGTGCAGATTACCGCACCTTCTGTGGGAGGTACACGAGCCGAGGGAGATATCGAGCCTCCTGCGGATTATGATGACAATGTGCCCGGATATAGCGGTGAAGACAAAGAAAATGATATTGACAGGGTCTATTTTGTTTTCTATGATGATAATGGCAATCCTATCGGTGGTGATAATGCTATTGTCCAGATTGAGAATTCTCAAATGACATGGACTCCAGTAACTCAACCGAATCACGATTCAAGCACTGCAAGTTCCGTTGTAGGGGTCAATATCCAGAAAGGTGAGAAACTCCCTTCTTATGTGTTGGTATATGTGAATCCGGTTTCTCCGGATGGAATGGCACAGCCAATAAATGTGATAGAAACTCTTAAGCGTAACCAGGTCACATACACAAGAAAGAATGGTGAGGGAGAGACTGCATCTACAACAACTTATTTCCCAATGAGTAATTCTGTGTATTATGATGTCAATGGGAATCTCGTCAATGCGGTGAAGGTTGGCGGTCTTTTCAATGACAGAACGTCCGCAGAGAATGCTCTGAAACCGGATGCACCGGATAAGGATAAAGTCACAACCATACATGTAGAGAGATATGCAGCCAAGGTGCAATTCAGATGGAAACCGACGGTTGAAGGCACTCCAGATGGGACGGCAAATGATAAACCCTCTTACGCAGGTATAAAAGTATACAAATATGTCAATGAGGATGGAAGTGAGACAATCAATACGGAGCAGACGATAAAACTTGAGTTCAACCCTGAAAAATGGGATGTGAATGCGGAAGGGAATGATATGTATATTATTAAAGCATTCCGTGGTTCCGACGCTCTGGGAGGTCTGACTCAGAAAAACATGACTTTTGCCGAGGCTGTAGCCGGATTGGGAAAGTCGGAAGATACTAACTGGAAGTGGAATAATTATAATGATTTCCGTTCTTTCTGGAGTTGCTCGCCTGCGTATTATTCCACAACTTATCCTGAAGTAGCTTCTGATTATGTATGGGAGGATGAGACAGGGGCGACTGTCACAAATCCTTTAATGCAACTTAAATATCTGAAATGGTCAGAAGTGAAGAATAATATTGGCATAACTGGAAACCTTAATGAATATGCCACGGATTATACACTTGAGACTACAGTCGGCAATATAGGCCTTCATACCACCTTGAATCACTATGCGGCATTGCCTTCAATCATTGTGACCGGTAAATATAAAGTGTTGTATGATGAAGCAACAAGATCTTATGTCCCGGATAATACCACATTCTACCTTTATGGAACCGGAGCCGATAACGGAAAGAATATATTTTTCGATGCGAAGGCAAATAGCCTTGAAAGCGCTGCTACCGAGGCAGACAAGACAACATCCTTTGGTGCGAGTCTGCTGAAACGTTTATCCAATCGTCAGAACATAGTATTTGTTGAAATTACTCCCAGTCCCACAGAGGATGATAAGAATCCTAAACCGACATATCGTGAACTGACGGATGAGGAAATAGTAAAGATATTCGAGATTGCTCATCCGTCGCAGGCTGTACTTAATTTTGACAAAACTGGTACTAAAAATGTAAAGCTTGCAGCCCGCAAGTATTCTCTCCAGATTAAATATACGCTTGACAATGCCGGCAATGTTGTTTATGACAACCTTACCCTGCCAACATTGCAAGATAAAAACGATGAAAATCAGGTGGTGAGAACTTACACTCAAAGATTGGTGATAAATGATGGCGCAACCGGTTATAAGCCGATTATCCTGTCCGGAGATAAGTCGGAAGCTGAGAAGATAAATAGGCTTAATGAGGCAAACCATTTTGTCTATAGAAATGTCGGGGCTGCTGACAAATATGAGAAAGGTATGGCTTACTTCAATATCCCGATCAAACATTATGGCTGGTATCGTCCGCAAAACAAAAACCGCAGTTTGAATGAAGCTGGTACAGCTTTTACTGACAATAAGAAAATTGATTGGACTCTTACGCAAGTTGGCGATTTCGGAATTGTCCGTAACCATATATATAAAATATCTGTCAACAAAGTTGATGGTCTCGCTACGGCTATTTCCGAGGAGACAACGCCTATTATTCCTCCGCAGGAGACAGAAGAGCACTACGTCGCTTACCGTCTCTACATCCTCAACTGGGCCGTTGTGCCGACTCAGAATGAGGAACTCTGACGGAATCGAAACCGACAATCTGTGGATCATGGTCTGAACAGACCGTCACATCACGGAAAATTCCCGGGCCATAGGCCTGTCTAAGGGTGGCAGGGGGTGATACCCCTGCCATTCACCAAATTAAATAAATAAACCGACTCATGAATATCAAGTTTCTTCATAAGTCATATCTATGGATTATGGCGTTTGCCGCTTCGGCATCCTTTTGTTCGTGCAAGGACTGGATATACGATGACCTGGATCCGTGTACGGTGACGTATAAGATCAAGTTCAGATATGATCACAATATGAAATATGCCGACGCCTTTCCCGCGGAAGTGCGCTCGGTCAATGTATGGGCTTTTGACGAGGAGGGTAATCTCGCCTGGCAGAGCGAAGCCGCCGGAGATCCCCTCTCTGATCCCGATTTCAGCATCACCGCAGATCTCGCCCCCGGCACCTATGATTTCATAGTGTGGGGAGGACTCGCGCCGGCATCCCCGTTTAAGGTTGAGAACGCATCCCGTCCCGCACGCATGGAGGATCTCGGATGCGAGCTCCGGCTCTCCGACGGCCCTTCGGGAAAATATATGAACCATGAGCTGCCCGACGGCCTTTACCACGGACGCCTTGACGACGTGCGTCTCGAAGTGCGCGATACGGAGCATGTGGTGCAGACCGTCACTATCCCGCTCAAGAAGAACACCAATGAGGTGCAGGTTATCCTGCAGCATATCGACGGCTCCCCGATAGGGCGCACGGATTTCTCTGTCAGCATCAGCGCTGAAAACTCGTCGCTCGCCTGGGACAACGAGGTGCTCCCCTCTGACGCGTTCATCTACACTCCCTGGTCTACAGTCCACGGTTCCGCCGATATGGAAAATCCCTCAGTGCGCGCCGCAACTTCCACAAGAGACACCCAGACATCGGTCACCACACTTCTCAACGAGGTGGCGATGAACAGGATGATCGCCGGGAAAGAGCAGATCCTGACCGTGACGCGCAACACCGACGGACGCCAGGTGATACGCATACCTCTCATACAGTATCTCCTGCTTGTGAAAGGCAACTACCACCGTGATATATCCGACCAGGAATATCTCGACCGTCAGGATGAATACTCCGTATTCTTCTTCCTCGACCATGACAACAATTGGTATATGGCCGGAGGTATATATATCAACGGATGGGCCGTGGTGCCCCCGCAGGAATCGGAAATGTAAAGAAGAAAGCGAGATGAAGCACATAAAGACATATAACTATCCTCGGAGGGTGTGGCGGTTCATGAATGCCGCCCTGCTTCTTGTTGCGTGTGCAATCGCGCCCTTTGGCTGCACCATCTCCGAAGAGCCCCTCCCTGAATGTCCCGGCAAAGGGGAGTCTGTCCCCCTGAGGGTCAGCTTCTCGATGTCGGCTGCCTACGACAAATCCCCTCTCTTCACCCGTACCGACCCCGACAACCATCCGGAGGTGGAGGCCGACAATCTCTGGGAAGACGCGATCGACATATCGTCTGGCGACTATGCCATCTATGCTTTCAACGACGCAGGCGAATGCACGTTCAGTTCGCGGGCGCTTCCTGCCGGAAGCGACGACCTGAAGGTGTTCGGCTCCCCGAGTTCCGGCTATGTTGTCAACTCCTATATCGGCGACGTTGATCTGACCGGTGTGGCCGACGAGATAACGTTCACCGTTGTGGTGATGGCGAATCTCGAAAGTGCCGGCGGCACATACCCCACCCCCGTAGTGAAATCGAAGGCTGAAAACGGAGCTGCAACCGCCGGAACCTCCATCGCTGATTTTGAAAGTAACAAGGTAAGCTTTACTCTCCATTCGAGCAACACCAACGGCTGGTATCCCGGAGAGGAATTCACTGATGGCGGCAAAACGAGGACTGCCTTCATCCCGATGTATGGCAAAAAGCAATACACGATAAAGAAGACTATACTGTCAGATCCGGCCAATCCTCAGTATCAGCTGACCGACATCGCGCCAATGTACCTTCTCCGCGCCCTTGCCAAAGTCGAGATCATTGACGCGATCGATAAGGAAAACGGCAATGATGAACCGGGAATTGAAAGTGTCAAGATATATGGGTTCCGAAAAGACGGCTGGCTGACTCCCGATAATTTTATAGAATACAATCAGGTCGCCGATCTGACGATTCCTGAGGGAGAGCTTGGAGAAAACTCTGTCCCTAATGTATCGGCATGGCCTATGAAGGCTTTTAGAGGGGATAAGGTTATCGCCAATGTCGATGGAAAGGATATAGTGAGGACAGTGAATTTTTGGCGTATATATATCCCTGAACAGGCCCTTGCGAGTATCCCTGACCGGCAGATTGCTCCGTCACCACCGATTGCATCCATCACAATCAAAGGTATTGCCGACGGAGGCAGGGAGATAAATTTCAATAAATATACGAGTGCCACATCATTCTCCTCCAAGATTATGCGCAACCATATATATAGAGTGGCGGTGATGAATCTTAAGGCTGAGACGACATTGGTATATACGGTGTGTCCCTGGGATGATGAATATGAGATTAACCCTCCGGCGTTTGAATGATAAATTTTACGTAGATATTTTTGATGATTTGAAAATATGACCAAATATAAGTTTATACTTCTATCTTTGCTTATGCTTGCGGGAATGATTTCCTGTAAGGATGACATAAGTCTCCCCGACAGCTATCGGCCCGAGGGGGAGGACGCTGTCGTCTCCCTGAAGATTGATACCCGGGCGTTCATGCAGCTGACGAGGGCAGAGATGGGCGAGGGGCTTGCTAACAGGATAAATAATATCTGGGTAGGCATATATAATGTGAAGACGGGCGAACGCACCGGAACCTATTATATGACTGAAGAGAATCCGGATGTGGCGGATCATAACAATAGGACTATCCCCGCTTTCGACACCAAATCAGGAACAAGCTATATAGTTGCGGTTGCCAATGTTGTCGGGAACAAGGGTGTTGACCTGACCTCCGATGATAAAACTGAGAAGGAATTAAAGACACTGCTTGAAAGTGCTGATTCATGGAGTAAATTCCGTGCGATTGCCATCAAGCAGAATTTTGATGAGGAGGCTGTGATCCAGGTGCCTGTGACTCCATTGTCACAGGGTATTGTGATGACAGGGTCTTATCTTGCTCAGGATAAGGATAACCATGGTGTTGATCCGGATATGCCTGAGGAGGTGTATATCGCTCCCGGCAAGAATGAGTTTTCCGGGAAGATACACTTGCGCCGCCTGTGGACACAGAACACCATCAATATCGAACCTACAGAGAATGTGATCGATCTGGAGGTGCTCGACATACAAGTTGTGAACGTGCCGGAATATTCCTGGCTGCAGAGCCGTGATCCCGAAGCTGATGCCGGAGAAGATAACATTCTCGGATATGCCAACGCCGGCGATGCACAGAATCCTGATGGAGCAGCCATAAATAATCCCAACTATATGAAATCTCTGGTGCATACCACCACTGATATGACTGTCAATAAGATAACGGTTGGAAATAGAGAGACCACAAGATATACTTTCTCTTATTGGCAATTTGAGAATAAGAGAACCGGAATAATAAATGATACTCAGACCAATCCATATCAGGAGAGGGAGCGCGAGTATAAGACTGTGACGGGGGATGGCACTGGTGCCGGACAGTCACTCAATACGGGTATATATAAGAGCCTTTCTCCGCAGAACGGTAATCTGAACAACAATGCTACTTATCTGAAGATCAGGGCAAGCATCACATATCGCAATCCCCAAGGTCTTGAGAATCCTCCTGAACTTGAAAACGTACCGGAACAGGATAAACTGCCTGGAAGCGCTGCCTCGCGTACTGCCATATGTACCTATACCGTGCATCTTGGCTATCTTAACGGGATTGCCAACGATTTCAATTGTCTGAGAAACTCAAAGTATACCTATAACATCAAGATCAGATCGGTGAAGGATGTGCTTATCGAGGCTTACCGTGAAGGGGAATTGCAGCCTGGAGCCGAAGGAATCGTCACCGATGTGACCAACAGACTGGAAGAGCTTGATGCTCATTCAGGCGTATTCAACATATACCTGACCACTGACGAACTTAAATCTTTCAGTTTCTCAATGACTACATATTATGGAGGAGTGGCGAAACGAATTGCCATGGACAAGGATGGCAACTGGACTCGTCCGGAATCAGACAAAAGTGGTCAACCGAAAATCGGAGATGATGATTTCAAGTTCTATAACTGGATCGAACTTGTGCCTGCAGGTGAGCTCGATGGTTCTGAAGATACAGAAAAGGTGCCATTGGATCCTACCCGGACACCTACAGAAATAAAGGAGTTCCCTAATCTTGAAACAGGTACAAGAACTGGAAATGTATATTATCTTGGCGAATTACGTGAAGCTGCAAATCGTGAAAATAATGCTCTAACTGGCCAATGGTTCACTGTCTATGTCAATGAATATACTTATGAGAAGAGGTATGACGAATTAGATGATAAATCTGATTGGGGTAATGAGAAGAGTAGTAATCCGGAGTGGAAGAAGTATGTGATGCAGCCACAGCGCCAGGCATGGTTTAATGTGAGCCAAAGTACTTCCGCTGACAATAACAGCAGTTATTATAAGTCGAAATATGCCTTGACCCAGCGTTCGATACAGACATATTACGACTATCAAGATGCCGAATTAACGTCCGCGGTTGGTGCTGAACATGTGAATGAAAGCTTCGGCATGAATCTTCGATGGACTGTCAATGTACCTGGTTTTAGTATAAATAATACCAATTCGCTATATACATTTTTAGATCAAAATAACGGAAGGTATAATACTTGGATAATGTCTGCGTATGCGTCTACAGGTAGTCAGACTTCTCCCTCGGATATAGCATGGCCTTTGAACTTAACATCTCTTCAGAATGTAAATAAGATTGATAACGGAAATCAGGCTTTATCTGGAGTTGCTACTGCTGAAAGGGTTTATTCTGTGCCTAAGCTTAACGAGATACCTATCATTAATAGTAGCACTGGAGGGTATAATATTTCGGATAGGGCAAATTCGAATAGCCAATGGTGGTGGGGAACTGCCACAGGCTATGATCCTCAGGTTAATGGGAGTGATATACAATATATTCAGGTTTACCATGCCTGTATGAACCGGAACCGGGATGAGAATGGCAATGGAAGATTGGATCCTCAAGAACTTAAATGGTATGTGCCAACATCAGGAAAATATGTTCGATTGATTCTTGGTCGTAACGTTTTGCCGACTCCTATTATGAATTATTCTCGAACGTCAGTACCTAAGTTTTGTGGAGACGGAGGAAATACTTATTATCATTTTGCTACCAGTGACAATAGTATTGTGTGGTCGGAAGAGGGAACTTCTCTTTCGCTGTTCAATCAGCAAGCCAACAAATGGGCCCGCTCGCCTTGGCAAGTAAGGTGTATACGTAATCTTGGAACAGATCTCAGATCTATAACTCGTGGAGATGATGGTGTGGTTATGGCCTATGACGACACAGAAAAGGATACTTCGACACACGGAGGAGTTGTGAAAACGAAGTATTATAGTGGACAAGCAGTCAGGACGCCTCAGATTGATCCTTTGCCGGTGCATAAGACTAATTCGGCATTGAATAAGCTTGGAACCTATGGGTTTGAAATTGCACCGAGGGGCAATACATTCTCAAATTCTGATGGTTCTCATAACAATGAGGCCGGGTTGGGGTCGGATGTGAAATGGAGTGGAAATAATGAAGCCGCATCTCTTAATGAAGATAATTATATAATATATAAAGGATTGGTAGAGGAGAATACTCTATGTGAAAGTTTAAACACTGCCTCTGGCAGGAAAGGATGGCGTGTGCCAAATCAAAAGGAGATAACTATTATGCGAAGAATGGGAATCCTTACTGGAGGAAACTTTTTGACAAGTACACAGGAATATTATTCTGCAGTAGAGGATTCCGATGGATCTTATTATGGATCTGATACGCCTGGGTATAAGTACCGAATAGCTTCTGTGGAAGATTCGCGTACAGTGGCCTCATATTTGTTAAAAATAAAATATGTGAGATGTGTCAGAGATTTGACTGCAGCAGAGGCTAAGATGACTTATAATCAAATAATCAATCAGAATTAAAACCCTATTATTGATATGGCAATTATTTTGAAAACCATATACCCCTTTCGATTCTGAATGCGAAGTTTCAATCCGGGATGCGGGGCGCCCCGTGCGCTCCGCTTTACCGAGAGCAATACCAATTAGCAATGAGGAATTAGCAATGAGAAATTAGCAATGAGAAATTAGAGATAGAGGAATCGGTGATGGGGGATTAGTAAGTTACTTCAATTGCTAATTGCAAATCGCTAATTACTAATTGATTCTGTCAAGACAGGTCGGCAATCAGCCAACTTTAATTGCTAATCGCTAATTACTAACTGTTAATTGTAAATTACTAATTGTCAGGATGATATTTTCATGTGGCACCAGTTCGTGTTATCTGAAAAAAGCCGGGCAGCCGGATGTCGTGATGACAGACGTGTCCTGGTTGTATAAGTAGTAAGTAAAATTCAAATTTGGGCATTAAATTCTAATGGCGGCGCATCCCGGCAATGGGTGCGCCGCCTTTTCTCAATTAGTAATTAGCGATTTGCAGTTAGTAATTGAACCCTCCACCCCCTTGTTATTCCCCTCTTCTTATGCCCGGCGTTGCCGGGCATAGTGTGCCGCGGCCGAATGCCGCGGTCTCCGTCCTCGTCCCCTAAACCCTCAACCAGCGGAAATCGGAAAACTGAAAACTGACAACTGAAAACTGAAAACTGACAACGGAAAATCAAGATAGCATTGCAGAATATTCTGAATGCTCGTCGGCCATGTTTTTAATCTCGAGATTTGCGATTTTCAATAATTCGGAGGCACGCTCGACTTCATTCCCGATCTCAATCATTTTTCGTGCGATTATTCTTATTTTCTCCCATCGGTCGTATTTTTCCCATATGTCACGACGATGACTTACAAGATCTGTCCGATGCTTCAGTCTTAGAAGGTTGATCGTGTATCTGCCTTTGGCGCTTTCTTCCCCATTTATTATTTTAGGGACCACTATATGCTGATGGAATTCTATATATAACGCAGGATTCTCTTTTGCCGGATTGATTAGCAACGGACGCTCACGGGAAATATCCCGGTGAGCAATGTCGCGTCGCGATTCATCTTCTAATGCGAAATGATTGGCCTTGTAGGATACATTGCATTTTGAACAGCTCAACAAGAGATTATCCCAATCATAGGCGAGCCAGTAATAGCCTGGTTTCTGCAGCTTTCTTTCTGGCGGAACAGAATAACCTCCCTTAGGGCGGAAATGTTCGATATGTCCGAAATCTCCGTTCAATCTGCATTCGCAATATGCACACTTGGAATGCTGATCTTTATGAAGCTGTCTTTTCACATCCTCCCCTTTATAGAATTCGGGGTTAATCTGGGATTCTGATTCGGGTGGAAGAAGTTTGGCCAGAGAAGGTGGTATCTTATCAGATTTATGTATCTGTCTCATATCTTTATCCCCATATTCGTGGCTATCTCTGCAAGAAGTCTGCCGGCTGTGATCTCATTAGGAGTATCTCCTCCACGCAACACAGAGAGATCGCGGTTGAGGTAGTCGAGCTCTTGCTGTTCTGCTTGGGAAAGTTGTGATTTTCCAAGCAGTTCGTCTCTTCTTTTAATCTTTGTGTCCCATATTGGGGAACGCAGTGATTCCAGTCCAAAAAGATCACTCAGCAGAATCTGTCCTATGTCCATGGTGGTGAGATCCTGACTGACTCTCAGGTCATCATATTGTCCGGCATTGTCGATATGGATGATCTGGGCTTTGGACGACGCTCCAGTGATTATTATCGGACTGTGAGTAGTCAGCAGGAACTGGATATTGGGGAATGTAGACAGAAGCTGGTCGATTACAATGCGTTGCCATCTGGGGTGAAGATGCAGGTCAATCTCGTCTATCAGGATAATTCCGGAAGTCTGCAAAGGATCAGTCATTGTCGGGTTGGCTTCAGCCATCCTTGAGGCAATATCCGCAACCATTGCGATAATGATCTTATATCCATCACTCATCTGCTCTATACGTAGGGTGCGATCCTGACAGATGCCGCTCTCTTCAGTCATGACAAACCGGAGAGGGTGGAGCTCGATGCGTGGTGAATGATATTTTTTTCCTACAAAAATGTTCAGAGCCTTTCTCACAGCCTCCAATGCCGGTAACTTATAGTCAAAGTCACGCAGCTTTTCACGTTGACGTCGTTCCTCATCTTCCATAAGGTCAAACCATGCGAAGAAGCTCTTGAAATCCGTGGAGGGTGTCAGGGCATTATTATAACAATCCCATCGCTCAAAACTTTTCTGAAAATTCCTTTTTCTTTCCGGTGCATTTATGCGTCCTCTGCCTGTCCCATAATAAGCGAAGACAGGTAATTCCACAGGATTGTCGGACGTAATCCGGTTTTTAAGATCAAGGGCAACCTGTTTCATCTCTTTAAGATCGCTTTCAGGAGCTTTCCCAAAACCTTTACGGGTTCTGGATTCAGATATTGTGCTTCCATCTCCAATGGAGAAACTCCCGCTGATCTCAAGATAATCGCTCAGACGTCCCTCCTGGTCTATATGGACATCTGACTCGGAGATCATTTTGTCGGGAATTGCCGGAAACTGAGCAAGAAAAGGACTTATCAGGAGCGCTATGCTGTCGAGCATGGTTGTCTTGCCACAGCCGTTATTCCCTAAGAATATGGTCGCGTTGTGATTTTGGGAGAACTCTATGACAGGAAAGCCCTCACCGATAATTCTGATATTTCTAAGCTTTAGTTTCTCTATCCTCATCTTGCCGAAAGGTTTGATATGCAAATTTAGATAAAAATCGTGAGATTTTATGCTAAGTGCATAAGAAAGTCAATTCCCGTTGTCCGTTTTCCGCTTTGAGCGGTCAGTTGTCATTAGTTGTCAGACTGGTCAGACAGGTCCAACGGTCTGACGAAGTCGAACGCCCAACCCCAACCCCCAACTGACAACTGAAAACAGAAAACTGACAACGGAAAAGTTGCGGAATAAAAATCCCCACCCCAAATCCCGTATTAACTTTGCCCCCGGAAACAGGAAAGAAGAGTCTTTCCCCGGC
>ERZ836877.5643-NODE-5643-length-11835-cov-11.532173_pt1 | contig 11835 bp, 7 predicted proteins | sample MGYA00519469_ERZ836877 | MGnify/ENA primary metagenome ERZ836877 (study PRJEB31850, sample SAMEA3708809) | human gut metagenome | biome: human gut; feature: human-associated habitat; material: faeces | place: China | collected 2014 ... | reverse complement strand
CGCCGCCCATCCGATGATGATTTTTTTAAGAGAAGAGGTACTGAAATGAAAAAAGTAAAACGTTTTCTCACAGGCCTGTTGAGCGCCGCTCTGGCCCTCAGCCTGTGCGCCATGCCAGCAATGGCAGATGAGGGTACCGTAGATACGAGTACCCCCCAAAAGAGCACGAGCGTGATTGATACAACAAAAAAAGGCTCTATTACTATTTATAAGTACAACACAACAGAACAAACCGCACAAGGTGCAACGGGAACGGGCGAAATTCAGACCCCGCCGGATGGAGCAACGCCGCTTCGTGGTGCAGAATTTACCATTTATCAGGTTAAAGACGCTGATTGGCTGCAAACGTATTATGGCGGGGGAGCATTAGCCAAGGGAGAAAAGGCTCCTGAAGTTGATGATTACTTCAATAAAGATAATGGTGTAGTTAAAAGCTATGAAGCCTCTAATTTAGTTACAGGCATTGCAGATAAAGCTAAAGGTACTCAAACAACAGATGATGACGGTTTTGCTCAGTTCAAAAATTTGGATTTGGGTCTGTATTTGGTTATTGAGACTAAAAAGCCGCAGTCTGTTGTGACAGCTGTTACGCCGTTCCTAGTTTCCGTACCTATGACGAGAGTGCAGACTGGTGACCAGGCAACGAATGGTCAGCTTCAGGAATGGCTCTATGACATTGTTGTTTACCCGAAAAACAGCACGGTTAAGGGAACGTTTTACCTTGAAAAGAAAGGTGTAATCGGCAACGATAAAGATCATTCAACAGCATTGCCAGGCGTGAAATTCCAGCTTGAACGTTTGAATGATGGTGTTGAGCTTGAAAATGCAACAGATGAAGACTGGACTTTGATTCTGCCCCCCAAAAAGCAAGATGAAGAACAAAAGAATTATTTTGTAACCGGTGCAAATGGTAAGATTCAGGTTGATAACCTGACACCGGGTACTTACCGCTTTACAGAAATTGGTTATGATGAAAATCAGGATGAAAAGTACATTGTAAACGCTGGGGATCGTTATGTATTTGTTGTGAATCCGGATGGTGCGACGGTAGCGAAGCCGATGAACGAAAATAACAATAACGACAACGATTATGTAGCAAACAGCGATACTGTTACTGTTTATAACTATGTACCCGATGTAAATAAGCAGGTACAGAAACGCGGCGATGAAAACACTTGGCAGGAAGCAGCCGATTATAATGTTGGCGATATGGTTCCTTATAAGGTTACTGTTACTGTTCCTGAAAACATTACCCGCTTGAAGACCTTTACCGTGACAGATACCCCGACAAATTTGGAAGATGATGTAAGTACTATTAATGTCCTTTATATCAATGGTGAAACAACCACTGAACTGAATGGAACTGCTGCAATTAAAGCAATCAATAAGGTTAACAAGGGCTTTGAAATCCAGTTTGATCCGGCCGCGATGAGTGACTATGCCGGGAAAGAAATTGTAATTACATACCAGGCGAAACTGTTGAGTGATGCTGTGAGCACGACGGATGGCAACTCGAATAAGGTTTCTTTGATCTATTCGAATAAAGTTAAGACGGACGATGTGCCGGATGCCGAAAAGGATAAGAAGACCGTTCAGGACGAAACGGTTGTGTACACCTTTAAGATTAAAATCACCAAAACTGATGAAAAAGGAAATGGATTAAATGGTGTAGAGTTCGACCTGTATAAAGAAGTTACTGCTGGAACGGCAAATGCGATTACTGGCAATGAAGCAAAGGCAAAAGGTTTGGATGAAACCAAGTGCTGGCTCAAAGTTAATGAGCTGCCGCTAACAACAAAGAAAGTTGACGGAGTTGACGGTATTCTTGAAGTAAAGGGCTTGGCGAACGGTACTTACAAGCTTGTTGAAACGAAGACCTTGAAAGATTATAACTTGCTGAAAGAACCTGTTGATGTTACGCTGGATATTGCTTACAAGACTACTTGGACCGAGACAAATCATTACGAGAACGGCGTTTGGGTTAAGCGTGATGTAACCGCGAAGCACGAAAAATTCGACTCTAAAGAGGCAACGAATGGCGGTACGCAGGATGGTAGCAATGGTGACGGTGTCACCTCCACGACCATCATCAACCGCAAGGGCTTCAACCTGCCCACCACCGGTGGTTTCGGCACCCTGCTGTTCAGCGGCATTGGTGTGCTGCTGGTTGTGGCCGGTGTTGGCGTGCTGCTGAGCCTGAAAAAGAAGAACCGCACCTGATGCGCCTGCCGCAAGGCAAAACAATGTTACAATTCACCAATAGGGTATAGAGGGATAATCCATCATACACAGGGGGAGGGCCGGGTTTGGCCCTCCCCCTATGGTGGGTTATTGGGAAATAAATTTTTTTGGGTGTACATGGCCGTTGTTCGGTTGATTTTTAGGCCCTGCGTGGGGAACCACCCCACGGGCGTCAGGTTTGCGGCGAGGAACCACCCCTCAGTCACCTTCGGTGACAGCTCCCCTCTAGGGGAGCCACCGCAAACATAAGGTTAGATATTGGCGCCCCTTGAGGGGTGACTCCCCGCGGGGCGGGGAGATGTCGCGGAGCGACAGAGGGGACGGGGCGCTGTTTGCGCTGGACGCGGAGCGGCCTGAGGGGTGGTTCCCCGTGCAGAACCTAAAAATAAATAGGGCAAGGCCCGCCAACGGGCCGATGGCGAGCATCGGCCCCTACAAATGATTTGCAACGTTTGCGGCGCGGGGTGGATGGGCGGCAATTATTAGGCCCGTCAAACGGGGCGTCGGGGACGCCGCCCCCTACATGCAGGGCGAGGTTTATTACAATTTTGTGGTGTGCAACGCCGTAAGGCCCTACAGATTATTTTATTGTTATTCACTACCCTAAAAACCACCCCCAACCCAATATCTCCTGAGCGGCGCAATGCGCCGCGGTCCACCACAATGATTCATTATTCTTTATTATTTATTCTTTTGCCTACTTCCAATTCCTAATTTCTAATTTCTAATTGCATCAGCTCCCAACTTCAACCCTCTCACGGAAAGGTTCGCGGTGACGCTATGGATACCACAACAAAACTAAAAGTCGGCTTTGCGGCCTTGATGATCCTGTCCGGCATTGGGGTGGCATCGTACCCGGTTATCAGCAACGCGGTGGCGCAGCGCCACGCCAGCGAAGCGATCCAAAATTACGATGATACCGTAAAAAGCATGGATACCGAAAAACTGGACGCCGCCAAGGAGGCCGCCCGCCGCTATAACCAGCAGCTGGACAGCGCCGTGGAGCGCGATGCCGCAGGCGAAGCGGAGGATACCGGCACCAGTTATGTGGACCTTGTGGATGTGGGCGAAAGCCTGGGGTATATCACCATCCCGAAAATTGACGTCAACCTGCCCATTTACGAAGGCACCAGCGATGATGTGCTGCAAAGGGGCGTTGGCCATCTGGAAGGCTCCAGCTACCCCCTTGGCGGCGAAAGCACCCACAGCGTGCTGACCGGCCACCGCGGCCTGCCCGAAGCCGTGCTGTTCACCGACCTGGACAAGCTGGAAGAGGGCGACTGTTTCTACCTGCATATTCTGGATGAAACGCTGGCGTACCAGGTGGATCAAATCAAAGTGGTGGAACCGGAGCACACCGAGGATCTGGAAATCACCACGGGGCAGGATTACTGCACCCTTGTTACCTGCACGCCGTATGCCATCAACACCCACCGCATGCTTGTGCGCGGCACCCGCATCCCTTATAATGGAGAGGAAGAAACCAACACCCCGCAGGCCGTGCAGTATCAGGCGCTGCGCACCGGAACGGTGGTCAAGCGCGTGGTGGATGCCTGGCCGTGGATCGCGGTAACGGGCAGCATTGTGATCGGCGGCGAAGCGCTGCTGCTGCTTTTGCTGCTGCACCGCTGCAAAAAGCGCGAGGAGGATGACTAAATGGGACGGCTGATTGCTAAAATTCTGGCCTGGCTGGCCATTTTGCTGGGGCTGGCGCTGTTGATACAGCCCACCGCTGCCCAGTGGTGGACCAGCACCCGCAACGCCAAAACCGCTGCGCAGTTTGCGGCCCGCGCCGAAGCCCAGCCCACCGCCCCCGCGGCAGAGGAAACCACAGCCGAATCCCCGGAGCCGGAACGCGCCTACCCTGAACTGTACGCCGCGATGCAGGACTATAACGCGGAAATTTACGCCGGGGGCCAAAGCGGCCTGACCGACCCGTTCGCCTACGAGGAAGCCCCGCTGGACCTTGCTGCCTATGGCTATGACGATGATGTGCTGGCTGTGCTGTGGATCCCGCGCCTGAACCTGGAGCTGCCCGTTTATCTGGGCGCCAGCCGCGAAAACCTGGCCAAAGGCGCGGCGCTGCTGGGCCAGACCTCGATGCCGCTGGGCGGCGAAAACACCAACACCGTGATCGCCGCCCACCGCGGCTATTATGGCGCGGAAATGCTGCGCAACGTGCAGCAGATCCAGGTGGGGGACAAGATCCAGCTGACCACCCCGTGGAAAACGCTGATTTACCGCGTGAGCGAGCTGAAAATTATTGACCCCAGCGATATCAACGCCGTGCTGATCCAGCCGGGGCGGGACCTGCTGACCCTTTCCACCTGCCACCCCTACACCCGCAACAGCCAGCGCTACCTGGTAATTGCGGAGCACGACACCGCCGCTGCGGACACCACCAAAGAGGAGGATTTGCAGGAAAGCGCCGCTACCTGGGACGAAACGCCGCGCCAGGTAACCGTGGAGGATGCCGGCGGCAGCTCCATTGCCGAAGTGGCCCCCCAGGCCCTGACCCCATTGCCGGGGGAGGGCAGCGCGGAATCCGAGGGGAGCGCGATCTCCAATACCATGATCTGGCTGGAAAACAACGCACTGTGGGCCGGGCTGGTGGTTATTGCCGCCGCCGTTGGCATTATGGTGATATGGAAAAAACACCGGGAGGATTAACCATGCAGTACACACAGCAGGCCGCCGCCGTTACGGCCGAAGTAAACAAGGCCGTGCAGGGCAAACAGCAAACGGTAAACACCATCTGGATGGCCATGCTGGCGGGCGGCCATGTGCTGATTGAGGATATTCCCGGCGTGGGCAAAACCACGCTGGCGCTGGCCTTTGCCCGCGCGCTGGACCTGAAAGAAAGCCGCGTGCAGTTTACGCCGGATGTTCTGCCGTCCGATTTGGTGGGATTTTCCGTTTACCAGAAAGAGACCGGCAAGTTTGTGTACCACGCCGGTGCGGTGATGTGCAACCTGTTTTTGGGCGATGAGATCAACCGTACCTCCTCCCGCACGCAGTCGGCTTTGTTGGAAGTGATGGAAGAAGGCACGGTGACGGTGGACGGCGTCACCCGCCCGGTGCCCGCACCCTTTACCGTAATTGCAACCGAGAACCCCATCGGCGCCGCCGGCACGCAGATGCTGCCGCAGTCTCAGCTGGACCGTTTCATGGTCTGCGCCGTAATGGGCTACCCCGATGAGGAAGCGGAGCTGGCAATTTTGGCCGGGCAGAGCAAAGGCCGCCTGCTGGACCGTGTGCGCCCTGTTGCCGGTCAGGCAGATCTGCTTGCCATGCAGCAGGAGGTCAGCACGGTATTTGTGCATGAGCTGATGTACCGCTACATTGTGGCGCTGGCCCAGGCCAGCCGCAAGGACCCGCGCCTGGCCGTGGGGTTAAGCCCCCGTGCCACCCTGGCGCTGACCAGCATGACGCGCGCGGCGGCGTACCTGGCGGGGCGGGATTTTGTTGCCCCGCAGGATGTGACCGCTGTGTTTGATGCGGTTGCCCGCCACCGCCTGGTGCTGAACGACCAGGCCCGCGCAGGCGGCGAAACGGTGGACAGCGTAATGCAGGATCTGCTGCGCACCGTGCCGCGCCCCCGCCCCGAAAAGGCTGACCGCCATGGCAGGTAAGCTGGGCCGGGCGCTGGTGCTTTTGGTGCTGCTGGCCGCGGCGCTCATCACCCAGGCACCGCTGGCGGTGTTCCTGTTAGCGTTTGCGCTGGTGCTTCTGGTGCTGCTGCGGCTGGATGCCGCCTATCTGCGCAGGCAGGTAACGGCAGAGCTGCTGGTGCCGGACAAACCCGTGATACAGGGCGAAGATTTTACCCTGACGGTTCGGCTGCGCAACCGCAGCCGGTTGCCCATCCCTGCGCTTGTGGTGCTGCTGAACGCCGCCGATGAATGGGGCGGGGGGCAGATCGCCCTGCGCTGCGCCGCCATGCTGGGCGGCAAGGAGAGCGCCGAACAGCGCATTACCTTAAACGCAGGCAAAAGCGGCGTGTGGAGCATTGCAGTGCGGGGCATCACTCTGCGGGATCACCTGGGGGCGTTCACCGCGGCATGCCCGGCTGCCGTGCAAAGCCGGAGCATCTGTGTGCTGCCCGCTGCCGCGGCTGGCAAAGCCAAAGCGGAAACCGCCCCCGATGAGGACGGCGACGAAGCCGATACCCGCGCCGCCCTGGGCGGCAGCTATGAGCTGCGGGAGTACCGGGACGGGGATACCATCAAGCAGGTACACTGGAAGCTGAGCGCCAAGCTGGACCGCCTGATGGTGCGCGAACCGCTGACCGCCCTGCGCGCTGCCCTGACCCCCGGTGGGGACCTGGACGGAGCGGAGGAATGGGGGGATTTTCCCCAACAGGCGGCGAAGCACCGCAAAAACCCGCCCAAGCGCAAAAAAGAACATACTGCCCTGAGCCGGCGCGGCGCTGCCGACCCCGGCAGTGGGCTGAAGTTTGTGGACCGTGTGCTGGTGAGCACCCAGCGCCCCGCAGCGCACCCCGCGTTGTGGCTGGCGGCGGATGCCGCGCTGCTGCTGGCGCTCACCTTTGGTTTGCTGCTGGTGCTTTCCACCGGGTTCGGCATTGCGGTGCCGTTGTGGGTGTGGCCCGCGGCAGCCGCTTTCTGCGCCGGGTGGGCGCTGTTCCTACGTGCGCCGCAAGCCCTGCGCCGCTGGGGGCTGCTGGCGGGGGTGATTGTGTATCTTGTGGTGTTGTTCATCTGCCAGCGGAACTTTTTGGCCGGGGCGCAGCAGTGCGCCGGGAACATTGCCCAAAGCCTGAACGCCCGCCTTGGCAGCGCGCTGCCGGTGGCCCAGGGCGGCAGTGCGGCGCAGCTGGGGCTGTTTTTGCTGCTGGCCGCCTTGCCCGTTACCGGGGCGCTGGCCGCTGCGGCCCTGCGCCGTGCGGATGCCCTGCTGCTGGATCTAATGCTGCTGCCCGTTGTTGTGCTGCTGGCGCTGGCCGGGGCCGCGCCTGCTGTGCCCGCCTGCCTGCTGCTTTTGGCCGGTTGGATGGGGGCGTGGGCGGCTTCCTGCTCGGTGCAGCGGCGGGCCTTGTGGGGCAGGTGCGATACCGAAAACTATCGCCAGAACCTTTGCCGCCATTATAACATCCAAAAGTCTGCCGCGCTGGCGGCGGGCGGGCTTTGCCTTGCGTTGGCGCTGCCCTGTTGGTGGCTGCTGCGCCCGGCGCTGGGGGTTCCCCTTGGCTGGCTGCAGCCCGCGGCCCAGCGGGTGGAATCCGCCGCGCTGAGCACCGCCATTACCTGGCTGCCGCGGGTCAGCGGCGGCAGGCTGAACATTCAGGTAGAAGCCGCTGCCGGTGGTGTGGCGGATGGCGCCTTGAACCAGGGCGGGGGTATCCAGGTCAGCGGAGTGACGGATCTGGCCCTGACCGCCAGCGACAAACCCGAAGAAACCGTATACCTGCGGGGATTTATCGGCGGCAGTTATGACGGCACCACCTGGCAGGCCCCTGATGCCGATGCCTTTGACAGCGCCGCTATGAACTGGAAAACCGAGGATAATGCCCGGCTGACCATTGCCAGCCTGCCGTTTTTGCGCACCGCCTATGACGGCACCGCCCAGCCCCAGACGCTGACGGTGGAGCGCATCCACGCCGATACCCAGTACACCTATGCACCGTACAACGCCTACTGGGGCGATTATTACACCATCCAGGGCGATGGCGCCGCCGCGGGCCAGACCGCGCAGGACGATGTGTTCCTGTATTACCCGCGGGATACCGCCCAAACCCAGCTGGAAGCCCGCGCCGATGCCGACCCCAGCGTGCTGGACCGGATGGAAGCATCCTATGCCGCTTACGCCGCCAGCCGCTACACCGCCGTGCCGGACGGCTATGACGAGCTGCAAACCCTGTGCGATGAAGCCAAAAAGGACCAGAAGCTGACCGAAGCTGCGGACATTGGCGATTACATCCGCGCCTACCTAAACACCAACTACCAGTATAACGCCAGCGCTCCCCAGCCGCCGGAGGGGGCCGACCCCATCCGTTACTTTTTAACGGAATCCAAACAGGGGTACAGTGTGCAGTTTGCTTCGGCGGCGGTGGTTATGTTCCGCATGTTCGGGCTGCCTGCGCGCTATGTGGTGGGCTATGCCGCGCCGCAAAGCCTGTTTACCCAACAGGAGGACGGCAGTTGGCACGCCATTTTGCAGGACGATAACGCCCACGCCTGGGCGGAGGTGTACATTTCCGGCCAGGGCTGGACCCCCATGGAGATGACCCCCGGCGTGCTGGTCAGCGCCCAACAGGCCGACCTGCGCACCGACCCGCTGCCCGAAACTCAAGGTCAAGACACCGCCCCCGCAGCAGGGGAGAGCAGCGCAAACGAACCCGCAGCCACCATCGTGCCCCGCAGCAGGCTGGTTTTGGCGGCGTTGCTGGGGGGGTGCCTGTTGGCTGCTGCGGTGCTGCTGGTGCTGGCCCGCCGCCATGCCATGGGGTATGGCCGGGGCAGCTGCAACGCGCGGGTGCTGGCCGTGTTTGGCAGCATCTACCGCCTTTTGGTGCGTCGCGGCCTGCCGCCGGATACACCATCCGATGCGCCGGAGTTTGCCGCATTTTTGCAAAGTTGTGTCCCCGCCCTTGAACCCCAGGATGCCAAAGCTCTGCTGGCATTGACCCAAGCCGCCCAATTTGGCGCAGGTACGATGACTGAGCAGGATACGGACAAAATGAGGAAACTTTACCAGGTTATAAAACACACTGGAAAACGGAAACAGAGCCAGGAATCGGTTGAAAAACAGAGCCAGGAATGATATAATGACCCCGTATGGGGGTAGCGTGTTCTTTGCTTTCTTTGCACAGGGGGCTACCATGATCCAGAAAAATGTGGTATAATATGTTAAGTCCATTAACCAAGTAGGGAATGGCCGGGGTGGGGGGACTGGTTTCTGAAACGGTACCCTGGGAACTGCCCGTGGGGTAGAAAACCGGCAAGGACAGAAAGAAGATCTTATATAAGCAAACGTTAACAGGAGTAAACCCATGCCGCGTCGTAAACAGACAGAAGGAGAAAAAAAAATTGACATCAGCCAGATGGCTGAAGACCTTGGCGTGTCCAAGACCACGGTATCCCGTGCCCTTTCGGGCAATGGCCGTGTCAGCGAAGCGACCCGCGCCCGCGTGGTCCAGTACGCCAAAGAGAAAAACTATGTGCCCAATATGCTGGCACGCGGGTTGGTAACCCAGCAGTCTTATAATATCTCACTGGTGTTCTCGCGCCAGTTCGGCAACCTTGCCGCACCATTTTTGCGCAAAACCGTCAGCGCCGTGTACGATATTGCCACCCGCAATGATTATGATGTGCTGATGACGATGGTGGGCGAGCAGGAAACAAGCCCGATGCAGCGTCTACTGGTCAACCGCAAGATTGATGGCGTGATTCTGGCCCGCACGCTGGAGCGTGATCCGCTGATCCCCATGCTGCAAAAAAGCGGCATCCCCTTTGTTGCCATTGGCCGCCCGGCTGACCAGGATGTCATCTCGGTGGACCATGATCAGGTGGGCGGCTGCCGCGAGCTGGTCAGCCTGCTGCTGATGAAGGGCCTGCACCGCATTGCTTTGCTGGGCGGATCCATGCTGTACACCGTCAACCAGTCCCGCCTGGAAGGCTATAAGCAGGCGCATGACCGCGCCTGCTGCAAGATTGATGAGAGCCTGCTGTTTTTGGAGCTGGAAAGCGACGATCTACGCACCAGCGCTGTGGAGCTCGCGGTACAGCGTGGGGCGGACTGCATCCTGTGCATGGATGACCAGGTTGCCCAGCTGGCTTTGAACACCCTGAGACAGCTGAACCTGCGCGTGCCGCAGGATATCCGTCTTGCCTCCCTGTATGACGACGAAGCGCTGCAGGGGTGTACGCCACAGATCACGGCGGTCTCTTTTGATGCCGAACAGCTGGGCCGCCGTACCGCACAGCAGCTGCTTTCCCTCATCCGCCATCAGCCGGTGGAAACCCGCACCCTGCTGGGGTACCAGGTGGGGTTGCGTTTATCGACCCAGACCTGAGAGATAAATAGATAATGATAAATCAACTGCCCGTACACGGTATGATAAGCCGTTGTGCGGGCAGTTTTTTCGATAAGAAATTTTGAAAAAATATGATGGTCACATGCTTAACATACTGCGATAAGGCATTGGACCGATTGTAGGGCGCGATGCACTCATCGCGCCGGAGCAGCCGGAACCCTGCTGGTTGATCGTTCCCGCATCATACTGCTTGCAGCTCTTTGCCTTAAATCCTGTTTGTGTTGTACTATTGTTGTGGTATCTGTATGAAAATATAGAAGGCGTTATCAATTCTCGAAAGCGAAAAAGGCGCACTGTTATGGTTAAAAATAGCATTAAGATACAAATGAATACAAAAAGACCGGCGGCAAGCACCGGCCTGAATTGATCTGGGATTCAAATGGTTCTTCAAATTGCTTTGGGCATCTCGTCCGGCAGCTGTTTGGGAACATCCTGCAAATGCTGGCGCACGCTGTGGAACCGGGGCGGAATCTCCTCCAGCGGCATCTGCTTGGGGGCTTCAATGCTGCCGGCAGCTTTGGCGGTTTCGTAATACCAGCATTTATAATCCAGCGTGGCAAGGGTCTGCTGCAGCTGGGCCATTTGGGCCAGCAGGGCTTCGCGCTGCTTCTGGAACAGGGCCAGGCGGGCATCAATGGTGCCGTCGCCCTGCATGGCAAGCTCGATATAGGTGCGGATATCTTTGATGGACATGCCCGCGCTTTTCAGGCAGGCGATCACCCGCAGCCATTCCACATCGCTTTCCTGGAACATGCGGATGCCGCCGGACGACCGCATCACAAAGGGGAGCAAACCCTCTTTATCGTAATAGCGCAGGGTAGAGGCGGGAACATCCAGCATGCGGGCCATTTCGCCAACGGTATACAACATCGTTCAGCAGCTCCTTTGTGCAGTGATTTGCAAAAAAATCAGAAAAAACACTTGACTTGAAGTGGACTTTAATCTGTAAGATAAAATTACACTTTAACTATAGTATCCCAGCGCCGCAGCGTCAAGCACAACAGGGCAGGGACACAGAAAAACAGGAGGCAACAAGTATGAAGTGCATGGATAAACATGAATTTGAGCAGCAGAATGTTTTTGGCACCGGTGCCGCAAACACCGCTTATGCCAAGTTTTTCATTGGCCAGTCGTTCCTGAACCCGCTGACCGACCCTAAAACCGGCCTGTTTTTGGCCAACGTTACCTTTGAGCCCGGCTGCCGCAACAACTGGCATATCCACCACGCGGCCAAGGGCGGCGGCCAGCTGCTGGTTTGCACCGCAGGCGAAGGCTGGTACCAGGAAGAGGGCAAACCCGCTGTCAGCCTGACCCCCGGCACCGTGATCACCATCCCGGCCAACGTCAAGCACTGGCACGGTGCCAAGGCCGACAGCTGGTTTAGCCACATTGCTGTGGAAGTTCCCGGCGAAGATTGCAGCAACGAATGGTGCGAGCCCGTTACCGACGAAGAGTACGCCAAACTGAACGGATGAGCAGCCGCTAATAAAGGCAACACCGCACAATTCCCGCCTTGCGGCTTAAGCACCGCTCCGGCA
>ERZ836877.5640-NODE-5640-length-11841-cov-3.622858_pt1 | contig 11841 bp, 7 predicted proteins | sample MGYA00519469_ERZ836877 | MGnify/ENA primary metagenome ERZ836877 (study PRJEB31850, sample SAMEA3708809) | human gut metagenome | biome: human gut; feature: human-associated habitat; material: faeces | place: China | collected 2014 ... | reverse complement strand
TAGCTTCTCTTTTTCCTTCTGTAAACCGTCACTATGATAACTTTCTTCTGTTATGCACGTAATCCGTTCACTTTATATCTTAGAATAATGTATTAAAACGTTCCATTGCTTCCTTTGTCTTCTCATGTTTTCCAAAGGATGTCAGACGGAAATAATTCTTTCCATTTTCTCCAAATCCTGCTCCCGGTGTTCCGACAATCTGTGCATTTTCAAGAAGATAATCAAAGAACTCCCAGGACTCCATTCCCTTCGGGCACTCGAACCAAATGTATGGTGAGTTCACGCCGCCTGTAAATGAGATTCCTTTCTTCTCAAGTGTTTCAGCGATCATATGTGCATTTTCACGGTAATATCCAATATTCTCCTGACACTCTTTCATGCCCTCTTCTGTGAATACCTTAGCTCCCGCATACTGGATGATATACGGTGTTCCGTTGAACTTTGTACACTGTCTTCTGTTCCACATGTTGTGCAGACTCAATGTTTCTCCATTTGATGTCTCGAACACAAGCTCTTCCGGAACAACTGTGTAAGAGAAACGTGTACCTGTGAATCCTGCTGTCTTAGAAAGGGAACAGAACTCGATCGCACATTTCTTTGCACCCTCGATCGCATAGATACTTCTCGGAAGTGTAGGATCTGTGATAAATGCTTCGTATGCGGAATCATACAGGATCACAGCATCATTTTTCAGTGCATAGGAAACCCACGCCTCTAACTGCTCTTTATTATAGCATGCTCCTGTCGGGTTGTTCGGAGAACACAGGTAAATGATATCTGCCTTTACATTTTCATCCGGCATTGGAAGGAAATCGTTTTCTTTTGTTCCGTTCATATAGATGATATTCTTTCCGTCCATTGTATTTGTATCTACATAAACAGGGTAAACCGGATCCGGAACGAGAACCACGTTATCCTTTGCAAAAAGCTCTGTAATATTTCCCGTATCACTTTTTGCTCCATCAGAAATAAAAATATCAGATACTTTTACTTCTACACCATTGCGCGCATAATAATCTGCGATTGCTTCCTGCGCAAATGCATATCCCTGCTCCGGTCCGTATCCTTTGAATGTCTCAGATACGGCCTGAGAATCTACTGCTTCATGAAGTGCCTCGATCACACTCTTTGTCAATGGCAATGTCACATCACCGATTCCGAGACGGATAATATCCGCTGCTTTCTCCGGATGTGTTTCCTCATATACTTTTACTCTTCTTGCGATCTCTGCAAAAAGATAACTGTCTTTTACATTCTGATAATTTTCATTTAATTTTGGCATCTTGTCAAACTCCTTTCCCAGCTGCTTTCATGCTATTCACAGTATTCTGCAACCAATAACTCTAGTATTCCTATGTGTTATATTAACAGATTTTTTTTCATTCGAAAAGAAGTTGAAAAAAAGAAACAAGATTTTGTAAAATCTTGTTTCTTTGATAATAATTTCAGCACTTTAACTGTGCAAATTGATGATGCGATAAAGAATATTTTTCTTTTTTTCTTTCTTACAAAAGCCAAATAACCAGCAAGATTACCTCCACAACAAAGATCACAGGCACTGTAATCATAAATTTTGCTTTCCGTGTCTTATGCCGGAAGCACATCATACCTGCGATTGCTCCTGCACTTCCACCGATCAGTGCAAGGATTAGTAGCGTTTTCTCCGGAATCCTCCATGCGCCTTTCTTCGCTTTCCATTTATCAATCCCATAGGTACAAAATGCAAATAAATTGATAAATATCAGGTAATACCAGAAATATTTCATAAGATGATCTCCTCCTTCAAGGCAAAGGAATAGATGATCTTCTCCTTCACCGGCTTCTCTAACAGCTGCTCCAGCGCCTGGGCATAGTAATCAAGCTGTGCATGGTACAGTTCTTTCAATTGAGATGCATTTCTGACTCTATCCGTCTTATAGTCCAGTAGTACAAGCCCGTCTTCCTCCTCGAACCAGACATCAATAATTCCCTGGACGAGAATGGTCTCTTCCTTTCGATTTTCATCCGTTTCCTGACTTCTCTTCTGAATATCCGGATAGATTTCCGGATAAATCTCTGAAGCAGCTACTTCAAGAACAAATGGCTGTTCCTTCCGGAGCTTCCCATTTCCTGCTGCTTGTGTCATTCGTCTTCCACTCTCACTATTTAAAAACGCAAGAATATCTTTCGTGCGGATACAGTCTGCCATCTCTTTTGACAATCTCCCTGCCTGATAGAACCGTTCGATTTCTTCTTTCAGAAGTTCCTCTGTATACTCTTTTGAAAAATCATGAAGCTCGAGAAATTTATGATAAGCATTTCCCCTTGAAGCTCCTGTCAGTCCTTCATCCTGTTCTTCCATGAAATGTGGAAGCAGTGGCACAATCTCCGGTTCCTGAATCAATTCTTCTCCTGCTTCTTCCCGCAAAGACTCACGCTTCTTCAACTCTGAAACTGTAAATTTCAGCTTCATTTTTCCTTCTTCTTTATATGGATACAGGAAATTCATCTGCTGTTCCAGCTTTTCTTCTGCTCCCGGAAGATAAACCTTCGATGTATCCCAGTGTTCAAGCACTTCTCTTGCAATTATTTCCGCCTGTCGCTGTGCATCTTCTGTAAAATCCATCTCTCCTGCATCAAAAATCCGGACTTGAATCGGCAATTGCTGAACCTCTTCGCTTTCTGTTTTGAGAATTCCACACAAACCATCTTCCCTCTTGAGATCTTCTGCCTGAAGAAGTGCCGGAAGAATCCAGTCCAGATAACGGTTTGCGCTCTCTAACTGATAAAGGCTCAATGGAGATTCCCTGTCTGTCATATGATTCACATATGGTTCCAGGCCGTCTTCTCCTATTTTCAGACTGCCTGTCAGAATCAGCTTTTCTTTCGCTCTTGTCATCGCTACATAAAGCACACGGAGTTCTTCTGCAAGATTCTCAAGCTTTGTCTTCTCCTGGATCATTTTCTTCAAAAAAGTCGGTGCCTTTGTCCTCATCTCAAGATCTACAACGTCAATTCCAACTCCGTTTCTCGGATGGATCACAATACTTCCTTTCAGATCCTGTGTATTGAATTGCTTGCCTGTTCCGGCTACAAAAACGATTGGAAACTCCAGACCTTTACTTTTATGAATACTCATAATACGGACTGTGTCATCCTGTTCGTCTATGATACTTGCTTCGCCATAATCAACATCATATTTTTTCAGTTGCTCAATATAGCGTACGAAATTAAACAGACCTTTATAACTCGTCCCTTCAAATGCTCTTGCTTTCTCAACAAGCATTTCTACATTAGCCTGTCTCTGTGCGCCCCCTGGCATCGCACTGATAAATAACCCATAGCCGGTTTTATCAATTATTTCCACAAGAAGGTCATGGATTGCCGTATACGGAAGAATTTCCCTAAAATGATCCAATACCTCGAAAAACTTCCTCAATTTTTCCTGTACCTGTATTGCCTGCTTTTTGTCCACAGTTTCCGGAATTTCTTCCGAACTCAGGCTGCAAAATCCTTCCACTGCCTCGTAAAACAACTGATTCGGATACGCAAGACGAATCACTGACAACTCTGCTGCCGTCAGACCGACAAACGGTGAAGTCAAAACTGCTGTCAATGGCAGATCCTGTCTTGCATTATCAAGAACTTTCAGATAATCCAGAAGAACACTGACCTCATACGTCTCGAAATATCCTTCTCTGCTCACAGAGTATGCCGGAATCCCCTCCTCGGCCAGTATGGACGCAAAAACTTCTGCCCACCCCTGTAAACTTCTCGTCAGAATCACCATATCCCGATAATGAACCGGGCGGTATTCTCCTGTCTCCTTATCAAGCACAACACCCGTGTTTAGAAGTTCTTTCATTCTCTGTGCGATCATCCGCGCCTCTTCTTCTCTCGCTTCACTGCTCCGAAGCCCCGTCTGATTATAAAGAAGCAGTTCCGTCTGATCCGTAAACACATTTTCATCCGGTAATTCAGGAAAAGAGGCTCCCAAATGCAGTGCCGCCTTATCATCATAGATAATTTCCCCGAATTCCTTCCGCATCAGTTTCCTGAAAATATAATTTGTACTGTCAAGTACTTCTCCTCTGCTTCGGAAGTTCCTGTCAAGATCAATTCTCTGCCTGCTGCTCTCCTGCGTACTGTAGCTGTTATATTTTCCCATAAAGAGTTCCGGGCGCGACAAGCGGAATCGGTAAATACTCTGTTTTACATCTCCAACCATAAAAAGATTATTCTGTCCTGCCGACTTTCTTGACACACTCGTCAGAATTGTTTCCTGCACCAGGTTACTATCCTGATACTCATCGATCATAACTTCTTCAAAGCGTTCCTGATACTCCTGTGCCACTGCTGACGGAACCAGTTTTCCTTCCTTTTCTTCCGTCAGAATCCGAAGTGCAAACTGTTCCATATCACTGAAGTCCAACAGATTTCTCTGTCTCTTTTTCTCCGAAAATGCCTCTGCAAAAGCCTGTACCAGCAGAACTAACATCTTCATTGCTGTCTGTGCCTCTTGCATATCCCTGATCCACTCATCAACAGGCGCGTAGAAATAGTTTGTTTTCAGATCTTCTATCAGTTTCTTGGCCTGTTTTCTAAGCCCCTGCGCTTTCTCTTTCAGCTCCGGATCGACTGTCGGATCTTTCTTCCCTGACAAACGTTTCCATGTAAAATCACTGACGATCTGCTCTTGCTGACAAAATGTCTCTGCTTTTTCCAATTGCTCAATCTGTACCAGATCAGAGTCTAACATTTCACCATACATATACGGACCGGCCGGAAGTTCGCATACTTCTATTGCCTGTTGAACAAACCCTTTCACATCTGTGAGATTCTGCCTTACTCTTGCCTTTGCCTCCTGCACGACATCTGCTTCTTCCATCTTCTCCGGATCGATCTCATAATTATCCACACATTCCTTCAACCACTTTTCCGGCTGTGGATAACTTCTGGAATATTCATAAAGCTGGAGGATAAGTTCCTCGATCTTCTGATCATTTCTTCCTGTTCCATACTGGTCAACAAAGTTTAAAAATGCCTCGGAGCCCTCTGCATAGAAATTCTCGATCAGCTCTTCTAAGACATCCTGCATCAGAAGACGCAATTCTCCTTCTTCTGCAATGCGAAAGGCCGGATCAATTCCAATCACATGAAAATGATCCCGGATCACCGACAGGCAGAAACTGTGGATTGTCATGATCGACGCATTGTGGATCAATGTGGACTGCTGCTCCAGATTCACATTTCCCGGCTGCTCTTCCAGCTTCTTTTCAATTGCTGCACCGATTCGTTCTTTCATCTCTGCCGCCGCTGCTTCCGTATAAGTCACAACCAGGAGACGGTCTACATCCGCGGGATCATTTTCATCTGTTATCCTGGAAATAATCCGTTCAACAAGTACCGCTGTCTTTCCGGAACCTGCTGCTGCAGATACGAGAATGTTGCGGTCACGCAAGTCGATTACTTTCTGTTGTTCTTCTGTCCATTTTACGCTCATTCTCCTGCCTCCCCTTTCTCTTCCAAAATACCAAGACGCTCTTTCATAGAATTCAACGCTTCTTCCAAGGTATATTTTCTTAATCTTCTGTACTCACAGCCTTCAATCCTCTGGTCAAATCCGCAGATATCCCTGCACCCACAGTAATCACAGCCTGTCATCTCATCAAGTACATACGGAAGTGCCGCAACCTCTCCCTGATACATCACGTCCTTCAGCTCTTTTTCTTTCTCTTTCGTGTACGCAAGAACTGTATCAAAGTTCTCCTTTGATAAAGCTTTTGATGCCGAACCGAGCGTTTTGTTCTTATTCATCCGCAGCGGATAGAATGTTGAAGTTCCACTCAGATTCCGCTCCAGATGCTCAACTACATTTTCATCTGCATTGATCAGTCCATCCAGCTTCAGCTCTTTTAGAATACTTTGCTCAACTTCCGCTTTTGTCTCTTCTTTCTTCACAATCGGATCCTGGATCCTGTAATAAAAAATACCGGCCGGAAGTACTTCTTTCTCCGGATGTTTCTGCCGTTCGATCTCCAGTGCCGCATTCAGATAAACCGGAAGCTGCATCTGCAAACCGTGATAGAATGCTGTGATATCAAATGCTTTCCTTCCAGTTTTATAATCTGTTACTTTCACATAGACCGCATTTTCGTCTTCGCATGTATCAATTCTGTCAATCTTTCCGCTTCCGAACTTAAATTCACACCCGCTCGGCACAAAATCGCCTGCCGCCATCTGCTGTGTCAGTGCCCAGACAGACCGGTTGATCAATTGCTTGATTCTGTGGATCATATACTCATTACGTGCAGATGAAAATAGAACTGTATTTCCATAATCCAGAATACTTTCTTCTACACTTTCATCAATCAGCTGCTCCCGCTTCTCTTCCGGCATTGTAACCCAGTCCAGACCTTCCTCTTCTACCTTGTGTGCAAATCGCTCCAGTGCCTGATGTGCAATATTTCCCAGATCCATTGCTTCGAACCCATATTTCTCCCGTTCTGACAGACGGAGTCCGTAATTCAGGAAATGTGCATATGCACAGGAAGCAAAACGTTCCAGTCTTGTTACGCTGACACGCTTTGGATCCAGGAAGAGTTCTTTTGCTACTCTACTTCCAAGGCTCGGCTCATCCTTCCGGTAGAAACCGGCTTCTATCATCTGCTTCAGAGTTTCCTGACTCTGTTCATCCTTTACAAACCATCTGTACAGTTCTTTCCAGGAATCATCCAGTCCATGCTCCCTCTCTCTTAAACCTTCTGCAATCTGCAAGAGTCCGCTCTTTCTCATCATCTCATGATCAAGCAGTCCCTTTCTGTCTTCCTCTACCGGAACAAGTACCGGGAACAGACGCATCAGATCCTGGATCAGATACGCCGGACGAAGTGCTTTTCCTTCCCCGGATACTTTCGCCCAGGACAGATACAGAAGTTCTGACGGTTTCGTCAGATTCATATAGAGATAAAATTTCTGAATATATAATTTCTCTTTTGGTCCGGGAGAAAGATTCATTTTCTTCTCCTGAAACTGTTTTCTGTCTCGCTCGGAAAGAAGACCTCTTGCCCCTGCATTTCCTGGAAGAAGCGTATCATTTGCTCCGACAAAAAATAATGCGCGGATATTTTTGATACGTGTTCTCTCCATATCTCCGATCACAACCTGATCCAGACTTGGAGGGATCACACCTACTTTCGCCTCTTCAAGTCCTGCATCTAAAAGTTCACAGTATTCCTTCAAAGGAATCTCTTCCTCCCCCAGAAGTTCAACGAATTTATCGAATAATTCCAGAACAATACGATAAATCTGTGCATATTCCTTCGCCAGTGCCAGTTCTCCATCTTCCTGGAATTTCTGCTCCAATTCTGCAAGCTGCTCCTGGATCTTCTCCTGAACCAGATATTCATAAACTGCAAGTGTGATCTCTTTTACCGTCTTTTTTCTCTTCTTCAGGACTGTATGCAGCGGTGTCAGTTTTTCCACAAAACGCATGCGCAGATGGTTCAGTTCTTCCAGTTCTTCCTTTGTCGTCATCGGTGTCTTTCTCACCCAGACCTGATCCCATTTCTTGAATCCTTTCAGATCCAGCGCAAGACAGTAATTTTCCAGACGGTCTACTTCATCTCTTGTGAATCCACACAGGCTGGTCCGCAGATAACGAAAAACGCTTTCGTAAGTATAGTTCTGTTCTACCATCACCAGCAAGCTTCTTAAATACTCTACAAAAGAATTTAATAAAATACTTTTCTTATGATCCATAAAGACCGGGATTTCATATCGATCACATGCTTTTTCCAAAGCATCTGCATAAGTACTCAGATCCGAAGCAATCACTGCGATTTCCCGATATCTGTACCCTTCTTCTCTCACCAGACGCCGGATCTCCTCTGCCACATACTGTGCTTCTTCCTGTGGTGTATGAACTTCATGAAGAGAAATTGACCGCATCTTCTCTCCACTGTATTTTCTTCTGGAATAACGAAATAGTTCCTCTTCCAAAAACGCCATCTCCGGATTCTCTTTGAACCGATACGACGGATTCTTGCATAACCAGACCGGCTCATCAATCTCCACTCTCACTTCCTGCGCCACTTCCGTCAGTGAAGTAACCATCTGCTTACTCAACGCAAAGAGCTGATACGGATGCTTATAGACAAACGGATCTTCCCTCCGATCGATCTCAACTGTCAACATAATCTTATCGCACACTTTCAGAAGTTCCCCGATCAGCCGGTTCTGCACCGGTGTAAATCCGGTAAATCCATCCATTGCGATCACACTGTCTTTAAGCATTTTCGCTTCCGGTACAGTCTGACTCAACACATCAAGTAATTCTTCTTTTGTGATATATTTATCACGCAGATAATCCTCAAATCCTTCATATACTTTACGGATATCCTTTAACTTATAATACAGATAACTTTCCGGATTCAGTCCTTCCATGAAAGAATCAAGCTGTTCAAAATCAATTCCATACTGTGTGAATTCTGATATCACAGACTTCACTTCGCTGATATATCCCTGCTTCTTAAGATTTCCCTTAAGAACGGTCAGCTCATCTTCGTAATTTCCTGCAATCTTACGGAGCACCAGATTCTTACCCTCATCATCAAGGATCGGCTGTCTTTCCTTTCCTGTCTCTTCAAAAACACGGTGAGCCAGACGTCCAAAACTTAAGACATCAATATTCATAATACCGCCACGCGGATGTGCCATACACAGGTCCTTCTGCGTCTGCATTGTAAACTGCTCCGGAACCAGAACAAGATAATTCTTCTCCGGATGACGGATTGACTCCTCAACAATCTGCTGATATAAATAATGGGACTTTCCGCTTCCGGAATTCCCGAAAATAAACTGCAATGACATGCTCTGACTCCCGCCTTTCCTCTTAATATCTAAGCAAAAGACAGGCTGTCGTTCACAGGAATGAGCCATATCTCTCAGCCTTCTCTGTGCCCGGCAGCCCGTCTGGGTTTTTCCTTTCTTCTATTATCGCAAATTTATTTCACAAGGTCAACCAGTGCTGTCTTAGGAATCGCACCAATCTGTCTTCCGCTCTCTTCACCACCTTTAAATGCGATGAAAGTCGGAATGCTCATCACTCTGTATTTCTGTGCAATGTCGATATTCTCATCAATGTTGATGTGGCATACCTTTACATCACTGAGTTCTTCTGAAAGAGCTTCTACGATTGGAGCCATCATCTTACATGGTCCACACCAGTCTGCATAAAAATCAACGAGTACCGGCTGCTGTGCCTGAAGTACTTCCTGCTCAAAATTGTCTGTTGTAAGTTTTACTACTGCCATCTTTATATCCTCCTTATAGATGTTATATCTTTTATCTGTAACTGAACAGTTACCTTTTTCCTTTGTTACAATCCTAGTATAGCACATATTTTTTATTTTTCTGTGATAAAATCACAAAGAAACCGACAGTTTGGATTTTTCCTCCCTGCCGGTTTCCTTCATTACTTCCTTACTTCTTATATCGTTTTATCTTATTGCAACCAGGTCTGCGACCCTTTATTTACGCTTCATCGATTGCCTTACCGATATCATGTCTCATGTATTTATTCTTAAAGTTTACCCACTCTGTTGCTGCATATGCATTCGCACGGGCTTCTTTCAGATCTTTTCCCTTCGCTGTCACGCCAAGAACACGTCCGCCGTTTGTCACGATCTGATCTCCGTCGAATTTTGTTCCTGCATGGAAGCAGTAATACCCTTCGTGCTTCTTGAACTCTTCCAGTCCTGTGATTGGGAAGCCTTTCTCGTAGCTTACCGGATATCCTTCGGATGCGAGTACGACACAGACTGCTGCATTGTCTTCAAACTGAAGATCAACCTGATCCAGTGTTCCGTCGATACATGCTTCCATAACTTCAAGGATATCATTCTTCATACGAGGAAGTACAACCTGAGCTTCCGGATCTCCGAAACGAGCGTTGTATTCAAGAACCTTCGGTCCGTCTTCTGTCAGCATCAATCCAAAGAAGATAACTCCCTTGAACGGACGTCCTTCTGCTGCCATTGCGTCTACCGTTGCCTGGTAAACATATTTCTCACAGAATTCTTCTACTTCTTTTGTATAGAACGGGCTTGGAGAAAATGTTCCCATACCGCCTGTATTAAGTCCTGTATCTCCGTCTCCGGCACGCTTATGATCCTGCGCACTTGTCATTGTCTTGATTGTCTTTCCATCAACAAAAGAAAGTACGGAAACCTCGCGGCCTGTCATAAATTCCTCAATGACCATCTCATTTCCGGCTGTACCAAACTTCTTATCCAGCATGATCTCTTTCACGCCTGCTTTTGCTTCTTCCAGATCCTTACAGATCAGAACACCTTTTCCGAGTGCAAGTCCGTCTGCTTTCAAAACAATTGGGAACTTCGCTGTCTCAAGATAAGCAACAGCTGCTTTTGGATCTGTAAAGTTCTCATAAGCTGCTGTTGGAATATTATATTTCTTCATCAGGTCTTTGGAAAATGCTTTAGATCCCTCAAGAATCGCTGCATTCTTCTTCGGTCCAAATGTGCGGATTCCTGCTTCTTCAAGAACATCTACAAGACCGCCTACCAACGGATCATCCATTCCTACGATACAAAGATCAATCGCATTCTCTTTTGCGAAATCTCTTAATTTATCAAATTCCATAGCGCCGATCGGTACACACTGCGCATACTCAGCGATTCCGGCATTTCCCGGAGCACAAAAGATTTTGTCTGCTCTTGGGCTCTTTGCCACGCTTGCTGCGATTGCATGCTCTCTTCCGCCGCTTCCTACGATCAATACGTTCATAGTCTCTGCCTCCTTACTCGGTAACGATTGTACGATGTCCTTCTACTTCAACCTTTCCGTTCGCGATCAGATCGATTGCATGTGGAAGGATCTTCCATTCAGCCTGTTCCATCACTCTGCGCTGAAGCACTTCCGGGGTATCTCCATTGTGTACTTCTACAGCCTTCTGCAAGATGATCGGGCCTGTATCAGTTCCTTCATCTACGAAATGTACTGTTGCACCAACTACTTTCACACCGCGCTCCAAAGCTACTTTCAATCCATAATAACCTGTTCCACAGAAAGATGGAATCAGAGATGGATGAATGTTGATGATCCGGTTCTTATACTTCTTGATCATCTCCGGCGGGATTACCACAAGGTAACCTGCCAGCACGATCAGATCCGGTTCATATGCATCCACAGCCTTTAAAAGTTCCTGATTGAACACTTCTCTTGACTCGTAGTCCTTCGGAGAAATGCATTTCGCATCGATTCCATTTTCTTTGGCACGTGTCAGTGCATAGGCATTCTTATTATTGCTGATCACGCCCACAAGTTCTGTGTTCGTGATCATTCCATTCTTTACGCTGTCGATGATTGCCTGAAGGTTTGTTCCGCCTCCTGACACCATACTTAAGACTCTTAACATAAAGTCACTCCCTTTTCGCCAGCCTCAATCTTGCCGACTACATATGGCTGATCTCCTGCTTCACGAATTGCTTCCATTGTCTTATCAACGTCTGCCGGATCAACAGCGAGAACCATTCCAAGTCCCATGTTGAATGTGTTGTACATCATCTGCTCTTCGATTTCGCCCTCTTTTGCAAGTTTTGCAAAGATTGGTGGAATCGGGTAGCTGTCTTTTTCTACAACTGCATGAGTTCCTTCTTTGAGCATACGCGGAATGTTCTCATAGAATCCGCCACCTGTGATATGGCTGCATGCTTTTACCGTAACACCTGCATTTTTGATGCTTTTAAGTGCTTTTACATAGATTCTTGTCGGAGCAAGAAGTGCCTCTCCAAGAGTAGTTCCAAGATCATCATAATAAGTATCTAAAGATTCTTTTGTAAT
>ERZ836877.5632-NODE-5632-length-11849-cov-2.812447_pt1 | contig 11849 bp, 15 predicted proteins | sample MGYA00519469_ERZ836877 | MGnify/ENA primary metagenome ERZ836877 (study PRJEB31850, sample SAMEA3708809) | human gut metagenome | biome: human gut; feature: human-associated habitat; material: faeces | place: China | collected 2014 ... | reverse complement strand
TAGAGAAATGATATTGACCCAGAGCACCAGAACCGCCATTGTCACACCGGCTACAAAAATTACTGAGCCCATTCCTATAAAACATCCTCCGTCGGCACTTCCACTGCCTTGATCAAATCTCTCATCACATCTTTTGTCGTACGCTGTGTTAAAAACGGATCTTCACTGATAATACGATGCGCATATACAAGCGGCGCCAGTTCTTTGATCCGGTCCGGTGTCACAAATTCTTCTCCGCACACTGCCGCATACGCACGTGCCATAGAGATTAACGCGATCACTCCACGAGTACTGACTCCCAATGCCAGTTTCTTTTCCTCGCGGGTTTGTTTGGCGATATTTCTCGCATATTCCAAAATACTTCTATGTACAGTCACCTGCTCACACGCCTGCCGCATCTCCAGCAGTGTCTGCGCATCACATACTGCCTGCAGACTCGATAACGTATTTCCTTTTTTCACATAACGTTCCAATAAATCCAATTCTGCTTCCTCTTCCGGATACCCAAGGGATAGCTGAATCATAAATCGGTCCAACTGCGCCTGCGGCAATGGAAACGTACCTGCCATCTCCACCGGGTTTTGTGTCGCAATGACAAAAAACGGCTCATTGAGCGGCATCGTCTCGCCATCCACCGTTACCTGGTGCTCCTCCATACATTCCAGCAAACTCGATTGGGTACGGGGTGTCGCACGGTTAATTTCGTCTCCCAGTAAAATATTGGTAAATACCGGGCCTTTTCGAAATTCGAACTGATTTTTCTGCGGATCAAAAAAATTGACCCCGGTCACATCCGATGGCAATAGATCCGGGGTAAACTGGATTCGTCCAAACTCCATATCAAAAGAAGCTGCCAGACTTTTTGACAGCATCGTTTTTCCGGTTCCCGGCACATCTTCCAATAAAACATTGCCACCTGCCAAAAAGGCAGCAAGAACATATTTTATCTGCGTCCTCTTTCCTACGATCACCTGCTCCATATTGTCGCAGATCTTCTCTGCTCTTTCTTTTACTTCTGCTATCTGCATAATTTTCCTCCCTGACTATGATTTTAAATGATGTGGTGTCTTTTTCCCCTCATCATCTACTGTCACAAAAACAATCTTTCCCGAAAACCGGTTTTCCTGATCCAACATATTTTTCCCGACAATTGTGAATTCTACACTTGTCGTACCAACATGGGAAACTTCCCATAAAAGTTCTATGATCTCTCCCGCTTTGGTCGGCTTTGTGATCCGGATCTCGTTCATTGCCGCCAGCACGACATGATCGGTATGCCCCAATGTACACGCCAATGCTATAAAAGCCGCCTCTGTCATACACTCGGAAATATATCCGGCATACAGCGTCTGATGATGGTTCAAATGTTCCGGTCTTACAAATTTTCTCGTCGCAAGTTTCAAATTCCCCGCCTCCTTATCTCTTCGCCTATTATAGCAAAAAATTCGTCGTTTCCACTACTTGTCAGTATATCATAGTACCCGGCAGATTGCAAGGCTTCTACCACCAGCCAAGCCAGCCGCCGCCCCAGTAGATCAGCCCAAGAAACCAGCTCGTAACAACTCCGTACAGGATCACGGGACCTGCAATTGTGAATATCTTGCAGCCGAGTCCAAATACCATTCCTTCTTTTTTAAACTCAATCGCCGGTGCTGCCACGCTGTTAGCAAAGCCGGTAATGGGCACCAGGGTTCCTGCTCCTGCAAAATTGGCAATTTTCGGATAAATGTTCCAGCCGGTAAGCAAAACACTCAATAAAATAAGTGTCAGCGTATTGTACAAAGCCGCTGTCTCCTTGTCCATTCCCATCGAACCGTACCAATTGATAAGTACCTGCCCCAAGGTGCAGATCAGACCGCCCACCAAAAATGCCTTACACAGATTGGCAAACCAGCTGAGTTTCGGCGTATTTTCATCCACATAGTCATTGTAAAGTTCGTCCCGTTCTTCGGGCACCTGTTCATTCAGCACCTCGCGGATATCGGTTTTTTGTTTCGTCATGATTCGATTCCTCACTTTCTAAAATAAGTCATGTCCCTTCAAAGAAAAATTGTAAAATACTTCCCATACATTTCCCCAGCGCCATCGCCAGTAAGATAACCGGAAGTCCCTGCTTCAGCCGCATCCGTCTCACAAAAACCGGGATGACGCGGAGATTTTCCGCCAGCGCCATCGCAAGACATCCCACAAATATGCCGGAAAACAGTCCATATATCGGAATTCCTATCATTCCTACCGGTAAATGGGTCACAAATAAATTCAAAATATTTCCAGCCGTTCCTCCAAGGATGATCATCCATTCATAACCATAAATATGATCTGCCGTTCCCGTTCTCTGCGCAAGTCGCGGAATGATGCCAAGCATCGTGATAAAAGCAAAGATGCCTGCTGCCACGACAAATCCGCTGGCCAGACCAATGAAGGACAAAAAAATCGCATTAATTAACGTCAATGGTTTTCCCCTCCCTTGCCGCCGTCTTGATCATTGCTTTATTCATCTGCTCTTCATAGGTCCGCATTTCCACCTGGATCGGAGTTGGATCATTTTTAATATCCCGCTTTTTAAAATGATTGTAAAATACGAGGATACCGATCGGCAGCCCGACCGCATAAGACATTTCAAGGCCCAACTGATGCCCGTCGCCAAATAGTTCTCGGAACGTCGGCAGATCCCTTGGAGTAGAGATAATCAAAATTTCGGCGACATTAACATCTTCATTAAATGTCATAATCGTAAATGCCGAACCGATCAGCACAATCGCCGCTACCACGATTGTTTTCAGACATTCCATCCATTTTTTCTCCTTCTTCTGCGGTTCGTATTCCACGATAAAATCCGTCTCTCCCAGATTCTCAATCTGGATTTTCGGATACACTTTATGAACCGCCTCATATATTTTCGTCACCGTAAACATTGTCAAAATTTTACTGTCTCCGGGGAGCGTATAAAACGGCTCCTTTTCCAGTTTCTGCACCATAGCGGTATTGCTGCTGTACAATGTCGCCACATCTTTGATCTGCAGATCCTTCTTTTTGACTGCCACATTCTGCTCTGCTTTTACATATAAAATATCTTCCATGTCGTCCTCCTGTCTTTCTTATACTATTTCCCATCTATTCGCTATTTATTCTTCACAATCCCGCATTTCCCCGAATAAAATAATCAAAAACGGAGAAATTTTATGGCAGTTAAAATATTTGTCGATCAGGGACACAATCCCTATGGAGTCAACGCCGGTGCCGAAGCCTTTGGCGTAAGAGAACAGGATATCACATATCTGGTAGGAGCCTATCTGGTAGATATATTGAATGCGGATCCAAGATTTGATGCGATTGCGTCACGGCAGACACCCGATGAGATTCTGGGCTATGACAACAATTCCAGCCTGCGCGAGCGTGTGGATATGGCAAATACGTGGGGCGCGGATTATTTTATCAGCATTCACACAAATGCCAATACAAATCCGGCGATCAATGGCACCGAATGCTATGTCTATTCGCAAAACAATCCGGCATTTTATCTTGCCGAAGATATCGTAAGCCAGATTGTACGGCGGGTCGGCACAAAAGACAACGGGGTCTATGTCCGCCCCTCCCTCTATGTGCTGCGCCGGACGCAGATGCCTTCCGTCCTCGTCGAACTTGCCTATTTGACAAATTATGAAGATTTTGTCCTCCTTACGACAATGCAGTACCAGTTTGCCTATGGCATTTACAATGGTATTCTGAATTTTCTGGGGCTACCGTTTCTGTGATGTTTCAAAACCGGCTGTAAATCCGGGCAGCAAAAAAGGTCATGAACGGGCGTTTAACCACTTCATGACCTTTTATTTTTTGTAATGAATCCGAAATCTTACAACACTGCGGCACCGCTGATCGCAAAATAAGCGATAACCACGATTCCCAATATGATACGATACCAGCCAAAACCGGTAAAATCGTGCTTACGGATGTAATCCATCAGGAAACGGATAACAAACAAGGATACGATAAAGGCAACAATCATACCAACGAGCAGTGTAATAACTTCCATCGGACCATAGTGAAGTCCGTGCATCACACTTTTTACAATTTTCAGCAAACTCGCTCCGAACATAACCGGGATTGCAAGATAAAATGTAAACTCTGCTGCCGCGCCACGGGAAACACCGATGATCAATGCCCCGACGATCGTAGCTCCGGAACGGGATGTTCCCGGAATAATCGCTGCCAAAAGCTGGAAGATTCCGATAATGATCGCCGTCTGGTATGTAATATCGTGTACTTTCGTAATGATCGGTCGTCTGCCTTTGTTCCAACGCTCTACAACGATAAACAAAATACCGTAAATGATCAAAGCTCCCGCTACGACGATCTGATTGTAAAACATCTCATCGATCACATCATCAAACAACACGCCCACAATGGCTGCCGGAATTGTAGCCACCAGTATCTTAAACCACAATGTCATGATGTCCATCTTCACAAACGGCTTATTGTTTTGCTTATACCGGAAATTAAAGGGGAAAATCTTTTTCCAGAATAACAAAACGACCGCCATAATTGCGCCAAGCTGGACAACTACCAAAAACATCTGGGTAAAATCATCATTACTGAATGTCAAAAACTGATTGACCAAAATCATATGTCCTGTGCTGCTGATAGGGAGCCACTCGGTAATTCCCTCCACGATTCCCAATATAATTGCAACAAGCACATCAAATATTCCCATTTTCTGTTCTCCTTTCATTTTTCGTTCAAAACCATCGTTATTGTATCACAAATACCAACACAGTACAAGACTTCTCGCAATATTTCATTGCAAATTTATCCGCTTTATAGTAAAATAGAAACATATGCAATTTATGCAACTAAAAATGGATTGGAGATCCTCATGAAAAAACAAATTGCAAAAATTCTCCCACTTTATACAATTGTACCTCTTATCAGCGCATTTACACTGAATACGTTGATCTACAGCGGTTCCATGAGTATATGCAAAAACTGGCATCACTATGACTTTACGTCATCTCTTGACCGTATGGTTCCTGTGATCCCGGAGTGGATATACATTTACTTAGGATGCTACCTTTTTTGGGTTATAAACTATATTTTGGTCGCGCGCGTTCACAAAGATGATCCGGACGGATTTTACCGCTATATCACGACGGACATGATGTCCCGCATCGTCTGCGGTCTGTTTTTCTTCGGACTGCCTACTACCAATGTGCGGCCTGAGATTGTAGGTTCCGGTTTAGCCGAACACCTGCTGCGCTGGGTTTATTCAGTCGACCAGCCAGCCAATCTGTTTCCCTCCATCCACTGCCTGGTAAGCTGGATGTGCTTTATCGGCATTCGCGGAAACAAACGTGTTCCCCGCTGGTACCGCATTTTCTCCTGTATTTTTGCTTTGCTTGTTGTAGTTTCGACGCAGGTAACAAAGCAGCATTATCTGATTGATGCAATCGGCGGTATTTTACTTGTCGAAGTCCTCTATGCATGGAACAAACGCAGCAATGCCTACCTCTATGTAAAAGGATTTTTCGAAAGAGTAAATGCCTCACTGCGATCGCTTTCAAGAAAGAAAAAGGGAGGTTATGCATGAGCTCAAAAAAGAAAAACATTTTAAATATCGGTTTCCTTGTTCTTCTTCTCGTCCTTACATTCTGGCTCGTTTTCCGCGACCAGGATCTGGGGCCGATCGTTGAGATTCTTGGCAAGGTGCCGATTCACTTTATTTTCATCGGTCTCATACTCGTTGTATGCTATGTATGTGGCGAATCGGTGATCATTAAATATCTGCTGCATGCCGTAAAGATCAAAGCACCGTTGATCAACTGCATCCGCTATTCGTTTGTCGGATTCTTTTTCAGCTGCATCACCCCGTCCGCTACCGGCGGACAGCCCGCTCAGATATTTTACATGCAGCGCCAGAAAATTGATATTCCAACCGCATCGATTATTTTGATGCTTGTCACGATCGAATACAAATTCGTTCTTGTATTCATCGGTCTGGCCCTTGCTTTATTTGGTCAGCCACTTGTACAGACATTGCCTCCGGAAGCACAGTTTTATCTTTATCTCGGCCTCGGATTAAATGTTTTTTGCGTCGTCTTTATGAGTTTTCTTGTCTTTTTACCAAATACGGCAAGTTATCTCATCACAAAGGGATTTTTACTGCTGCAGCGTCTTCATATTATGAGAGACAAAAACAACCGTATGCAGCGTTTACAAAATTCTATGGAAACATACAGAAAAGCCAGTGTGTTTTTGAAAGCAAACAAACTTGTGATCTTTAACACCACCATGATCACGTTTGTTCAGCGAATACTTCTTTTTGCCGTCACATATGTTGTATATAGAAGTTTCGGCCTGAATGAACAATCCCTTCTTACCATGATTTTACTGCAGGCAGCGATCTCCGTATCGGTGGATATGCTTCCGCTTCCGGGAGGAATGGGAATCAGCGAACGGCTTTTCCTGCAAATATTTGCTCCGCTTTTTGGCAGCACGGCGCTTACCTTGTCCGGAATGCTTTTAAGCCGAGGAATCAGTTACTATATGCTGGTTATCCTGAGTGGTATCATTACGATCATCACCCATCTCACCGTAAAACCGGCACCAAATGACAATGAATCTTAAACGTAACTATTCAGATAGTTACTTTTAAACAATTACAGAAAAGAGGTTTCTTATGATAGGAGTTTACAATTATTCAGTTATTTTGACATATCTGGGGGTAGGTCTTTCCCTCTTTGGTATTACACAGGCTTTGTCAGGAAATTTTGACATTGCAATCCTGTGTCTTGCGCTGGCCGGTGCCTGCGATACCTTTGACGGAAAAGTTGCACGAAGCATGAAAAACCGTACGGAAGAACAAATCATCTTTGGGATTCAGATCGACTCCCTCTGTGATGCCATCTGTTTTGGCGTAACTCCGGCGATCATCGCCTACTCACTCGGTTTAAACAGTACTTTTGGAATTCTTGTAGAAATCGTATTTGTTGTGGAGTCATCCGCCTGGCATATTTTAATGTGCTGGAAGAATTGAAACATTTACATCCGGAAAACTCAGAAGCGAAATGTTACCATGGACTTCCGATTACATCCATCGCAATTATTTTTCCAATTATTTACATGTTTCGTCCATTGGTATCCCCACAGCTCTTTTTAACTGCTCTTCCGTTTGTTATGCTGGCAATCGCTTTTTTATACATATGCGATTTCAAAATTCGGAAGCCTTCTAATGCAATGGTTGCCTTTATTCTGGTCTTTATGGCAATCGTCGTATTGAAAATTCTTCATGTATTTTAAGGGGGAGCCTCATGAAATATGTTGATCGAAACGGCAATAAAATCGTTGATGATTCCAGTCAGGACAAACTCCTTCATCTGCTTTATACACATGTGTGGGGACGCGTTCTCTTAAAGCCTCTTGTCACACCGGGTTTTTCCGGATTTGCAGGTCGGCTTTTAGACACCAAATTATCAACCTGCCTTATTCCTAAGTTTATCAAAAATAATCACATTGATATGTCCTGCTATCAAGAGACGGAATACCGCTCTTTCAATGACTTTTTTTCAAGAAAGATCAAACCCGGAGCTCGTATTTTTTCACCAAAAGAGACAGATCTGATCAGCCCCTGCGACTGTTATGCATCTGCTTACCGCATTGATCCTGCATTACTTGTAACTATCAAAGATACGACATACTCCGTTGCTTCACTCCTGCGCAGCAAAAAACTGGCAGCCCGTTATACCGGCGGTACACTTCTTGTCCTGCGGCTTACGGTCGGAGATTATCACCGGTATCATTATCCGGTTTCCGGTATCCAGTCAAAAAACCACTTTATACCGGGAATCCTCCACACGGTAAATCCGATTGCCAATGACTATATTCCAATTTACAAAGAAAATTCACGTGAATATACCGTCATCCGCTCTCCTGAGTTTGGCGATGTCACACAGATGGAAGTCGGTGCCTTGCTGGTCGGCAAGATATGCAACCATCACCAGTCCTGCCGTGTTTTCCGCGGCGAAGAAAAAGGGTATTTTCAATACGGCGGTTCGACGATCGTTCTCTTTTTTGAAAAGAATGCTGTCACACTCCGTCCGGATCTTGCGAAAAACACCAGACAAGGGTATGAAACCCAGCTTCACCTTGGGGACACCTTAGGATATTCCCCATGGGGTAAGGACAAAGATCATTCCGATCACTAAAAATAAAATTGAATAATATATGGTTTCTTTTGTTGCATCTGACATAATAGGAACCTCCATTCAAATAAAAGTAAAGTCTGTAAAAAGGATCACTTCCTTATTACAGACTTTATTTTATCAGAAATGTTGTACCATTTAATGGACTCAATCAAAGAACCTGCTTACAAATTTTTTGCAGGCAGCATTTTTCACAATATGCCTTTCTCGCCGTGCAGACTTCTCTTCCGTGATGAACAAGGCGGTGGCAGAAATCACTTCCTTTTTCTCCCGGAATGATCTTCCAAAGTTCCGTTTCCACTTTCTTCGGATCTTTTATACTATCTACCAATCCCATCCGATTGACCAGACGGATACAATGCGTATCGGTCACGATCGCCGGCTTGCCAAACACATCACCCATGATCAGATTGGCACTCTTTCTTCCCACGCCCGGCAGACTGAGAAGGGCATCAAAATCATCCGGTACCTGCCCGCCAAATTGGTCCACCAGCATATTCATACATTTGTAAATGTCTCTTGCCTTACTGGCTCCCAGACCACACGGCCTCACAATCTCTTCAATTTCTTCTACCGAAGCCTGTGCCAGTGCCTGCGGGCTCGGATATTTGCCAAATAAATCTTTTACAACCACATTGACGCGGGCATCGGTACATTGTGCCGCCAGCCTTACACTTACCAGTAATTTCCATGCTTCATCGTAGTCTAATGTACAATCCGCCAGCGGATATTCTTTTTCCAATTCTTCTATAATTAAATTTGCTCTCTGTTTTTTCGTCATCTGTTTCCCTCTTTTCTTTTGCTCTATCTATAGTATACATTGTTTTGAAAAGATTGCAATTGATTTGTTGACTTTCTTATATAAGGTAGAGTATAATTTTATTATATAAGGCATGATTCGTATCAATCCGAATCTTCCCCATAACCCCAAAAGAAAGGAGACATTTTATGAGTTTATCGATAAGTGCCTTGGGAGGCTACGATACGTTTTATCCAATTTATTCCGCAGCTCCGGTAAACCGGGTAGATGCTGCCGATCGTGTCGGCCGAGATTCCCGGAATATCAAAACAGAACCAAATGATAAGGTCAAAAAAGGCGAATGCCAGACATGTGCCAAAAGGAAATATGTGGATGGTTCCAATGAATTCAATGTTTCCTTTAAAGCACCCGGACATATCAGTCCTGAGGATTCTGCCGCCAAAGTAATGGCTCACGAGCAGCAACATGTTGCCAATGCCGTTGCGGAAGGCAGCAAACCAAATAAAGAGCTCATATCTGCGACCGTATCGCTTCACACTTCCGTTTGTCCGGAATGTGGCCGCACTTATGTATCCGGTGGAAACACCCATACTGTCATTCGTACAACAAGCGATACTTCCAACCCTTATGCAAAATTGCAGCAGCGTATGAATCGAAATTTCTCTGCCGGACTGAATTTTGACAAGAGTGCATAAAATATTAATACTGGAGGCTAAAACCATGTCAAAGGAAATCCCTTACAAAATTTACTTAAGTGAAAATGAAATGCCAACCCAATGGTACAATGTACGTGCTGATATGAAAAACAAACCAGCTCCGATCCTGAATCCGGCTACGTTAAAACCGATCACGGTAGAAGAACTGGAACCAATCTTTTGTACCGAACTTGCGAAACAGGAGTTAGATGACACCACCGCATACATAGACATTCCGGAAGAAATCCGTAATTTCTACCGCATGTACCGTCCATCTCCTCTGACACGTGCTTACTGTCTGGAAAAAGCTCTGGACACACCGGCTCATATCTATTACAAATTTGAAGGAAATAACACATCCGGGAGTCACAAATTGAACTCCGCGATCGCACAGGCTTACTATGCGAAGAAAGAGGGCTTGAAAGGTGTTACAACAGAAACCGGTGCCGGTCAGTGGGGAACTGCTCTTTCCATGGCTTGTTCCTATTTTGATCTGGACTGCCAGGTATATATGGTAAAAGTTTCCTATGAGCAGAAACCTTTCCGCCGCGAAGTAATGCGTACTTACGGTGCCAATGTAACCCCATCCCCTTCTATGAATACCAAGGTAGGACGCAAGATCAATGAAGAGTTTCCTGGAACAACCGGAAGTCTTGGCTGCGCCATCTCAGAGGCAGTAGAAGCTGCTACTTCTCAGGAAGGCTATCGCTATGTACTTGGTTCCGTATTATCCCAGGTACTTCTTCATCAGTCTATCATTGGACTGGAAACCAAAGCAGCGCTTGACAAATATGGCATCAAAGCAGATATGATCATCGGCTGTGCCGGCGGCGGTTCAAACCTTGGAGGTCTTATTTCTCCATTTGCCGGCGAAATGCTCCGCGGAGAAGCAGATTACAAGATCATCGCTGTAGAACCTGCTTCCTGCCCAAGTATGACACGTGGTAAATATGCATATGACTTCTGTGATACCGGAAAAGTTTGTCCATTGGCTAAAATGTACACCTTAGGAAGCGGCTTTATCCCTTCCGCAAATCATGCCGGTGGTCTCCGTTACCATGGTATTAGTTCCGTTGTATCCCAGCTTTACGCTGATGGTTATCTGGAAGCACGCAGTGTCGAGCAGACTTCTGTCTTCAAAGCAGCAGAACAGTTTGCCCGCGTAGAAGGTATCCTTCCTGCACCGGAAAGCAGCCACGCGATCAAAGTTGCCATTGACGAAGCGTTGAAATGCAAAGAGACCGGCGAAGTCAAAAATATCGTATTTGGTCTTACCGGGACCGGTTATTTTGATATGGTTGCTTATGAAAAATACAACAATGGCGAGATGTCAGATTATATTCCTACCGACGAAGAAATCGCTAAGAGTCTGGCTTCTCTTCCAAAAGTAGACTAATTTAGAAAGCAGACAGGCAGAACGAAGATGAAAAAATGGATCAAACGAATTGTTCTTATTCTAGTCATTCTTCTTGTTCTCATTGCCTTAAGTATACTTGGTCTTAATCTCTGGGTAACGCTCCACGCCAAAAAGAATATTGTTTCTTCTTCGCAGGAGCTTACTCGGAATTATGACTGTATCCTTATCTTAGGAGCAGGTCTGAAAAATGGGCAGGCAAGCCCTATGCTTACCGACCGCCTTGAAAAGGGTATCGAACTATACAAGCAGGGAAAGGCTCCTAAGCTTTTAATGAGCGGCGATCACGGCACCGAATACTATAATGAAGTAAAAGTGATGAAACAATATGCGATCGATGCCGGCGTTCCGTCAAGTGATATTTTCATGGATCATGCGGGATTTTCTACCTATGACAGTATCTGGCGTGCCAAACACGTTTTTTCGGTTCAAAATCCAATTATTGTAACACAGCGGTATCATTTGTACCGCGCTGTTTACATTGCGCAGCAAAGCGGACTATCCTGCACCGGGATTGCCTCTGACAACTATCGATATGGCGGTAAGCCAAAACGTCTTCTGCGGGAATTTTTAGCAAGATGCAAAGATTTTATTACAACCGCAACGGAAGCACCGCCTGCCTATGAAGGCGATCTCATTTCCATTACGGGAAATGGCGACGAGACAAATGATTGTGAATTTGAAAAATAAAAAATGTGCTTCATAGTAAACTATGAAACACATTTTTTTCATGCTGGTAACCGGAATCGAACCGGTACGGGTGTCACCACCCACAGGATTTTAAG
>ERZ836877.5627-NODE-5627-length-11863-cov-3.039719_pt1 | contig 11863 bp, 4 predicted proteins | sample MGYA00519469_ERZ836877 | MGnify/ENA primary metagenome ERZ836877 (study PRJEB31850, sample SAMEA3708809) | human gut metagenome | biome: human gut; feature: human-associated habitat; material: faeces | place: China | collected 2014 ... | reverse complement strand
TCAATCCTTTTCCCACGCCCGACCTCACGGTGCGGGCCTTCTACAAGCGGTCGTTCCGCATGCCGACGTTCAACGACCTCTACTACGCCGACATGGGCAACTCCAAGCTCGAGCCGGAGAGAGTGACGCAATACAACTTCGGAGCGGTGTATTCACACACCTCCCGCGGATTCGTACCGGAAGCCAGGGTGAGTGCCGACGCCTACTACAACCGCGTGTCAGACAAGATAGTGGCCTATCCCAAAGGGCAGCAGTTCCGGTGGACGATGCTCAATCTCGGACTGGTTGACATCCGTGGCATAGACCTCTCGGGACTGATAACTGTAAACCCCGCACACGAACTGTATCTGACCGTGCGCGGACAATACACCTTCCAGCGCGCCATCGACATTACCAGCCCCGCCGACAACTATTACCGCGACCAGATACCCTACATCCCGCGCCACTCCGGATCAGCAGTGGTAAACGCCACATGGAAAGAGTGGAACCTCAACTACAGCTTCATTTATGTGGGTTCCAGATACAATCAGCAGGAGAACATACGTTATAACTACACACAGCCGTGGTACACGAGCGACATCTCGGTAAGCCGCGACATAAGAATAAACCGTGTGAACCTGCGCGCACTGGTGGAAATCAACAATCTGCTGAGCCAGGACTACGACGTGATCCTCAACTACCCCATGCCAAAACGCAACTGGCGTGTCACACTCATGGTAAACATATGAACAAAATGCTCCTCCGTCTGCTGCCAGCATTCCTCGCGATCTCCGTTCTTACCGGATGCCGCGAGGACGAGGTAGTGATGCCTGCCGAATACGAGACAATTCCCGATACTCCCGCCCCCGACACATCCCTGCAGGGCATGTACCTCCTGAACGAGGGGAACATGGGCTCCAACAAATGTACCATCGACTATTACGACTTCCACACCGGAGTGTATGCCCGCAATTTCTACAGCGAACGCAATCCCGAGGTGATAAAGGAACTGGGTGATGTAGGCAACGACATAGCTGTCTACGGCTCGAAACTTTACGCCGTGATCAACTGCTCGCACAAGGTGGAGGTGATGGATGCCCACTCGGGGCGCCGCATAGGCCAGATCGATATTCCCAACTGCCGGTACATCACCTTTCATGAAGGGGACGCATATGTCAGCTCATATGTGGGCCCGGTTATGGTGGATCCCGACTCGCCCAAAGGAGCCGTGTACCGCGTCGACACACTATCGCTCGCCGTAACCGGACGTGTGGCCGTGGGCTATCAGCCGGAGGAGATGGCCGTTTCCGGCAACACGCTTTATGTGGTCAATTCGGGGGGCTACCGGCCTCCGGAATATGACAACACCATCTCTGCGATAGACCTCGGTGAGTTCAGGCAGACAGGCCAGATACCCGGGGAGATCAACATGCACCGCATCCGCCGCGACAGCGAAGGAAAATTCTGGGTGACCTCGCGCGGCGACCGCCAGACACGCCCGTCGTGCCTGCTCGTGATGGACGACAGAGACGGCGACGGCGAGCCGGAGGTCACGGACATACTGCCGGTACCCTGCTCGAATATCGCCATACATGGCGACCGGTTATACTACATCTCCTCGGAATACAGCGACTACACCGGCACAAGCACCGTGGGCTACGGTGTGATAGACACACGCACAAAAGAGGTTATATCCACCAATTTCATCACCGACGGCACGGAACGCCAGATAACGATGCCTTACGGACTGGCAGTGCATCCCGAGACAGGAGACATCTACCTCACCGATGCGAAAAACTACGTGAGCAGCGGCACACTCTACTGTTTCTCCCCCGAAGGGAAAAAGAAATGGAGCATACGCACAGGCGACATACCCGCCTCAATCTGTTTCCTCCCCGCCGCACGATAACCGCGCCGGGAGGGGTCAGAGGGTATTGTCGGAAGTCTTGTTAGCCATGCGGTAATCCTTCGGGGTCATGCCGTAGCGCTTGTCAAACTCCTTGTAGAAATGCGAGCGGTTAGAGAAACCGACCTGATAAACTATCTCCTGCACATTCAGCGAAGTGGTAAGAAGGAGCTTTACCGCATAAGCGAGGCGCCGGTTCTTGATATAATCGTTAGGTGTAGGCTGGTTAAGCATCTTGAAACGTCTGTAGACATTTCGTGAGCTTGTCTGAAGGTTCTCGGCAAGTGTCTCTATCGTTATATCGGTGTCACTCATATGAAGGTCGATATAATCATTGACTTTATCGAGGAACTCCTTGTCGTCGCGCTCCAGAAGATGGCCGTCGGCATACTCGAAAGCGCTCGCCGAGGAATTGTAGTATTCCTTGAGCGTGTCGCGGTTGCTCAACAGTCGCGCCACGATGGCCCTGAGATAGCTTATGCTGAACGGCTTGCCTACGAAAGCGTCGGCGCCAGACTCGATGCCCTCCACCTTCTCCTCGTTGCTGTTCTTGGCCGAAAGGATGACCAGGGGGATGTGCATGGTGTGGCGGTTGCTCTTTACCTGGCGCGCGAAGCTGAGACCGTCGGTACCAGGCATCATCACGTCGGTTATTATAAGATCGGGATGCCGCTGCCTGATATGCGCGAGACCCTCGGCCGCGGACTCCGCCGTGAGCACGTTGTAATCAGAGAAACTGTCTGACAGCAGGGAAAGTATCTCCTTGTTGTCATCTATCACAAGGAGAGTGTTCTCCGAATTGCTGCGTGATGAGCCGCGGACCATGGCGCTCTCGCCTCCCTGCGCCGCATCCTCGCGCCTTTCGGCGGGAATATCTGATTTCTCGGTCTTTTCACTCTGCGAGATATATTCTCCGGCGGGATCGGCCTCCTGCTTGGGCAAGGTGACTATGAAGCATGCGAACTGCCCTACCTCGCTCTCTATCTCTATCCGGCCACCGAGCAGCTTGACGATGCTGTGGCATATGGCAAGACCCAGACCGTTGCGTGCGGAAAGCCCCTTGACGGCATTCTCCTCCACGTTGTCGAGCACACTGTAGCGGTTGAAGATGCGCTCCCTGTCCTCCTGTCTGATCCCCTTGCCTGTGTTGAGCACCTCGATGCGCAGCATCCCGTCATCCGTGACTGCGGCGCGCACCTCTATGCGGCCACCTACGGGAGTGTATTTGAAGGCGTTGGAGATAAGGTTGTTGAGTATCTTACGGAGAGAACTGAAATCGGTGTTCCATGTTATGTCGGGGGCGATAATGCCTGAGAAATCTATGTTGTTTCTCTCGGCAAGCTCCGTAAAGGCCAATATGGTGTCGTCGCACAGCTCGGTGATATTCACCGGACGTATCTTCAGCACCTTGTGGCCGGTCTCTATACGGCGGAAATCTATCAGCTCCTGAATGAGCGTATTGAGCCTCTCCACATTGGTGCGCACAAGCCCGATGTATTTCCGTATGTAGCTGTCTGCCCCCGGATATTGCGAAATGCGCTCGCAGGGGCCGTAAATAAGTGTGAGAGGTGTGCAGAACTCATGGGTTATATTAGTGAAGAAACGCAGTTTCTCCTCATATACCTCCTCGCGGTGCTGATGCTCGAGAAGCGCCATCTCTTCGGCGCGGTTACGGCGCAGACGACGCAGGTAGACCGCCACGAAAATGCCCGCCACGCCAAGCAACAGCAAGACATAAAGCGTTTTGGCCCATGTGGAAAGATACCAGGGGGAGCGCATGTTGATTTCCAGGATATATGGAGCGCCCTCGCCGTGGGTGATGCGGTTGACATATTTTACAGCCAGACGGTATTTGCCATACCCGATCTCGTTGAAGGCGATGGTGCCGGAAGGGCCGTTGTTCACCCACTCGCGTCCGTCGAGCGAATACATGTAATAGCAATCGGCGGGATTCATGAAGTCAGGGATGGAGAAAGTGAGTGCGAACTGGCGCTGTCCCGGCTGCAGAGTCAGCACCGGGTGTCCCTCGGAACGGCTGAGATAGTCGAGTATGTTGACATTCTCCCCCGCGATGGAGAGGCGCTGAAGCGCCAGCTGCGGCCTGTACAGACTGTCAGGCGGAAGATATCCGGCAGCTTTCTGCACGGTCACAAATCCGTCGACACCACCGAAGACAAGCATCGAATCGGCATCAAAAGCCGCTCCGTCGCTGAACTCGGTGACGTTTATACCGTCGTTGCGGCTGAAAATGCGGGTACTCTCCGTGCGCGGATCGAAACAATACAGTCCGTTGTTGGTGGATATCCACAGATTGCCCCCACGGTCTTTTATTATGTCGTGAATGGTGCTGTTGATAAAACCGTTCTCAAGTCCTACATACAGCCGCTCGCCACCGGGAGACACCTTCATAAGTCCGTGCCCCGTCCCGAGCCACATTACAGTATCCTCATGCACGACAGTGAACACATCCATAACAGCGTTTGAATCGTATTTTCCGGAATAGTCGATCTGCCTGCGCAGACTGTCACCCTCGACGGCAAAAACGCCCTGTCCGCGGTTGGCGAAAAGCAGACGGCCGTCGGCGGCAGAAGTAAGGGAGAAGAAATGGTTGGAGGAGATATCGCCGCCGTCGCGTGTATATACCTTGCGCACGGTCACCACCGGCGCCGATGCCGGTCCGGAAACATCGCACTGCACCACACCGTTGCCGTCTGTAGTGAGCCACAGCGTGGAGTCGTCGCTTTCGTATATATCATGTATGTGGTTAAGCACAGGCGAGGAGCCGGCGTTATGTATCCGGCCGTCGGCATAGTTGTAATAGTCAACACCCTCGTCGGTAGCGATCCACAATATGGGGCGGGAACTGCGCGCGAAAGCGAACACGGAGTTATGGCTCAGCTGACTTCCGCTGCTTGTAAACCGCTGTACCGCCCCGGGCTTCACCTCCATGCCGGGATGAAAGCGGGGTATGCGGAGCATGCCTCCACCTTTTGTGCCGAGCCATAGCGTCTTGTCGCTGTCAAGAAACAGCGCGCGCACCGGGTTGCCGCTCATGTCATCGAAGGATGCAATACCCATCGAGCGTATTATATAAGGGCTGTCATAGCATGTGAACAGGCCGTGACAGTCTGATCCGATCCATACCACCGGCTGTGTGGCAGATTTCTCAAGGCAGAAAACGCCCGCTTTCACACCGAGATCCTCGGCATCATACTGCCCGGAACTGGTTTTCTTTATGCGGAGCACACCGTTTGCCGTAAATGATACAAAGATATCATCCGAAGCTACCCGCAGCAGGTCAGAGGGTTCGCCGCGGTGTTTGATCTCAGCGTCAAGATCAAGCACCGGAGTGAAGTCTCCCGCGCTGTCGACTTTGTAAAGCGTATTGTCATGCCCTATCACCACCGCCCCCTCGGCGTCCACACGCCCGGCCTTCACGGGACTGCCGGCGAGCACACTGTGTTTCTTCACTCCGGAAGGTATGCCGTCGGCGTCGAAAGAGAGGAGATAACGCTCTATGCCGTTCTCTCCGAGGAGGTAGAGATAATCTTCATCCACGCTGAGGAAGCATACACCGGAGTGTGTCACACCTGATTTCACCAACGGCTTGGGATCGGCGCTTCCGTCAGACCGTATCCAATAGATCACATTGTCGGTCGCGAGCACATAGAGGTTGCCGAAACGGTCGGTTCCCACCTTTTCCTGACCTTTGAAACGCTCATACGGTTTCACTTCCCCTTTGCGGGAATCCACCCGGTCAAGACCATGGTTCGTAAGCACCCACATGACCCCGCAGTTCCCGGGTATGATATTCTCTATGAGGCTTCCCGACAGTGACATGCTCGGATACATGACAGAAAAGGGGGTGGTCCTTATGCCATCCGTTATGTTTATTCCGTCAAGCGTGCCGATCCACAGGAAACCGTCGGCATCCTGTGCCATCGAAAGCAATGCGCTGCTTGAAAGGCCGTCGCCGCTCGATATGCGACGTATATTGTATGCCTGTGCGGAAAACGCCACAATCCACACCGACAGAAAAAATATGAGCGCTTTCCCGATATGCGGAAGACTCCGCCTGGGGCATATGGAATTAGACATATGACAATCTGATTGGGTATTATTCCGCAAAGATAAGAAACTAAGACAAACTTTCCCGCAAAAAACACACGAAAACAGATGTGATCTAACGAATTATTCGTTTTTTTTACATCGTCGTGCCCGAATTCTGACATATGTGTCTTATTATGACAACGATGTGCCGTAGCGCGCCAACATTCATTATTTGTCAGATACATACGGCGTGCTCCACCGGAAAATGCTAAATTTGTGTATTTAAAACAAACCAATACATTATCCTGCATGCATAAGGCACGTATCATACTCACCGGAATAGCCACCGTCGCCCTGGCAAGCGGTGCGGCACTCAATGCCGCCACAGACTTGCGGTGTGAATATCTCACGAATCCTCTCGGAATAGACGAAAAGGCTCCACGCTTCACATGGAAAGCATCAGCCGGATCGGGAAAAACGCAGGTAATCGAAGTCGCTGAATCGGAAAAGGCACTCCGCGACAGAAAATTCCTCTGGAGGTCGCAACCGCTTTCAGCCACCACGCTTTCAGCCATATACGCGGGAAAACCGCTCAAGAGCCACACCCGTTACGTATGGCGCGTCATTACCGACGGCAAAGCCTCGGAGACCGCCACATTCGAGACAGCAAAAATGCAGCCCCACGGGTGGGAGGCATCATGGATCACCGACGGCAACGACAAGGAGTTTGAGCCGGCACCGATGCTGCGCAAGGATTTCAACCTTGACCGTGTGCCCGACAATGCCCGCGCATACATCTCGGCCGCAGGCTACTATGTGCTGTACATCAACGGCAGGCGCGTGGGCGACAGCCATATGGATCCCGGGTATACACATTACGACAAGCGCAACCTCTATGCCACATACGATGTGACCCCGCTGCTCCGGAAGGGGGAGAACACCGTAGCCACCGTGCTCGGCAACGGTTTCTACAACTGCCAGAGCAAAGCCGTGTGGGATTTCGAGACAGCACGCTGGCGCAACCGCCCGTCGATGATATTCGAGCTGCGCGGAGGTGAGGAGGGGATGCCTGAGACACTCATCGCGGCATCAGACAACAGCTGGCGCACCGCCACCGGCCCCTACACATACAACAACATCTACAGCGGCGACCGCTACGACGGGCGCCTCGAACCGGAGGGGTGGATGGAACCGGGCTTCGACGCATCGGCATGGAAACCGGCCAAAGCTGTCGGCGCCCCCTCCCCGCTGCTGAAAGCCCAGGCGCTCCCGGCAATCCGCCCTGTAGAGACCATACGCCCCAAGCTGATCCAATCGTGGGGCGACACGGTGTATGTGTTCGACATGGGCAAGAACATCGCCGGAGTGGCAGGTCTGACAGCCGCCGGCGAAAGAGGCACCGCATTCAAGCTCTCCTACGGCGAGATGCTCCGTAAAGACGGACGCCTCGAGCAGGGCAACATCGACATATATTACCGCCCCGAAAAGCCTGGAGAGAAATTCCAGACCGACGAATTCATTCTCGGCGGGAAAGGGGAGCCCGAGACCTTCACCCCGATGTTCACCTACCACGGCTTCAGATATGTGGAAGTGAAATCCGACCGACCCGTAAAGCTGTCGGAGGAGAGTCTCACCGGCTACTTCATGCACACCGACGTGAAACCCGCAGGAAGTTTCTCCTGCTCGGAGCCTCTTCTTGGAAAGATACATGCCGCCACAATGCTCAGTTATCTCGGAAATATCCACAGCATACCCACCGACTGCCCCCAGCGCGAGAAAAACGGATGGACGGCAGACGCCCATGTGGCCGTTGATCTGGGACTGCTCAACTTCGACGGCATCACGTTTTACGAAAAATGGATGAACGACTTCATCGACAACCAGCGCGAGAACGGCAATATCTCGGGTATCATACCCTCCGACAGATGGGGCTACGGCGAGTGGCCCGGCCCGGTATGGGACGCCGCCCTCTTCATTATCCCCGAAGCCATATACGACTATTACGGCGACACCCGCGTAATCGAAAGGCTGTATCCCACAATGGAACGGTACTTCAAATGGGCCGCAAGCCTCGAGAAAGAGGAAGGATACCTCAACAACGGCATCGGCGACTGGCTTTCATACAGCGCGCAGACACCCACCGACTACACCGGCACGGTATATTACTACCTCGACAATGTGAAGATGGCCAAATTCGCCTCACTTCTCGGCGAGGACCCACAGCCTTACATCGAAAAGAGCCGCCGGCTCAAGGATATCATCAACAGGCGGTGGTTCAACGAAGAGAGCAACACCTATGCCACAGGCACCCAAGCGGCTCTGGGAGTGGCGCTCTATGCGGGAATAGTACCTGAGGGGAAAGAGCAGGCTGTGGCCGACGAACTGCACAAAGCCGTGGCGGCCAACGGCTACCACCTCGATTACGGACTGCTCGGCAGCAAGACAGTGCCCGCAATGCTCACCCGCTACGGATATGTGGACGACGCATACCGCATGGCGACACTCAAAGACGCCCCGTCGTGGGGTTACTGGATCGACAAGTGCGGCTACACGACACTGGCCGAGACATGGACACTCAGCCCGGAATTCCGCGACGCATCCATAAACCACGTGTTCATGGGCGACATAAGCGCATGGATGACACAGGCGCTCGCCGGCATCAACCATGACCCGGAGCATCCCGGATTCGCCAACGTGATAATCCGTCCCTACTTCCCCGACGGACTGTACCGGGCCGAGGGAAAATACGACTCCGTGCGAGGCACCATCGTAAGCCGATGGGTAAGGAAAGGTGATGAAGTAACGCTCACAGTCACCATTCCCGGCGCCACCACCGCCACTGTATTCGCTCCCGAACCACAGACCGTAGGCTCAGGCACCCACACATTCAAGTTCAGCATCTGACAACCCGGTCACAGACTTACCTCGAATTAAATACCAGACATGAGACTACAACTGTTAACCGCCATGCTCTGCCTCGCCGCATCCCTGTGCGGCGCGCACACTACACCGCTTGAAAAGGGACTTGAAGGGAGAACCGCCGACAACACGGCAATCTCCCGGAAATACATAACCCCGCTCCGCCTCATTCCCCTGCCGGCCGATCTCGCTTCCGGCGTGGAGAATGCCGAAGCACTGCTCGGAAGTTTCGACGGGCAGCTGACCACAGGCACCCCCGACCTGTGCGTGCTTTCCACCACCGACGGCAAACATGCCTCCATACTGCTCGACTTCGGGAAAGAGCTGCATGGAAGCGTGGAATTTGCGGCTCCGATCCGCCCCTCGCAGCAGGCGCTGAAAATACGTGTGCGCATGGGAGAATCGGTAAGCGAGGCCATGAGCGACGCGGAAGCCCCGGGATCCACAGCCACCAACCAGCATTCGTTGCGTGACTTCACCGTGGCGCTCCCCTGGCTCGGCACATTTGAGACAGGCAATTCAGGATTCCGGTTCGTGCGCGTAGACCTGCTCGACGACAACGCCGTGCTCCCCCTCAAATCGGTGCGTGCAGTACTCAAATACCGCGATCTCCCCTATCTGGGATCGTTCCGCTGCAGCGACAGCCGCCTCAATGACATATGGGACACCGGAGCCTACACCGTACACCTGAACATGCAGGATTATCTCTGGGACGGTGTGAAGCGCGACCGGCTTGTGTGGGTAGGCGACATGCATCCCGAGGTAATGACCATCGCGAGTGTGTTCGGAGACATCGGCGTGGTGCGCAAAAGCCTTGATTTCGCACGCGACAACGCCCCGTTGCCCTCATGGATGAACGGCATCGCCGCATACTCCATGTGGTGGGTGCTCATACACCGCGACCTGTACATGTATGGCGGCGACCTGTCATATCTCAACAGCCAGCGCGAGTACATGAAAGGACTTTTCAAGGTGCTTGCAGCCGCCACAGACGGCAACCGAGAGAACCTGCAAGGGGGACAACGGCTTCTGGACTGGCCTACTTCGGAGATGCCTGAAGTGATACATGCCGGCTATCAGGCACTGATGGTAATGGCGATGGAAGCGGGAGCGCAGATCGGCGAATGGACCGGCGACAAGGAGATGCGCGAACTGTGCGCATCCACGGCCGGGAAACTGCGCCGGCACAATCCCGGATCATGCGGGAGCAAACAGGGGGCGGCAATGCTCGTACTCGCCAAGATGGCCGAAAAGCCCCAGAAAGAGTGTGACATAATAGCCAAGAACGGCGCCGACGGATTTTCAACATTTTTCGGCTACTACATGCTGCGCGCCCTGGCCGAGGGGGGACGGTTCGAGGAGGCCATGCAGATCATGTCGGACTACTGGGGAGCGATGCTCGACCTCGGTGCCACCACCTTCTGGGAAGATCTGAACTATGCCGAGGCGCTCAAAGCCGCCCGCATAGACGAACAGGTGCCTGACGGCGCATATGACTACCACGCTTCATCGGGAGCCTACTGCTACAAGGGACACCGCCACAGCTTCTGCCACGGATGGGCCTCGGGGCCTACATCATGGCTGTCGCAATATGTGCTCGGGATAACCCCGCTCGAACCGGGTTGCCGGAAAGTGGCCATAAAACCGCATCTGGGGAAACTGGAATGGGCGGAAGGGAGCTTCCCTACCCCCTACGGTGTGATACGCGTGAAGCACAGCCGCGATGCCGGAGGAAAAGTGTCGACGCAATATGACGCTCCAGCAGGAGTCGAGGTAGTCCTCTGACAGAATCAACCGCGATCTTCCTTCCGCTCAAAAAACGTGCGGGCAACCATAGCGGCGGCACGGCGCAGATTGCGCTCTGCCGCCGTTTTCTTCATGGCCTCGGTAAGAGGCATACCGGGAGGTACGATACATACCACATCGGCAAAACCGGCAGACATGAGGCGGTCCCTGTCGGCCACACCACCTGCAAGCGCTATGACCGGCACACCCTTCCGCATACCCGCTTCCAGCACACCGTATGGCGCCTTTCCCGAAAGGGTCTGGGCGTCGATATGCCCTTCGCCGGTAATGATAAGGGAGGCATCGGAAACAATGCTGTCGAAACCGGTCAGCCGCAATGCCGTGGCTATGCCCGGCACCATCTCCGCATTGAAAAACGCCATGAAAGCCGCGGCGGTGCCACCCGCGGCACCTGCCCCCGACATGGAGGCTATATCTTTCCCTGTAATGTCGTGCAGACATTCCCCGTAACGGGCCAACGCCCTGTCAAGAAGAGCGACATCGCTTTCCGACGCCCCTTTCTGGGGGCCGAATATGGCCGACGCTCCGCAGGGGCCTGTCAACGGATTGTCCACATCGCACAGAACCGTAAAGCGGCACCGCATTATGTCTTCTCTCGCCGATGAGGTATCTATGGAGTATAGACGCGCCAACGGCGCTCCCCCCTCGGGAAGCTCGTTTCCCTCACTGTCGAGAAACCGCACGCCCAACGCACGCAGCAGCCCCGTGCCCCCGTCGTTGGTGGCGCTTCCGCCAAGCCCTATGATGAAACTGCGGCATCCGCGGGAATATGCATCGGCAATAAGTTCGCCAGTACCTCGTGTGGTAGCCGTGAGCGGATCCCTCTCCGACGGTGCCAGCAGCGGCAGACCGCTCGCCTGCGCCAGCTCTATCACGGCGCTCTCCACCGTCTGGCCGTGCGGCCTGACCACCGCATACCGTGCATCGGCGGGGCGCCCGAGAGGACCGGTCACCCTGACGGTGACATATCTTCCTCCGAGCGCCCCGGCAATCATTTCCACAGTACCTTCCCCACCGTCGGCCACAGGCACGCAGACCGTCTGCACACCACCGGCCGAGGCGAGCACACCGCTCGCCACGGCAGAGGATGCCTCAGCCGCCGTCAGCGATCCTTTGAAAGAATCGCACGCCACCACCACCTTTCTGTTTTCTGTCAAACTGTCAATCTTTGGTAAGATCAAGCACCACGTTGTCTTTCCCCTT
>ERZ836877.5615-NODE-5615-length-11881-cov-3.388804_pt1 | contig 11881 bp, 8 predicted proteins | sample MGYA00519469_ERZ836877 | MGnify/ENA primary metagenome ERZ836877 (study PRJEB31850, sample SAMEA3708809) | human gut metagenome | biome: human gut; feature: human-associated habitat; material: faeces | place: China | collected 2014 ... | reverse complement strand
CGCCGCTTAGTGCTCCGCGCACTTGAAGCGGGGGAATGCTTATCTGCGTTCAAAAAGTCGGAGCTGACAGGAGAACCGCTGGCCTGATACTTTTATTGTAAGGAAAAACAGGAGCTGGCACAAGAGGAAAATTTTGTGCAGATATTCCGGTGGATTTCTTAAAAAAAGACTTGTATACTAGTTGACAAGAGACGCAGACAAGGGATATAATAAGACTATCAGACAACGAAAAACATTTTATTCAGGAGGGATTTATTTATGAAAATGACATTCCGCTGGTACGGCAAAGACAGTGATCCGATCACCCTGCAGCAGATCAAACAGATTCCAGGCATGACTGGCATCATGGGACTGTTGGATTACAAGGCAGCAGGCGAGGTATGGACAGACGAGGAGTGCAAGGAGTACATCGATGGTGTTCATGCAGCAGGTCTTGAGTGTGAAGTGATCGAGAGCGTAAACGTTCACGAGGACATCAAGATGGGTCTTCCAACCCGTGACAAATACATCGAGAACTACATCACCACCATCCGCAACCTGGCAAAGTACGGCGTTAAGGTTATCGTATACAACTTCATGCCTGTATTTGACTGGCTGCGTACCGATCTGGCACGTGTGATCGAGGAGGACGGTTCCAACAGCTTATACTTCGATGAGAAGGAATTAGGCAACATGACTCCTCTTGACATTGTTAAGAAAACCGCAGAGGACAGCCATGGCTTTACACTTCCAGGCTGGGAGCCAGAGCGTCTGGCAGAGTTGGAGAAGACTCTGAAGCAGTACGAGGGCATTACCCCGGATATGCTGCGTGAGAATTACAAGTACTTCCTGGATGCCATCATTCCGGTATGCGAGGAAGTTGGCGTGAAGATGGCAGTTCATCCAGACGATCCGGCATGGCCGATCTTCGGTCTGCCACGTATCTCCCACAGCCAGGAAGATTTCGATAAGATCGTAGCGTTACACGATTCACCGGCGAACGCTCTGTGCCTGTGCACCGGTTCCTTAGGTTCCAACCCGGCGAACGATATCCCGGCTATCATCCGCCACTTTGGTGAGATGGATCGTATCGCATGCCTGCACATCCGTAACGTGAAGTACTTAGGCGAGAGATGCTTCCGTGAGGCAGCTCATCTGTCTTCCACCGGTGATCTGGATATGTTCGAGATCGTAAAGGCAGTATACGATACCTGCCCACATGACGTTTATGTTCGTCCAGACCACGGAAGAATGATCTGGGGTGAGGTAGGCCGTCCAGGTTATGGTCTGTATGACAGAGCATTAGGTGCAACCTACTTAAACGGCTTATGGGAAGCAATCGATAAGATGTCCAATAAATAAGAGTTTTTATTCCAAAGAGTTTTATTCAAAGAAGTTTCTGTTGGCAAACAGAACCACATGCTCAATGAAATCTTCAGCGGAGAACTCTCCATCAAAATCTAAATAACATTTTGCCACGCTGATATAAAAATCAGCCAGCAGATAGGTAAAGACAGGCGTAGAGATCCGGCAGTGAATGCCGGAATTCTCCGCCTGTTTTAATTTGTCTGTAAGAACCTGGATCAGAAGGGAGCGCAGAAGATCCATAAAAACGCCGTCCCGGTTCAGACGGTAGATTCTGGAGAACAGGGCGTGGGCAGTGTCTAATACCTTTAAAGTCTTAGCCAGGTAATCCTTCATGGAATCCAGGTTTTTCAGATAGATCACGTCAATGTCCAGATCCATATTTTCAAAAAAATTCTGGAGGCAGTAGCCTAACAGATCGTATTTATCCTCAAAATACCGGTAAAAGGTAGAGCGGGGAATCATGGCGGTGTCGCACAGCTCTTTTAAGGTGATTTTCTCAAATGGTTTCTCCGTCAGCAGCTTAAAAAATGCCTGCTGGAGCAGTGTGTAGGTTCTTCGGGCGGATATTTTTTCCTGTGGTTCCAAATGGTTAGACATAACAAACCTCCGTATTTGTACATAGTGGGACAAAAATAAAAATATGTCCCATTTGAAACAAAATGAAAAAAGTGATTCTTGCGTATTTTACCATATATAGCCATAATAGGGCAAGTGAGAATAAGCATTATCAGTTATGAAAGACTTGTAAGAAAGGACTGAAAATATGGAAGAGAAGAGAGAGCCGGAAAGTTTTATGATGAGAGTGGCCCGCTTTATCGTCAATAAGCGGAAAGCTTTTATTGCATTGTTCATTCTGGCCTGCATTTACAGTGTGCTTTCCATGTCAAAGGTAAAGGTGATCAATGACCTGACGGATTATCTGCCTGAGAGCACCGAGACAAGGCAGGGCCTGGACATTATGGATGAGCAGTTTACCACCTTTGGATCAGCGAAGATCATGGTGACGAATATTACTTACGAAAAGGCATTGCAGCTGGCAAAGGCGATGGAGGATATCAATGGCATTTCAGCCGTGGATTTCTATGATGCATCTGATGACGATTACGATGACAAAGAAGTAACCGATTATTATCAGGATGCCAGCGCATTGTATACGTTGACCTTCGATGAGCCGGAGGATACCAAGCTGTCCCAGACAGCCATGGAAAAAGTGAGGGACTCGCTGGATGGATATTCTTCTTATGTATACACGACCGTAGACAAGGATGATGCCAAGTCCCTTCAGGAAGATATGAAGCTGATCGGCGTGATCGTTGTTTTTATTGTTTTAGGAGTTTTGTTATTTACCTCCCGTACTTATGCAGAGATCGCGATCCTTCCGATCGTATTTTTAGTATCGATGCTCTTAAACATCGGTACGAACTATTGGTTCGGAAGTGTTTCCTTCGTTACGAATGCGGTGGGGGCAGTATTACAGCTGGCCATGTCTGTGGATTATGCGATCATTTTCCTGCACCGTTTTCTGGAGGAGCGGGAGCATTATATAGCTACAGAGGCAACGACGGTAGCTTTGAGTAAGGCGATCCCGGAGATCTCTTCCTCCAGTTTAACGACCATTTCCGGTATGGTGGCCCTGATGTTTATGGAGTTTGGTATTGGTATGGATCTGGGCCGTGTCATGGTAAAGGCTATCGTGCTGAGTATGGTATCGGTATTCCTTCTGATGCCTGCATTGCTTGTGATGATGTCCAATGCCATCGATAACACGAAGCATAAAAACTTCGTTCCAAAGATCAATTACTGGGGCAAATTTGTGGTACATACCCGCTTTATCGCGATTCCGATCTTTTTAGTGATCGTGGCGGGAGCGGCAGTTCTGTCCAATAAGAGTTCCTATATCTATGACCAGAACTCCATTGAGTCCAAGATCAAGAATGAGTATCTGGCTTCCAAAGAGCGGATCGAGAAGACCTTTGAAGTAACCAATACCATGGCGGTTGTTGTTCCAAAGGGTGATTATGAGAAGGAAGGCAAGATATTAGCCCGTCTGGAGAAGATGGATCGTGTGGACACGGCGTTAGGTCTTGCCAATGTAGAAGTTACCGATGATGGAAAATACATTCTGGTGGATAAATTAAATCCAAGGGAATTTTCTGAGGTGGCAGATGTGGATCTGGATCTGTGCCGGGTGCTGTATCAGTTTTATGCTCTTGAAAATGAACAGTACAGTGCATTTATGAAGAATTTAGAGGATTACCGTGTGTCCATCATCGATATGGTAGACTTTATCTACGAGCAGAAGGAAAAGGGCGGGATCGATTTTGACGATGACAAATCCGAAGAGATCGATGACCTGCACCAGCAGATCTGTGATGCCAGAGAACAGCTGGAGGGCGACAAATACGACCGGATGGTATTTACCTTAAAGGGAGCCGTAGAAGGCGCAGAGACCTTTGCAGTGGTGGATGAGATCCGTGACATGGTGAAAGAGTATTATGATGAGTCCTATGTAGTGGGTGACGCTACCAGCAATGAGGAGTTAAGCAACTCCTTCCAGAAAGATAACATCATGATCAGCGTGCTGACGGCATTGTTCGTATGGGCGATCCTGTTATTTACTTTCCAGAACGCAGGACTTCCATTTTTACTGGTACTGACGATTCAGGGAAGTATCTGGATCAACTTTGCGATCCCATATGTGATCAATGATAAGATGTACTTCTTAAGTTACCTGATCGTAAGCTCCATCCAGATGGGTGCGACGATTGATTATGCGATCGTGATCACCAGCCGCTATATGGCGATCAGGAAAGAAATAGCAGACCGTAAGGCAGCGATCATAGAAACGTTAAACGAGGCGTTCCCAACCATCATTACTTCTGGTACGATGATGGTCTGTGCCGGATTCGTCATCGGAGCGCTGACTTCCAATGCGACCATCGCTTCTTTAGGTAAGACCTTAGGACGTGGAGCACTGATTTCCATTGTTTTAGTTATGTCTGTTCTGCCGCAGCTTCTGTTAGTAGGAGATAAGCTGATCGATAAGGCGGAATTGACAAGATCCAGCAAACGGGGACAGGAAAAAGAGGAGGCTTCCGAATCATGAAAAGACAGAAATTAAACAGCAGAAGAACCGCAGCCCTTCTGGCATTTACCCTGGTTCTGTCACAGGCAGAGCCGATTCTGGCGCTGGCAGATGTAAAGGTGGAGACGGCGGCTGAGACCGTGACCGATGAAAACACGGTGGTGATCACCAGTGTGGATGATCTGGTGCAGATGAGTAAAAACTGTGTATCTGAGTCTTATTCCAAGGGAAAAACCTTTGTTTTGACTCAGGATATCAGCTTAGATGGAAGTGATTTCCAGCCGATTGCTGTATTTGCCGGCAATTTTCAGGGCAATGGCCATGTGATCAGTGGACTCAATATTACCATTTCCGGTTCCAATCTTGGCCTGTTCCGTTACATCGAAGCAGACGGAGCGGTAAGAGGTCTGATCGTAAAAGGCAATGTAAAACCGGATGGCAGCAAAAAGCAGATCGGTGGAATCGTCGGAACCAATCGTGGAACGATTGAAAATTGCGAGTTTCATGGTATGGTCAGCGGTCAGGAAGCCATCGGTGGAATCGCCGGAACCAATGAAGAAGGCGCTGTGATCCGTGGCTGTAAAAGCTATTCGGTCACAACAGGCAATAATAAGACCGGTGGAATCACCGGCAATAATGACGGAACGGTAGAACAGTGTGAAAATCACGGTGACATCAATGCTTCTGATCAGGGAGTAGAGGATTCTAACAGCGGTGAGCTTTCGATCAATACCGATAAGATCAAAGAAACAGTCCAGAAGGAAAAGGTCAATGACGCAGGTGGTATCGCAGGATATTCTAAGGGTAAGATTTCCGACTGTAAAAACTACGGAACCGTGGGATATGAGCATATCGGCTATAACATCGGTGGAATCGCCGGACGCCAGTGCGGTATCATCAGCCAGTGCTATAACCTGGGTGATATCAGGGGACGTAAGGACGCAGGCGGTATCGTAGGACAGTTTGAGCCATATCTGACCATTGATCATGAGGAAGATCTGTATGACCAGTTAAACAGCCAGTTAAACAGTCTTTCTGATATCAGCAAGGCTCTGGCAAGAACGGTGGATGACACAGCCAATAAGAGTACCGACAGCCTGGATCAGATCGGTGACAACATGGATCAGGTACGGGACATCGGAAAGTTTTACAAGGATGTATACCGGGAAGACATCGATAAGATGAACAATGACCTGGATTCTACGACCAACGATATGCAGGAGACCCTGGATCATCTGCATCTGCGTCTGATAAAGGATTCTTCTAAGAGTAAGGTCCGCGCACTTCAGCAGCTGCTTCACGATTCTGACGCTATCCGTAAGGAATTAAAGGAGCGCTATGACGGCGATCTGACGGATAAAGACGCATTGAAGGCATGGCTGCAGCACCGTTATGAGCTGCTTTCCCAGCTGTACGAAAATATGCAGAAGGTATCCGAAGCGGTTCCGGATCTGATGGGCTCCATTACGGAAGATTCCGTTAACGGAGTGGAGGACTTTGGTGATAAGATTGAAGACCTGACCTCAGATATCAATGTGATGATGGATGAGATCAAGTATAACCGAAACAATCTAAAGACTGATCTGGAAAATATGGATGATGAGCTGGAAGTGAAGATCGACAGTCTTGCTGATCATGTAGATTCTCTTCAGGACAGCTTAAAGAGCGGCAAAGACCAGACCCAGGCCCAGAGACAGCAGTTGGAGGATCAGATCGACCAGATCCGTAATACCATTACCGACAAGGCTGATGAGGTCCGGGATAAGATGGAGGATAACGATCTGTTTGATGATGTATCAGACAATGATGACCAGACAGAATTAACGGATGGTACGATCTATGCCTGTGTCAATACGGGAAGCATTGAAGCGGACTATCAGGTAGGTGGTATCGCAGGCATCATCGGTGTGGAGGTCAGTCTGGATCCGGAGCAGGATCTGGATACGGATCAGGAAAAGACATTAAACACGGTTAGACAGGCCAAAGCAACGGTTCAGGGATGCTTAAATGAGGGCGATATCACCGGTAAACGGGATTATATCGGAGGTGTGGTCGGCAAAGCCAATATGGGCGCTCTGATCAGCAACCAGAATTATGGTGATATCACTTCTGCGAATGGCGATTATGTAGGCGGTATCACCGGAAGCAGTGATTACGTCCTGCGCCGGAACTACAGCATGTGTATGGTCACCGGTAATGACTATATAGGCGGTGTGACCGGATGGGGTAAAAATGTCTACGAAAACTACGCGCTGGTCACATTGACCAGTGATGGCGGTGAGTGGATCGGAAGCATTGCCGGAGATGGCGATACCGATGGAACTGTGGAAGGCAACTATTACGTGGATGGCGGCGTCGGAGCGGTGGATGGGATCACCTATGACGGCCAGGCGACAGGATTGTCCTATGATGATTTTATGGCCTTAGACCAGATGCCGGAGCGTTTCCGCCAGTTACAGGTATCTTTCCTGGTGGATGACAATGCAGTGAAGACCATTTACTGTGAATATGGCAGCAGTGTAAAGGCTTCTGAGATCCCGGCGATTCCACAGAAGGATGGCTATTATTACCAGTGGGAGGATGTGGATTTAAGCAACATCACCGGCAATATCAAGGTACATGCCGTTTACCAGCCATATCACACCACCATTGCTTCAGATGATGACAAGATGGCATCCCTGTTAGCAGAGGCCGAGTTCTATCCGGGAAGCAAGCTGATCCGCACAGAGACGGTTCTGACAGGTGTTGCTGCACCAGAGGGATATCAGCTGGGCAAAGCCTATGATTATGAGGTGACAGTGCCAGAGGAAGCAGATGTGCCGGATGAAGTAACCCTTCATCTGCTGGCAGAAGGCAGGGGAAGCCTGATGGCAGGAATGGTAAAGGACGGCGTTGTAGAGCTTCTGGATACAGAAGTGGATGGTTCTTATCTGGTATTTATGGCTCCGGCCAAGGGTACCATCGTGATCTTAAAGAAGAGCCAGGCATGGAAATATGCGGCAGCAGTCGGAGCAGCGGCAGTTTTAGCTGCGGTCATTGGAGTGGTTCTCGTAAAGAAAAAGAGAGGAAAAGTCCATGAAGAAGGAGAAGAGCAGAACGGAGACGGCGATGGAACCGAAAGTGGAAGCGAAGAAGCCGGAGCAGCAGAAGGAGCCGGAGCAGCTGGAGCAACCGGAACAACAGAGACAGCCGGAACAGCGGAAGCCGCCGGAGCAGCAGAAGCCGCCGGAGCTTCAGAAGACGACCAGAGCGAAAGCGAAGGTAGAGACTATGAAGTGTAAGCCGCAGGAACCAGAGCGTGAAGCTTCGAAAGAACCGGTATCAGCCGGTTCTTCTGCCACAGCCGAAGAAAATTCATGGCAGGACGTTGATGAGTCTGCCATGAATTTGGGCCAGCGCTGCGTTTACCGCAACCGTAAACGCGCCGTGGAGCTCTACCGCAGAGGCTGTTCCCCCCAGGAGATTTTCCGGCTTACCGGTATGGGGCCGGGCATGGTATCCCGCATGTGGAAGAAATGCTGCACCAAAGACCCGGAGACCGGAAATGTTAAGGGATATCAGGCGCTGGTACCAAAGTCGAAGGTGAAATCGTTTATACGATAATAAATGAACATATAATCATAGGTTTCCTCATAAATATCTGACGGGATTTTCATCAGATGTAGGAATCTGCTGTCGTATGTTTCGGAAAATGACAGGAAAGACGATTACCGGATACCTGGAGGAATATTGGGTAGAAAAAAAGCCTTTTCCTGGTCCAGAGCGGACAATATTCCATGGTTCAGATTGCAGATATGACCGGATTCAGCAATCCCAGCCGTTTTGTGGCTGCGTTTCGGAAGCAGTTTGCATGCAATCCCGGAGAATACAATTCTACCGCAGGTGATTATAAAAGAATTTCTGAAAAGTGACGATTCTGGTATTGATTTTGATGATACAGATATTGACATAAAAGAAAAGGAGAAGAAAAACATGATCGTATCAAACGCTATCGAAAAGATGATTGATTTCTATCAGGGAAGCCAGCATGACATCAACCATTTTCTGAAAGTCTGGTCTTATGCCAGAAACATTGGACAGATGGAAGGATTGGATGACCATACTCAGGAGGTATTGGAGCTGACAGCAGTGGTCCATGACATTTCCTGTCCATTATGCAGGGAGAAGTACGGCAATGCCAATGGAAAGAAGCAGGAGCTGGAGAGTCCGCCACTGGTCAGTGAATTTTTCAAGGATCTTCCAGTGGCGGAAGAGGATGTAAAGCGGATCTCCTGGCTGGTGGCTCATCACCATACCTATACGGGAGTTGACGGGATTGATTATCAGATCCTGCTGGAGGCAGATTACCTGGTGAACGCAGGAGAGAGCGGTTATTCCAGGGAAAATGTGCAGCATATGCTGGAGACGGTATTTCAGACAGAGAGTGGAATCCGGTTGTTAAAATCCATTTATTTGCGGTAAATATAAAAGAACCCTGCGGTGGGATGCGAGAAATGTCGCTTCCTATCACCGCAGGGTTAAATTTATTTGTCCATTCGTCTGATGATCCACATGGCGACCAGAAGAATCACAACGATAACCTCCACGATGGTTCCAGTGGTCTGGATGTTTAAATACCATGGCGTGGACGCCAGATCATAAAGTCCTGGACGGCTGCGTTAACACCCAGCTAAACGCTCTGGCTGTCCGAAGCCCAGGATCTTGAAAATGATTTCCCTTGTTCCACTCCAGCGTACACTGGATTTTCTGTTCTTTCAACCAGTTATCATAGGCGCGGATGCAGTCTCCCACAGCAGCCATCACTGAATTTTTTGTCCGTTCTTCCCGGTCACCGAGACTTAGATAGACACAGGAAGATTGAAATTTGTGGGCTTTTACGTAGTCTAAAAATCCTGGAAACCAGACAGACGGCGATGCCGCTGCAATCCCGGCAAACAGGCTCGTCTGATAGGCAGCCCATAGGGAAAACAGTCCGGCGAGAGAGTAACCGCCTAAGTAATAGGTCTTATGGGGATCAGAGCATAGTTCTGTAATGTTTCTTAGAAAATCCGCTGCGCCATTGCCAAAGTCCTGATTGCCAAATACAGCAGGTGCCTTCCATGGAGACAGATCCTGATTCCAGCTTCGCACTTTTACGGCAATCAGGCAAAAATCCATGGAAGTCAGCCGTTGGATTTCGGAAACTTCCACTTCCATTTCCTCCAGATCGTGGTCATCCACTGGCTGGACCAGGACGATGGGAGAGTCTGGATTTCCGTAGGTTTGTGTGTGGGTATTGCGTGTCATGATAGTTCCCTTCTAAAGTTCTTTCCGCATAAGGATCAATTCCTGGAATCCATTGGTTCTGGAGCAAAAGCCATAAGGATTCCGGCGGTTCCAGCTTCCTGGCCATTTTTCAGGGTAATGATGCGGTGATATTTCATAATGGATTTCTTTTCTGGAACTTCCCGCTGGAGAGATCCACATCCACAAGGATCTTGATCAGCCAGAAGAAAACAAACAGCACTAGCAACGGGATCACGCAGGAGGTGATTAACATCACTGCTACAGCTTCTACAAAATGGCTGAGAGAGCTTTCTACCTTCTGTACCAGTTCTTCGGAAGAGAGGGTTACATTCTCTACAGCGCTGGCCACAGAATCCTTCGCACCAGATAGTGCATCCTTTGCTTTCTGCCAGAAGCCAGAAATTTCCGTGGTCTGTTGGGACTGCCCCGTGATCTGCTGAGACTGATCCGTCTGGTTATCCGAAGCGGCTGAGCTGGACGTGTGATCGGTGGTTTCAGATTCTGTGTTGTTTTCTAACAGCTTTTCCGTTCCTTTTGCTTCCTCCAGGGTCGCTTCGATCTGTGCTTGGTAGGTGTGCTCGATCAGATCGGATATCTTCACACTGGAAGGAACCACAAGAAAAATACAGATTCCAAAAACCAGCAATTTCCGCGCCAGGCGGTTGATACTGCGGTTGCAGATCAGCAGATCCGCGGCAAAAAGCATACAGGCAGCCGGAATAAATATCTTAAAAGCGGCATATCCGGTGATCGTTACCAGGTATTTTTCCAGGAAAATGGCGCACAGGACGATCAGGAGATAACCGCTTAGATCTGCTACCTTTTCGGCGATCGGCGTACCGATGTCACCAGGCAGAAGGGTGATCACTGCAGAAGTTGCTGTAGCAGCCATGGTCAGTTCCAGCACTGTATTTTTCTTCTCATCCAGAGAAGTAATCGTTGCCTGGTGGGATTCCGGCGCAGCGGCATACTTACCAACGACGGTAAAAGACAGGATTCCAATCAGGAGCCAGGTGGCCAAAAGGATACATTTCTTTTTATCAAATGTAAGATTCATAATCATTCTCCATTTCATGCAGTCATCAGTTTAATTCATTACCATTAGAATCAAGAAACAGGTACTCCGATGGAATCATTGGCTCATAAAACACGTAAGGATAGGATTCTGGATCAATTTTTTCTTCGTGGATGCCATTTTCTGACCGGACGCTTCAGGCAGTTTGGTTAGTCAGCAGCCTGAAAGCTTTCCCGCAGGATCAGTTTGGCTTCCAGTTCGATATGTTCTGGAGTCAGGTCATTTTCCTGGATTTTTTTCTGTAATAAGCGGATGATCTGAGCGCCGATCTCTTTGTTTGGCATCTCGATCACACTCAGGGAAGGTGAGGAATATTCTGTCAAAGAGGCATCCAACATTCCAATCGACAACATCTCCACATCCTGTGGAAGTTTTACTCCTAAATCATGGAATCCACGAAGCGCTCCCAATGCCATGGAATCTGAATCACAAAAGATGACCTTTGGCCTGTCGCCATTCTGGCAATATTCTGTCGCCAGACGGTAGCCGTCCACGATGGTCCCATTTCCATGAAAGACCGAATCTTGGGTGACATGCAGGCCAATCTGTCCGCAGGCGTCTAAGAATGCCTGGGTACGCAAGGTGGTGGCAACAAATGCGGAGTGGGAAGCAAACACGGCTGCTTCCGTATAGCCTTTCTGACGGATCTGCCTTGCAGCCATCAGGCCGATCATCTTGTTATCGGTACAAACAGTAGAGAGGTACTCAGAATAACGGTTGATCAGCACCACCGGCATCTGCGGTGACAGGCTCTCTAGGTATTTCATATCTTTCAAGGAACAGGCACCGATCACAACTGCGCTGTAGCCGGTTTTCAAAATGGAAGCATCGTACTGGTCAAGGTGGTCATCCTCGTAAGTCTGGACTACGATCTCGCAGTCGAATCCGATCCGGGAACATTCCACCTGCAGTGCATTTAAGAAAGATGCCAGGATCATGGTACGGTAATCCAAAGGCCAGAAAAACGCGATGACAGGTTTTTTGCTCTCCTGGAAACGTAATCGTCTTGCAGTCAGGTTCGGCTGATAGCCAAGCTCCCGCATGGCATCCTGTACCCGCTCCTGGGTCTGGGCAGAGATCTTCCGTTC
>ERZ836877.5613-NODE-5613-length-11887-cov-10.546231_pt1 | contig 11887 bp, 9 predicted proteins | sample MGYA00519469_ERZ836877 | MGnify/ENA primary metagenome ERZ836877 (study PRJEB31850, sample SAMEA3708809) | human gut metagenome | biome: human gut; feature: human-associated habitat; material: faeces | place: China | collected 2014 ... | reverse complement strand
AGACCGTTGGGGCCGCTTAATTCGTTTTTTGTCTAACTTTTGGGGTTCATATCAGTCGCACAGAGCGGGGCTTTGCTGCGTATTGGGAAATGGACTCAGGACACCACAGCGTTGGTTTTCAGCCACTCCATCACAGCCGTCTGCAGGGCGGTCTGATGGACGAAGTTGTCGCCGTAGGAGCTGCCGGAGTAGGAAGCGGCAGCGGCATCCAGCTGCTCCTGGGTGGGCTCGATGCCCTGGCTCTCGGCAATGGCCTGATACAGCAGGTCCTGTTTGGCCAGGTGAGTGATCACGGTGTCCGAAGCGCCCAGCATGGCGTTGGCGTCGGTGTAGCCCTGTGCCTGGGCGATGGTGTCCAGATCGCTGCTGTAGTAGCTGGCCAGCTGGTAGTAGTAATTCAGGAACATGCAGGCGTAGTAGCCGGGCACCTCGCTGGGCAGATCCTTAAAGGCGGCGTTGTCCAGCAGGCTGTCCATGATGGCATCCTCCAGATTCTGGTCATACAGCGCATCGGAGAAGTAGGTGCGCAGCGCCTCCACGGTGTGCACGTCGTCGCTGGTGCCGAAGGTGCTGTCCACCCATTCGTCGGTCAGCTCCGGCGTCACCGGCTCGGAGATGGAGTTCACGGTCACGCGGAACACGGCCTCCTTACCGCTGAGCTCAACGGTGTTGCCGTCGGAGTCGGTGGAGGCGTCGTAGCCGTCGGGGAAGGTGACGGTCACATCAAAGGTGTCGCCAGTGTTGTGGCCGACGATCTGATCCTCGAAGCCGGTGATGAAGCTGCCGCTGCCCAGCGTGAGGTCGTAGCCCTGGTAGGTGCCGCCGTTGAACGCCACACCGTCCACGGTGCCGGAATAATCAATGTTCACGACGTCGCCGTTCTGGGCGGCGCGGTCGGTCACGGCCTGGGTGGTGCTGTACTGGCTCAGCAGGCTGTCGATGCGGGCCTGGACGTCCGAGTCGCTGGGGGTGACGTCTGCCTTCTTGATGGGCAGAGCGGCCACATTGTCCGGCAGGGTGACATAGTCCTGTGCAGTGATGCCGGTGCGGTAACCGTTTGCATCCAGACCGTCGCTGTAGGTGAAATTCTGGTAGTCAAAGCTGTCCACCGTGCCGTACTCCGAGACGGCAGGAGCGGAAGAAGCCGCACTGGAAGAAGCGGCCGCAGAAGATGCGGACGAAGCACTCTGCTTTTTGGTCAGCGTGAAGATGGCAAAGATCACGCACAGGGCGGCTGCTGCCGCACACAGCACGCAGAGCAGGGTTTTGGTTGAATGTTTCAAGAATAGACCTCCTAAATAAAAAGACCGTTTGCACGGCCGGATCGGATCGTGTGCTTTCCTATTATATCGGATAAAACGCCAAAAGGAAAGTTTTTTGCCAAATTTCCACAAATCCGGTCCGCCGCAGCGCCGCACTTTTGCCCGCCTGCCCCCTGCAAAAGGTGCAAAACCGGTGGAAATGCCCCGGCGGTTCTGCTACAATAAAATTATGTGACCTGAACCGTTTCCCTCTCAGGGGGAGCCTGATAAAAATGGAGGAAAAACCCATGGATTACAACAAAGCCGCTCTGGAAATGCACGAGAGCCACAAGGGCAAGGTGGGCATCGTGAGTAAGGTGGAGGTCGCCACCCGCGATGACCTGTCCACCGCTTACACCCCCGGCGTGGCCGAGCCCTGCCGCAAGATCAAGGCAAACCCGGAGGACGTGTACAAGTACACCTTCAAAGGCAACATGGTGGCCGTTGTCTCCAACGGCACTGCCGTGCTGGGCCTGGGCGACATCGGCCCGGAGGCTGGTCTGCCGGTCATGGAGGGCAAGGCTGTGCTGTTCAAGGAGTTCGGCGGGGTGGATGCCTTCCCCATCTGCATCAACGCCCACAGTGCCGAAGAAGTGATCGCAGCCTGCAAGGCCATTGCGCCTACCTTCGGCGGCATCAATCTGGAGGATATCAAGAGCCCCGAGTGCTTTGAGATCGAGCAGACGCTGGAAAAAGAGCTGGACATCCCTGTGTTCCACGATGACCAGCACGGCACCGCCATCGTTGTTACCGCTGCCCTCATCAACGCTCTGCGTGTGGTGGGCAAGAAAATGGAAGATGTGCACATCGTGCTGAACGGCCCCGGTGCCGCCGGTACGGCCATCATCAAGATGCTTATGACCGCCGGTGCAAAGGACATCATCGCCGTGGATCAGTTCGGCACCCTGTACAAGGGCTGCAACAGCGCCGAGGCCCACAAGAACTGGCTGGGTGAAGTGACCAATCCCCGCCAGATCAAGGGCGGCCTGAAGGAGGCACTGGAAGGTGCCGATGTGTTCATCGGCGTTTCCAAGCCCGGCATCCTGACCACTGAGCTGTGCAAGACCATGAATAAGGATGCCATCGTCTTTGCCATGGCCAACCCCACCCCGGAGATCATGCCGGACGAGGCCAAGGCCGGCGGCGTGCGGGTGATGGCCACCGGCCGCAGCGACTTCCCGAATCAGGTCAACAACGTGCTGTGCTTCCCCGGCCTGTTCAAGGGTGCCCTGAGCGTGCGTGCCCGCGACATCAACGACCAGATGAAGCTGGCTGCCGCCTATGCTATCGCGGACCTGATCACCGACGATGACCGCAGCGAGGAGAACATCATCCCCGGTGCCTTCGACCCCCGTGTGGCCCAGGCTGTGGCCGACGCTGTGGCCCAGGCTGCCCGGGACACCGGCGTGGCCCGCCTGTAACCGGAGGAACTGCCCATGAGAACGATTTCTGCACAGGAGATCACCGATACCGTTGCACGGCTGTGCATCGAGGCCAACACCCGCCTGCCGCAGGATGTGCAGGCCGCACTGGACAAGGCCCGGCAGGAAGAGCCCTGGCCGCTGGCCAGGAACACCCTCGACCTGCTGTGGTCGAACCTGAGCGCCGCCAAAGAGAAGGACCTGCCCATCTGTCAGGATACCGGCATGGCTTGCGTGTTCGTGGAGCTGGGCACCGATGTGCACATTGACGGCAGCTTTGAAACCGCCATCCATGAGGGCGTGCGCCGGGGCTACACCAACGGCTATCTGCGCAAGAGCATCGTGGCCGACCCGCTGCGCCGGGGCAACACCGGCGACAACACCCCCGCCGCCATCACGGTGCATCTGGTGGACGGCGAGGGCTGCCGCATCACGGTGGCCCCCAAGGGCTTTGGCAGCGAGAACATGAGCCGCATCCAGATGCTCAAACCCGCCGACGGCGTGGAGGGCTTCAAGAAGTTCGTGGTGGAGACCGTGAAGCTGGCCGGTTCCAACCCCTGCCCGCCCATCGTGCTGGGCATCGGCGTGGGCGGCAGCTTTGATAAGGTGGCGTATCTGGCCAAAAAGGCCCTGCTGCGCCCGCTGGATGTGCCCAACCCCGACCCCTACTACGCACAGCTGGAACAGGAACTGCTCACCGCCATCAACGGCTTGGGCATCGGGCCCCAGGGCTTTGGCGGCCGGACCACCTGCCTTGGCCTTGCCATTGAGCAGATGCCCACCCATGTGGCGGGCCTGCCGGTGGCCGTGAATGTTTCCTGCCACGTCACCCGCCGCGCCAGCGCGGAACTGTAAGGAGGGAGAAGCATGGAATACAGACTGACCACTCCCTGCACCGCGCAGGACCTTGCCCCGCTGAAGGCGGGCGATACCGTGCTGCTGTCCGGTGTGGTGTACACCGCCCGCGATCAGGCCCACAAGCGGATGATCGAGGCGCTGGACAAGGGCGAAGCGCTGCCTTTTGACCTGACCGGCAGCGCCATTTACTACGTCGGCCCCACCCCGGAGCGTCCGGGTGAGGTGATCGGCTCGGCCGGGCCCACCACCAGCGGCCGCATGGACGCCATGAGCCCCCGCCTGCTGGATCTGGGCAACAAGATCATGATCGGCAAAGGCAAGCGGGACGCAACCGTCAAGGAAGCCGTGGTGCGCAACGGGGCCGTGTATCTGGCGGCTCTCGGCGGTGCCGGTGCCCTGATGGCAAAAAGTGTCGAGACGCTGGAGGTCATCGCCTGGCCGGACCTGGGCTGTGAGGCGGTGCGCCGCCTGACCGTGCGGGATATGCCCCTGACCGTGATCCTGGACGCCCACGGCGGCGACCTGTACCAGTCCGGCCCGGCGGCGTATCTGGAAAGCGAAAACTAACGGGGTTTTGTCCCCTTTGCACAAAACAAAACCGGCCTGGAATTGGCAAACCCGCTGTTTTGTGCAGAAGAAAGTTGGTTTGTTTTTACAAACTTCCTGCGAATTGCTTGCATCAACGGCAAAAGTGTGATATCCTGTAACATACAAACCGTGGTGCTTTGCATCCCGGCAGAGAACTTCCCGCCGTGGGGCGGGGCAAGGCAGGAGGCAAACAAACCATGCAGATCCACCAATCCGCAGAAGATTATCTTGAAACGATCCTGATGCTGACCCAGCGCATGGGCAAAGTGCGCTCCATTGACGTGGTCAATGAGCTGGGCTTTACCAAGGCGAGCGTGAGCATCGCCATGAAAAAGCTGCGGGAAAACGGCTATATCGCGGTGGACGGCGAAGGCAACCTGACCCTGTTGGAGCCGGGCCGTGAGATCGCAGAACGCATCTACAGCCGCCATCGTCTGCTCACCCACTTCTTCATGCAGCTGGGCGTAGACGAAAAGACCGCCGCTGAGGATGCCTGCAAGGCAGAGCACATCCTCAGCGAGCAAACGCTGGAAAAGATCCGCGAAAGTGCCCTGCGCACGGATGCGGCAGCTCAGGAGGATGAGTAAGCGACACCCCGGAACGGAACACTGGAATGCTCCCATCGTCTTTGTGGAAAAGACGATGGGTTTTGTTTTGCGCAGAAAGCTCTGATGCGGCGCGGATGTCCTGAGAATACTGGAAAAGATGCGGAAAAGAATCCGGAAAAACGATTTACGGGGCCGGGAACTTCTGCTATACTCGCTACGATAAAAGGGAGTAAAGGGCAGTCGGCGGGTCCGGGACCCTGCAGGCTGCTGCATGGCAGCGTCAACACGGTAGAAATACCCGATGCTATGTGTTCGCTTGAGACTTTTGTCACAGACATGGTGCTGTGGCAGGGGTCTTTTTTTCTTGCCGCAGCGACAGGATCGTAAGGAGGCAATGAACGAACATGAATTTCTGGAATGCATTCGACAGTCTCTTTTCCAATTTTGGAAATCTGACCTGGCAGATGGTCGTGATGTGGGGGATCGGTGCGCTGCTCATCTACCTTGCAATCGCAAAGAAGATGGAACCGAGCCTGCTTCTGCCCATGGGCTTTGGCGCAGTGCTGGTGAACCTGCCGCTTTCCGGTGCAATCACACAGGGCGATACGGAAGGCCCCATCTCGGCTCTGTTTGAAGCGGGAATGTCCAACGAGCTGTTTCCGCTGTTGCTCTTCATCGGCATTGGTGCCATGATCGACTTCGGGCCGCTGCTGGAAAAACCGTGGCTGATGCTTTTTGGAGCAGCGGCTCAGTTCGGCATTTTTTTTACGCTGTTCCTGGCAGGTTTCTTCTTCGACCTGAAGGATGCTGCTTCGATTGCAGTCATCGGTGCAGCAGATGGTCCCACAGCCATCTTTGTGGCCAACACGCTTGGCTCCCGCTATCTGGGCGCGATCATGGTAGCTGCCTACAGCTATATGGCGATGGTCCCCATTGTTCAGCCGCCCGTGATCCGTCTGCTGACTACCCGGAAGGAACGCAGTATCCGAATGCCCTATGAAAAGGGCAATGTCAGCCGCCTGACCCGGATCCTGTTCCCGGTCGTGGTCACGGTCATTGCGGGCATGGTCGCACCTGCCAGTGTGGCACTGGTAGGTTTCCTGATGTTCGGCAACCTGCTGCGGGAGTGTGGTGTGCTGAATACGCTGAGCGAAACGGCACAGAATGTGCTGGCAAATCTGATCACTCTTGTGCTGGGCCTTACAGTGGCCGGGCAGATGACGGCAGATCAGTTTGTCCGGCCGGACACCCTGCTGATCCTTGCGTTGGGTCTGGTGGCTTTTGTTTTTGACACGGCCGGCGGAGTGCTGTTTGCAAAGCTGATCAATCTGTTCCTGCCAGAGGGAAGGAAACTGAATCCCATGATCGGTGCTGCGGGGATCTCCGCATTCCCCATGAGCGGCCGAGTAGTCAATAAGATGGGACTGGAAGAAGACAACCAGAATTTTCTGCTGATGTATTCCATCAGCGTCAATGTTTCGGGTCAGATCGCCTCCGTGATCGCGGGTGGACTGATCCTGACCCTGATGGCCTGAAGGAGGTGCCGTGATGATTTATCTTTCTTCGTGGATGACCACGCTTCCGATTATGATCATTGGAATGGTTGGGATCATTCTGGTCATTGGCATCATTGTGCTTGCGGTGATGCTCCTGAACAGATTGACCCGCCTGAAATAATGGTTCCGGAAAGGAAACGATCCTTCGGACCGAAAGCTCCATGTACTGCCTGACCGGCAGGATGTGGAGCTTTTTTCGTTCCTGACCTCTTGCATCCGGGCACCGGGTACGGTATTCTTATAAGATAAGAACCGTTTTACGAATCGACCGGGAGGGGAAAACGACCATGGACGCAGACGAGATCCGCACACTGCTGGGCGAAATAGTATTTGAGCGTGCCCAGAAATACCGCCGCCGCATCCTGCAGAGCAGCTGCACCACCAACGAGGATGGCGTACGCCATGTCTCGGCGCTGGTGCAGGGCAATGGAGCCGACTGTTTTTATACACAGGTCTGGCTGCGGGAGAACGGCAGCTTTGTCAGTGCCTCCTGCGACTGCCCCTACAACCAGAACGGCGACGGCACCTACTGCAAGCACATCGGCGCGCTGCTGCTGGAGGATGCGGCCAAGCACCCCGCCCCCAAGGCACCGGCCGCCCCGGAATCCATCCCGGGCGTGGTGCGGGGCACCGATGGGCTGAACCCCGCCGCTTCCCGGAAGGACAGCTATGCTTCCGGGCTGGAAATGCTGTTTGGCCGCAAGTGGCGGGGCGACGCCCCCGTCACCGACCAGGAGGCCCGCAAGCTGCTGGAGACCTACCAGCAGAGTGCCCTGCAGGACCTGGGCGAGGCCGGAGATCCCCCTCAGGACACCGGCTTTGTGGAGCTGGAACCGGAGCTGACCATGCTGTCCGGCGGGCAGCCGTGGCTGCGGCTGCGCATCGCCAACCGGGAGCGGGGGCGGCAGTATGTGGTCAAGAGCATCCCTGCCCTGCTGGACGATGTGGAGCACGGCCGCAGTGCCGGCTATGGCCGCTTTCTGACCTTTGTGCACCGCTGGGACGCCTTTGACGAAGAGAGCCGTCAGCTGCTGCAGCTGCTGCGTCGGCAGGTGAACGCCAAGCAGAGCATGGAGACCAACGTGGTGCGCAGCTACAGCTATGCGGCGTCGGATGCCCCGGCAGGCGGTCTGCCGCTGACCGGTGAGATCTTTGACGCGCTGGTGCAGCTGTATGCGCCCACCGGTACGCTGGGCGGCTACGCCCTGCAGGAGGGCCTGCCCGCCATCACCATGACAGTGCAGCGCCGCCGGGGCGGTGTGCAGATCGACACCCTCCCGGCCCTGAACGCCGTGCGCGGGCTGGACTATGATTATCTTTACAGCGCCGATACCCTGTGGCGGCTGCAGCGGGCTTCCAGTGCCCGCATCCTTCCGGCTTTGCAGGCGCTGTGCGGCAAAAGCCTGTTTTTCACCAGTGCCGACGCCACCGAATTCTGCAGCTATGTGCTGCCGGAGCTGGGCAGCAAGCTGACCATCGTGGACCCGGAACGCCTGCTGCTGAACCAGATCCCGCTGGAACCCGTGGTGCAGTTCTATCTGGATGCGCCTCGCGACCGTGGCATGACCGTGACCGCCCACGCCGAATTCCTGTACGGAGAGGACCGGATCACCCCCTCCGGCCCGGCCCCGGCGGGCCTGCTGCGGGACACCCGCGCCGAGCGCCGGGCCGACCGGCTGCTGGCCACTTGGCTGGAGCCGGACCCCACCGAGCCGGGACAGTACATGGTCACGGACGAAGAGCCGCTGTACCGCCTGCTGGAAGAGGGCGTGCCCGCCCTGATGGACGAAGGTGAAGTATACCTGAGCGACGCCTTCCGCAATCTGCAGGCCGCCCCGCCCAAAATTTCGGTGGGCGTGTCGGTGCACGGCAGCGTGCTGGACCTGGAGGTGGACACCGGCGAGTTCCCGACTGCAGAGCTGCGGGAGCTGCTGCAGTCCCTGCATCAGAAAAAACGCTACCACCGCCTGCGCGACGGCCGCCTGCTGCGGCTGGACGACAATCTGGAAGGGCTGGACGAGCTGAACGAAACGCTGGAGCTGTCCGGCGCAAAGCTCAAAGATGGACATGCGGAACTGCCGCTTTACCGCGCCCCCACGCTGGACTGGGCACTTTCGGGCCAGAACGGCCTGCGCTTCAGCCGCGACGAGGCATTCCGCCGCATCAGCCGCAGCTTCCATGCCGTGAAGGACAGCGAGTATACCCCGCCCCAGTCCCTGCACAGCGTGCTGCGCAAGTATCAGCGGGACGGTTACCGCTGGCTGCGCACGCTGGACGGCTACGGCATGGGCGGCATCCTGGCCGATGACATGGGCCTGGGCAAGACCCTGCAGGTGCTGAGCTACCTGCTGGCCCTCAAGGAGGGCGGGCAGCCCCTGCCCAGCCTCATCGTGTGCCCGGCGTCACTGGTGCTGAACTGGGAGGAAGAGTGCAAAAAGTTCACCCCGCAGCTCACCTGTGTGGCGATGGACGGCGACGCCGCCCACCGCGCTGTGCTGGCCCGCCGGTGGGCAGAGGCCGATCTTGTGGTGACCAGCTACGACCTGCTGCGCCGCGATGAGGACCGCTACGCCGAACAGCCCTTCTATGCCTGCATCCTGGACGAAGCGCAGGCCATCAAGAACCATACCACCCAGAAATACAAGGCCGTGTGTCAGGTCCGCAGTCAGGTACGCTTTGCCCTGACCGGCACCCCGGTGGAGAACCGGCTGGGCGAGCTGTGGAGCATCTTCTCCTTCCTCATGCCGGGCTATCTGCCGCCGTACAAGAACTTCTGTGCCCGGTTTGAAAAGCCCATCGTGCAGGAGGAAGATGCCAACGCCGTGCGGCGGCTGAATCAGCTCACCGGGCCGTTCATCCTGCGCCGCATGAAGGCGGATGTGCTGCGGGAGCTGCCGCCCAAGACCGAAAATGTCCACCGCATCGAGCTGGACACCGAACAGCGCAAGCTGTACCTTGCCGCCGTAGTGGACGCCCGCGAGAAGCTGCGCGCCGCCAAGCCCGAGGACAAAATGGCGGTGTTTGCGGTGCTCATGCGGCTGCGGCAGATCTGCTGCGACCCCCGCCTTGTGGCTGACAACTGGTCCGGCGGCAGCGCCAAGCTGGACGCCTGCATGGAGCTGGTCACCGCCGCCGTGGAGGGCGGCCACCGCATCCTGCTGTTCAGCCAGTTCACCTCCATGCTGGACCTGCTGGCCCAGCGGCTGGACGAGGCCGGGGTGAGCCACTTCACCCTGCAGGGCTCCACCCCCAAGCCGGTGCGTGCCGAGCGGGTGCGCCGCTTCAATGCCGGGGAAGCCAGCGTATTCCTGATCTCGCTGCGGGCCGGCGGCACCGGCCTGAACCTGACCGCGGCCGACATCGTCATCCACTACGACCCGTGGTGGAACCTGGCGGCCCAGAATCAGGCCACCGACCGCGCCTACCGCATCGGTCAGAAGAACCCTGTGCAGGTGTATAAGCTCATTGCACAGGACACCATTGAAGAAAAAATCGTGGAGCTGCAGCAGGCCAAGCAGTCGCTGGCGGACACCGTCACCGGCTCGGCCGACGGCGCGATCCTGTCCATGAAGCCTGAGGAGCTGCTGCAGCTGCTGGGCGAAGAAGCATAAGGAGAAAGCATTATGAAGGTTTGGGATCTGCACTGTGATACCCTCAGCGAGCTGCGCCGTGCCGAAAAGAATGGTACCCCCGCAAGCTTTGCCCACAATGATCTGCACATCGACCTGGAAAAATTGCAGGCCGGAGACTACATGCTGCAATGTCTGGCCGCGTTTGTGAACCTGGCCGACCCCACCCCCGGTGCCGACCCGCTGGTGACGGTGCTGGAAGAGATCGACGTGTTCAAGCGGATCATGGCAAAATATCCGGACCGCATTGCCCCGGTGTACACGGCGGCCGACATCCGCAAAAACGCCGAAGCCGGAAAGATCAGCGGCCTGCTCACCGTGGAGGAGGGCGGCTGCTGCAAGGGCAGCCTGGGCGTGCTGCGCCGGATGTATGAGCTGGGCGTGCGCATGATGACCCTGACCTGGAACCACAACAACGAGCTGGCCGCCCCGCAGGCAAACCCCGGCGGGCCGCTGGCGGCTCAGACCCAGCGCGGCCTGACCGAGACGGGCTTTGCCTTTCTGGCCGAGATGGAGCGCCTGCACATGATCGTGGACGTGAGCCATCTTTCTGACCGGGGCTTCTGGGACATCGTGGAACACGGCACCCGCCCCTTTGCGGCCAGCCACTCCAATTGCCGCGCCCTGTGCCCCCACACCCGCAACCTGACGGATGCGATGATCCGCGCCCTGGCCGAAAAAGGCGGCATCGCGGGGCTGAACTACTATGCTGCTTTCCTGGACACCGACCCCGCTCACCCGGAAGCCTGCCGCAGCACGGTGGAGCGCATCGCAGAGCACGCGGCCCACTACAAGCAGGTGGGCGGCATCGGGGTGCTGGCCCTGGGCAGCGACTTTGACGGCATCGACGGCCACCACCAGCTGGAAACAGCGGCGGACATGCCGCTGCTGGCCGACGCCCTGCGCAGGGCCGGCTTTACCGAGGATGAGGTGGAGCGCATCTTCTGGCGCAATGCCCGGGATTTCTTTGAGCACAACCTGTAAAACAGACGGGAGCGTACCGCAATGGACAAGAACATGACACTGGAAAAGCGCATCGACGCCGAACTGTATTCCTATCAGGGCAGGATGAGCGTTTTTGTGGACGACCTGCAGGGCCACACCGTGGAGCGCGGGGCTGACGAGGAATTTGAGACGGCCTCGGTCATCAAGGCCTTTCTGCTGGCGGCGCTCTACCTGCAGGCCGAGCGCGGCAAGGCGGATCTTTCCGCCGAGATCGAATACGAGGCCAGCCAGTTCGTGGACGGCAGCGGCATGCTGCGTGCCCTGGGCGTGGGGGCCCGCCTCAAGGTGAAGGACACCGCCACCATGATGATCATCTGCTCAGACAACATCGCCACGAACATGCTCATCGACTACCTGGGGCTGGACACCATCAACGCCTGCATCCGGGAGCTGGGCTTTGCCCACACCGTACTGCACAACGCCCTGCACTTTGACCGGTACCGGCAGCTGGGCACCACCACGCCCCGGGACTACGCTTCCCTGCTGGCCCAGATGGCTCGGGGTACCCTGGTGAGCAAAGCCGCCAGCATCGAGATGCTGGCCATCCTGCGTCAGCAGCACTACAACACCATGCTGACCAAGGACTTCCCGCAGTATTATCTGGACTGCGAGGAGACCGGGGCCCCGGAGCTGCTCTGGGTGGCCAGCAAAAGCGGCAGCATGAACGCCTGCCGCAACGACGGCGGCATCGTGCACACGCCCTATGGGGAGTATGTCATCGTGCTGATGAACAAGGACTTCCACGACATCATTGAGTACAACGACCACCCCGCCATCGTGTACGGAGCACGGGTGTCTCGCATGATCCTGGACCAGGTGCTGGCCTGCGAAGGGAAGCTGTGGCTGGACTGAGCCGACCTCAAAATACCGCAAGTCAAAACCACCGGCTGAGCCGGTGGCTTGAGTAAGCCCTAGAAGGGCATAACACTAGCAAAGCCCCTTAAGGGGCCACGAATGGGTCTGCCAACTGCATTCCTGTCT
>ERZ836877.5605-NODE-5605-length-11902-cov-3.366844_pt1 | contig 11902 bp, 10 predicted proteins | sample MGYA00519469_ERZ836877 | MGnify/ENA primary metagenome ERZ836877 (study PRJEB31850, sample SAMEA3708809) | human gut metagenome | biome: human gut; feature: human-associated habitat; material: faeces | place: China | collected 2014 ... | reverse complement strand
GCACCGCTCCCTATGAAAAATCGCTTTAAAAATTGTCTTGAAGTCATATTTTTTTCCTTATTATATAAATTTATATTACTTATTTCATTTTCGGGCGTCCGCCCTATAGAAATCAGCATATGAAGTCTGTTGTGAGCAAGCTCCCACAGACTTCATATGTTGATTTCTGCACGGCGGAACTGTTGCTAAAAGTTGAAGTAAATAAATGTACTTACCTGTGAGAAGGAAATCACAGACCATACGAAAATAAATACCACCCATGCGCACAGCTTTTTACGGAAAGGATTCTCTGCTACCATCTGAAGCGTATTCTTCCGGCTGATCACAACGGCGCTGATAATAAGCAGCAGAAGGAATAGTACCACATAAGCATATTGCAGCATATCGGGAAACTTCAGGGTAAGCACCTGCTTTATGAGGTAAAACTCCGGAATATCCAGATTTGCTGCCAGCTTAAACAGATATCCTGTGTTCTTAAAAGCAAAAATATTCTTAAATAACTGGATGGCCGATGTCATACTGCTGCTTCCAAAGAAAATGAGCGACAGATTAAAGAATCCAAACGTAAAAATCCACCCAAGCCATCTTGGAATATACCACTTCGCCGGTGTCTTTTCATTCGAGCCCTTTATACCGACTATTCCCAGGTTATCCCAGATCACCAGCAGGCCCTGCATGGAGCCCCATGCAATATAGGTCCAGTTCGCCCCATGCCAGAGTCCGCTTAAGAAAAAGACCATAAACGTGTTAAAAATGGTACGCGCCTTTCCTTTCCTGCTGCCGCCAAGAGGAATATAAACATATTGGATAAAGAACCGGGATAAGGTCATGTGCCATCTCTGCCACAGTTCCTTTACCGAGCAGGCTTTGTACGGTGAGTTAAAGTTCACAGGCAATTCGATGTTAAACATCTTGCCAAGACCGATTGCCATATCACTGTATCCGCTGAAGTCAAAATAAATCTGGAATGTATAAGCCAGAATCATCAGCAGGGTGGACGTCGTATCCAGGAACAGATTCTGCTCAAAGCCAAAATTCACCGGAAGTGCCAGATTGTCTGCCAGAAGCACCTTTTTACCTAATCCGATCGTGAATATAATGATTCCCTTCGCAAACTGATCACTGTTAAAACGGCGGTTAGCCGTATCCTCAAACTGCGGCATCATCTCCTTGTATAGCACAATCGGTCCGGCAATCAGCTGTGGAAAGAAGGTAACAAAGGTCAGATAATTAATAAAGGAATAATGCTCTGCCTTGCCCTTCGCCCTGTCAATGATAAAGGAAAGCTGTTGAAACGTGAAGAAGCTGATGCCGAGCGGAAGCAGTATATGTCTCAGTGTAAAGTCTGTCTTAAAAACCGCATTTACATTTTCAAAGAAGAAATCATAATACTTAAAGTAAAACAAAATACCCAGATTTAAGAGTACACCTGCCCAGAGTCCGGCTCTGCATACCTTCGGTGATGAAAATTTCTTTAACAGAAAGCTCAACAGGTAGTTCACCAGAATACTTCCCAGAATCACAAACAGATAATATAGATTAAAATAGCCGTAAAACCATAATGACATTACCGCCAGAAATAACTTCGCCATTTCATATGCCCTGCAGCGGTTCAGCCCATACCAGCCAAGCAGCGCAAGAGGCAGAAATAAAAATATAAATATATAGGAATTAAAAAGCATAAGTAACCTCGCTTAATCAAATGATGAATCTGCACTTCTTGTAGTTTAGCATCAATTGTATAGTTTGTCTAATTTCCGGAAATAATCCTTTCTATAGCCAGTATTTAAAATTCCATCTGATGTTATACAGAATTACTGTAAAGTCCTGTTCAACAAATGACCGCATCTGGTTCCCGATACATATCATTATAGTTTCAGAAAGGAATCCCATTAATTATGAACCTGATTATGAAAAAGACCATAATTGTATTTTCTATCCTTGTTACCTTCTGCGGATGCCTGTGCGGCTGCTCCTTCGCTCACAATATCTATCCTTCCACAGAAAGCTACGAAAATGAAGATTTCGAGACGGTAAACACCTCCAGGGTAGACAGTACTTACTCCTTATCGCCCGTTATGCGTGAGCTTCGGAAATCTGTTATGGAAATGCTGGGAGAAAATTACTGGCCGAATGCATTGTATACCGCAGAAGAATTTGAAGAATTAACCGGAATTACGGGAAAGATGTACCACAGCTTTCTTGCCGAGTATGAACACACTGAAGCCGGTACGGATATGATGATCCTTGTGGAAGCTAAGGAGGAAGAGGTTACCAACGTGGAACTTCTTCTTGACCAGTATCGGGAAAAGCTTCTGAAAACCTACGAAAAGCAGCCAATAAACCATGCCAAGGTCGAAGCCTCCCGGATTGAAGTCATTGATAATTATATCTGTTTCGTACAATTAGGTGCCGATACCTCTGTCCTCAAAAATGCGGATGAAGACACATTAGTCAGCTTCTGCCAGAACCAGAACGAACAGGCACTTGATATTCTTGAGAAAAAATTATATGCCATGAAGGGATTTTAAATAACCTGTCCCATAGATCATCTGCGTGGTAATTTGAACAGTTACAGATATTTATTCATTCTCCTCGTCAAGATCAACAAGACGCAGACCTGCTGTATCGGTAACCGGAAGTGAAAATACAATCGTCTTTGCAGGAGTCTGCATTCCGGCCTGCTCCATGATCGCCTTCATAATGCTGTTCTTCTGATCCTTTTTGGTTACAATAAAGATCATGGCCTTTTCTGCGGCAATTGTCACACCCAGATACTTTTCCGCATATTCCATGCCGGTTCCCTTCGCATGAATCACCGTTCCACCATAGGCACCGGCACCGCGGGCTGCATCCATCACCATTTCCAAATTTTCCTGATCTGCAATTGCAACAATTAATTCATACGTGGTATCCTTCAATGTCGATTCCTCACTTTCCGGCAATTCCTGTCTATCGAGTAAAAACTGCAGTGTTCTTTTTCCTCCGATACTGCTTAACGGCACGAGAAAGGCTATTCCCTCTCCGGGCGCATCAATCTGAAGCTTCCGCTGCAGATTCTTTTTCGTCAGCATCCAGTCATGCTGCTGCACGAAATTGAAGATCACCATCTTTTCCGAAGCTTCCAAGCCCAGATAATCCAGAATATCTCCCCTCGCGGTTCCCTCTCCCAGAGTAATATACATAACCTCCAGCTTATCCTTCTTATATAAATCAATGTATTTCTTACTATTCTTACGATCAATGATCGTCGTCATAATATAAACGTCACTCATAGATTACCCTTTCTGATAACCGTTCCATCCCTCACAGTCACCATGCAAAATCCATAATTAAAGTTCGATGATATCCATATCCCCGGAGGCAAGAATGGCCACATCTGCACCAACTGCGGCACGCTTGTGTGCCTGACTTTCCTTCACGCGGAATACCACACCAAGAATCTGGATCGTAATCAGCGGCGTCATCGCTACCATGGCAACCACACCGAATGCATCGGTCATGATATTACCACCTGTAACCTCACATGCACCCATAGCAAGCGGAAGCAGAAAGGTTGCAGTCATCGGACCGGACGCCACCCCACCGGAGTCAAATGCAATCGCCGTAAAGATCTTCGGCACAAAGAACGTAAGCAGCAGCGCAATTGCATATCCCGGAATAATGAACCACATAATCGGAATACCTGTAAGCACTCGCAGCATCGCCATTCCGATGGATACCGATACACCGATGGATAAGCTCGTTCCCATTGCTTTGGCACTGATCGCCCCTGAGGTAATCTCTTCCACCTGCTTCGTCAGCACAAATACTGCAGGCTCTGCCTTAACAATGAAATAACCGATCAGCATACCAATCGGAATCAGTATGTAACGATACGGCAGTCCCGCTATCGTCTGTCCCAGATAATTACCTGCCGGCATGAATCCGACATTTACACCCGTAAGAAAAAGTACAAGACCTGCATAAGTATATAAAAGACCCACAACGATCTTAACCAGGAGCCGCTTTTGGATATCTTTTGAAATCAACTGGAATAAAAAGAAGAAAATAATGATTGGCAGAAGGGAAATTGCAATCTCCTTCATATATGCCGGAAATTCCTCCATAAAAGCATGCCACATCTGCACCGTATCATCCATAATCTGAATCGTTTCGGATGCCGTGCTCATGGCATTTACATCCGGCCGGTAAATCATACTTAGCACTAAAACCGCAAGAATCGGCCCAATGGAGCATAAGGCAACCAGACCAAAGCTGTCGTCTGCTGCCCGCTTATCGCTTCGGATTGCGGAAATACCGACACCGAGTGCCATAATAAACGGTACTGTCATTGGCCCTGTGGTAACACCGCCTGAATCGAACGCCACCGCAAGGAAATCTCCCGGAACAAAGTAAGCCAGCGTAAATACAACCGCATAAAATACCAACAGCATATGGGATAACTGGATTCCAAACAGCATACGTACGAGAGCAAGCACCAGGAAGAAGCCCACACCAACAGCCACAGTAAGAATCAGCACCATATTGGGGATCGAGGGAACCTGACCGGCAAGCACCTGAAGATCCGGTTCGGAAATCGTAATCATCACACCCAGCAGGAAGCTTAATGCAATCATTATGAAGATATTCTTCGATTTCGTCATTGTCGTACCGACACGTTCGCCCATCGGAGTCATGGAAATATCCACACCAACATTAAAAAGCAGCATTCCTATAATTAGCAAAACGCCTCCCACCAGGAACATTAGAATGATGCTTGGTGAAATCGGCGCAATGGTAAAACATAGCACAAGAACAATTGCTATGATAGGAAGTACTGCTTTCAAAGTTTCTTTTAATTTTTCACGTAAATTGGAAGGTAAAAATCTTAACAATCGATCGCCTTTCTTTCGTTGCTTAGCCTAATGAATCTTGTTTCATATTCTATCATAGATACCCCGGCTTATCAATTATTTCAATCCAAATTTACTTATTATTTACCTTTAATTTATAACTGTTCAACATCTCTTAAAGCAAAATAAACAGAATCATGCTACCATTTATTCCGACATTATACCATATCCTAACCGGCTTTTATAAAATCCCTTAATACCTTATCGTAATTGTCTTTTTTCACAAGTTATAAGCTCCTGATCAAGACTATATCAGCCCTTGACTCCGCCCAGTGTAATTCCTTTTACAAAATACTTTTGTATAAAAGGATATATGATGATAATTGGCAGTATACCAACCGTTGCCATTGCCATTCTGACCGATGCAAGAGGAATTGCACTTAATCCAACATTTGCGTTCTGCACATTAGAGCTCGATTGGGAAAGAAACTGGATATTCTGCATCATACGATTCAAAAGATTCTGTACTGCATAAAGTTCTGTTTTTTTCGTGATATAGATATATCCATTCATCCAGTCGTTCCAATAGGCAATGCCGGAAAACAACGCTATTGTCGCAAGAATTGGTTTGGATAAAGGAATGACAACCTTTAAGAAAGTTTTCGTCTCAGAGGCACCATCAATATAAGCAGCATCCAGTATTTCTTCCGGAATGCTGGAAACAAAATAAGATTTCATAAGCATTACATTAAATCCATTTAGCAGAAGTCCCGGAATTAATAATCCCCAAAACGTATTATTCACATGAAACGTCTTCGTATAAACAATGTAGGTAGGTACAAGTCCACCATTAAACAGCATTGAAAAAATTACAAAAAAAGTGATCAGTCCTCGCCCCGGCATATCTTTCTTGGATATGGCATAAGCCAATAAAGTAGTAATTGTCAGTGCACAGACCGTTCCCACAACGGTAAGTACAATCGATACGCCGTAAGCTCTCAGGACGGAATTACCTGTTTTAAAAATATACTCATAAGCATAGAAACTGAATTTTGAAGGAATAAAAGAATAACCCTCCGAAATCAAAGTATCATTATCCGTAATAGAAGACATCACCATGAGCAACATTGGAAGTAAAGCAAACACCGAAAGGAGAACCAATACTGCATGGGCAAAAATCTGAAATCGTTTTTCACTTTTCATTATCTTCTCCTCCTCTTAAAACAATGCGCTTTCTGGATCCAACTTACGAACAATTAAGTTTGCAGCAAGAATACAGATGAATCCCACCACAGACTGATACAAGCCCGCAGCCGATGCCATAGACATATCTCCAAGCTCTAATAATCCTCTGTATACATAGGTATCAATTGTATTTGTCACTGAAAACAAAGCTCCCTGATTCTGCGGAACCTGATAAAATAAGCCAAAATCAGAGTAAAAGATACGTCCCACAGCCAACAATGTCATCATGATGATGGTTGGTTTAAGCAAGGGAATCGTAATCTTTGCGATCTGTGTCCATTTACCCGCTCCATCAATGGATGCGGATTCGTAAATGCTGCGGTCAATTCCTAAAATGGTTGAAAGATAAATAATACAGTTGTAGCCAATCACCTTCCATGCGTTAACAAATACCAGAATAAAAGGCCAATATTGCTTTTGCATGTACCATTGAACCGGTTCTTTTCCCAGTGCTTTTAATATGGTATTGTTCAGAAAGCCATTATCATTTGATAGAAAACCGAACACCAGATAACTCACAATAACCATTGAAATCATAAATGGCAACAGAATAATAATCTGATATGTCTTCTTTAGCTTCGAAGTCATCTCTGCCAATAGTATTGCAACAAACACAGCCAGTACAGTATTTACGATAATGAAAACCACATTATAAAGTATTGTGTTTCTCGTAATTACGAAAGCATCCTTTGTTGCGAACAAATATTTGAAATTCTTAAAGCCTACATTCGCTGAGCCAAAAATACCTTTTTTAGCATTATACTTCTTAAATGCAAGAACCAATCCGGGCAGGGGCATGTAGTTATTAATAAATAGATATAGCAATCCTGGCAAAGCCATAATATAAAGCGGGATATACCTGATGAGTCTCTTCTTTAATTTTTTATCTTTTTTTGCCTTCGACTTCATAAGATCGGATCCTTTCTATTGAATATCGGAGCCGACGTTTCCGTCGGCTCCGCCATTTATAACTTTATGGAATATACGTCTATCTTATTTTGCCCACTCGTTTAATGCTTCCTGCTTAGCATCCATATATTCCTGAAGACCTGCAGCGTATAATGCATCATTTAACTGCTTTAATCCTGTATCGGGATCTATGAAACCGTAAACAACCTGAGGACCAAACTCTTTGTATGCATTCTGCATTGCGGTAAACTCGGCTACATAATCACTGTTGTCCCATGTGAATCCAAGTGCCTTGGACTTAACCTTACAATTATCATTGAATGCAGCAGTCTGTTCACCAACATCGATCGGATCACCTTCCCATACATGTGCTGCATACTGGTTAGGCATTAACCATAAAACATTCGGATAGTACTCGGAATTATCGGCATTTACGCCTTCAGCCCAGTTAATGGATGTATCGGAATTAACAACGTACTCTACGCCCTCTTCACCCCAGCAAGCTAAGTTTGCAACAACCGGATCGGTATACAACAGGTTCAGAACCTGCATAGCAGCAATCGGATCTTCTGTTGCCTGATTCATACACCAGGGGAAAGCAGATACTGCGGATGATCCCATGAATGCATCTCCTACATCAAAAATTGTCATATCACGACCACATTCACCATTAATCTGGTTCTGATAAGCCGGTTTAGCCTGAGACATCATTGCCATATAAGCACCTGATTTAATTCTGGATGAAGCACCATTATCATCTGTCATGGCATCACCGGAAATATAACCAAGCTGATTCCATCTATAAGCTCTTTCTGCCCATTCTCTAAAAAGATCAGATTCATATACATTTTCAATTTCAAGACTGTTTGCAGGATCTAATAAGCATCCAAAATAATCTCCGGCAATATTATCTACACAGCTACCCTGTGTTAACAGATTATCCTGTGTAGAATAAACAATCTTGTCAGGATATGCTTCGTGAATGGCTGCAAACATTTCATCAATATCATCCCATGTAGCCTTATTATATCCAAGCTCATCTTTCTCGAACTTGGAAAGATCCACACCGGCGCCCTCAAGATACTCGGTTCCGATAAGAAGACAGGCTGTCTGAATAGCATAGTCCTTAATTGGCGGAACTCCGTATAATGTACCACCTACGCGGCAAGCATCAAGATAGTCTGTTCTGATCAGATTCTTCAAATCAGCACCATAGTTATCAAGTAATCCATCTTCCTCAAGATCAGCAGTATAACCATTATTAACGCATGTCATATATCCCGGTCCACATGTGGAGAATAAGTCTACCTGTTCTCCGGAGGAAAGCATCAGTTTTAAATCTTCTGTGTAGGCAGCAACGTCGATGATCAAGAGTTCCATATCAACGCCCAATTTCTCTCTTGTGTACTCGCTAAGCTTAGCATTTACACGATCAATACCGGCAGGTGCTCCTGTCCAGTCAAAGAAAGAAACAACTACTTTTTCATATTCTCCGGTTTCCTCTGCTTTTGCCTTTCTATCAGCAATTGCCTGTTCAGCAAGAGAGAGCTCTCCATCCGCTTCCTCTCCAGTTGCTTCTTCGTTTTCTTCTGTAGCAGCTTCCTGTTTTGTTTCAGCATTTTCTGTTGAAGATGCACTATCTGCTGCTCCACCACCACATCCAATTAAGGATGTCATTACCATTGCAGCTGATAACAAAGCTGCAAGTGCTTTCTTTTTCATTCATTTGTCCTCCTTGTTGTTATAAATAGACATACTCTATTAGTAAAACGTTTCCATTATTTTGATTAATTTCACAAATTTATCTGCATCTTTGATGTATTTATATTCTCACTCTACCTTGGTTGGAGAATAAATAATTGCAAAGGTGAAACGTTTTACTCATTGTGTTTATTATATCTATGCCATAAAAAACTGTCAATACATCATTATATACCAATATAAATTTGATATTTTGTGCATTTTCAACAACATTGATGGACAAAAAAGAAAACGTATCGTCCATATGGGCGATACGTTTTACCGATAATGTATTATTCTATTCTTCAATACGCTTTACAGAAGCTCTCTCTAATAGCTTGCACGCTATTTTAGTGTTCTTCTGTTCCACAGGATCCTCTCTTTGTTCTGCGTTTTTACACATATCAATAACCTGTACTGCTGCCTGGTAACCGATTTCTTCCAAAGGAAGCGCCATCGTTGTAAGTTTCGGATACAGGCAGGAAGAAATCTCCTGATTATCATAACCTATAATCGAAATATCTTCTCCCGGTACCTTTCCGGCTCTTTTTATAGCCTCGTATGCGCCAGCGGCAATTGCATCGGACATACAGAATACTGCTGATACTTTATCCGTAATTCTGGAATCTATCAGCTCCTTCATTCCTTCATATCCACCATCATAATTCCATCTGCAGTATACTACGAGATTAGGATTGAATAACTCCTTCGCTTCAAAGAATGCTCTTTGAACCCCCATCATTCGATTGATGGTATGCGTATTATCGAATTCTCCGCCTAATATTGCTATCTCCTTATGCCCCATGCTCATCAAATACTTAATTGCCTCATATCCGCCGCGCTCGTCATCCAGTCGAAAAGTTGGAATTCTCTTATTCGTAGTATAAGAATAAGCCATAACAAACGGGATATTTCCGGGGGGTTCCAGCCCGATGATCTTATGTTCATGTCCGCCTATATAGACAATTCCATCCGTATTTAATGAATTCATTTTATTTAAAACCGGCTGCAATGCCTGGCTATACAGTTTTTGATCGTGCATCCACTGTCCGTGCCATCGGCCATTTAATCGCATGTTTTCAATGACAACATTATAACCATGTTCCTCACAACAACTCATCAGCCCTTCAATTATCGACGCAGAACTAAAAACAATCAGATCTTCCACAATAACTCCAATGGTCTTTGAATTTACTGCACGAAGACTTTTCGCCAGATAATTGGGCTTATATCCGACACGTTCCACTGTTTCTTTAATCCTGGCAGCCAGATCATCGCTTGCCTTATTGCTTTTTCCGTTCAGTACATTTGAAACCGTAGAAACCGAAACGCCACACATTAATGCAATATCCTTTATTGTAACATTGCCCTCTGCCTTTGTTTTACTCATTTTACCACCCAAAATCAGCTTCCCCTTATCAATTAATGTTTTCACTTCCTGTGAAAGGTAGTTTTACTATGTATTTTACCATATATTTTGGAATTGTAAATATATGATGTGGTAAAACGTTTTTCTTTGTGCAATACTATAAATTTTCTGTCATGCATTTTGTAATAATTGCTTACAGATTCTTCATCAACTCTTCAAATTTATGAATCTCTGTCGATATAAACCAGAAACCAACCACAGATGCAATCACATCCGAAATAGCGGCTGCCCAGAGCATCGTTACAATGTTCTTCGAAATCATGGCAATGATCACGGATGCCGGAACAAAAATAATCACATCACGCAGCAATGCCAGTATTGTGGATTTCAGACTGTTGCCCATAGATTGAAGGATAATTGCTGCTGATTTGATATAGCAGGTAAGTATGATTCCTCCAAGGAAAATACGGATACACAGTCTTGCATATTCCATATATTCTGCCGTATTGCGGCTTCCAAACAGCATGATAACCGCATCCGGCGCAAGTTCAAAAATTAGAAACGCAATAATACCTACCAGAAGCACCAGCTTTGTGATTAACTGTATGGTTTCCTTAACGCGCTCTGTATTTCCGGCACCCATATTAAATCCGATAATCGGCTGTCCGCCAAGGCTGATACCGATTACAATCGATACTACAATACCAAATACTTTCATGACAATACCAACTACGGCAAGTGGAATAACTGCTCCGAAAGCTTCTCCGGTACTTGCATAGGTGCCATATCCATACTTGGTCAAAAGATTATTATTTACTGCAATAATCACAACGATGGAAAGCTGCACTATCAACGAAGCCATACCAACGGACACGATTCTTCCGCCTGTAGAAAGGTCCATCTTCACTGCCTCACGATTGATCCTGAAGTTTTTTGATCTGGTCAGATACCAAATACTCATCACAAAAGTAACGATCTGTCCCAGAATCGTAGCGATTGCTGCTCCCTTTACTCCCATTCTAAATCCAAAAATAAATACCGGGTCCAGAGTCAGATTCGTAATCGCTCCTGCCAGTGTACAGGCCATTGCAAACTTCGGGGAACCATCGGCACGTATTGATCCATTCAGTCCCTGACCGATTATATAAAAAGGAATACCTATACAGATAATCTTATAGTAATCGGTAGCATACTGATAGCACTCCACTTCTTCCGGATTTCCACCAAACAAAGCCAGTACCTGCTTTCTGCATAATAGTCCTATGATACATAGTACAACAGCCAGCCCGATTAAAATGACAAATCCGTTACCAATATCTTTGTTTGCCTGCTTTGTATCATTCTTGCCAAGTGCAATACTGAATTGTGCTGCCGCACCATCTCCTATTAAAAGCGCAAGTCCCAGTGCCAGTACCGTAAACGGATAGACAATGTTTGTCGCTGCATTTCCGTAAGCTCCTGCCTCGCTCCATCCGATAAAAATCTGATCAACAATATTATAAAGTGCCGCCACTACCATGCTTATGACACATGGTATGGAAAATTTTCTGATCAGACTTCCGATCTTTCCTGTTCCTAAATTTAACTCATTCATTTTCTTTCTCTCCATTTCTTATTAATCGCCTTGGGCTCATTCTCATTAAGTATGCTCTACACTACCTGCTGCACTAACCTCGCACTTCGCTTCGCTCGTCCTCGCTAAGTGCACAGGTATGGTTCGCACTAAATTCGAACTTCGCCTTCGGCTCGTTCTCATTAAGTATGCTCTACACTACCTGCTGCACTAACCTCGCACTTCGCTTCG
>ERZ836877.5602-NODE-5602-length-11911-cov-15.079200_pt1 | contig 11911 bp, 10 predicted proteins | sample MGYA00519469_ERZ836877 | MGnify/ENA primary metagenome ERZ836877 (study PRJEB31850, sample SAMEA3708809) | human gut metagenome | biome: human gut; feature: human-associated habitat; material: faeces | place: China | collected 2014 ... | reverse complement strand
TGTTAGGCGCGCCGCCAGCGTTCGTCCTGAGCCAGGATCAAACTCTTTATAAATGGTATTTATCACTCATAAAGTGTTAAATCAACTTCACTCAGACACAATCGCTTGCGTCCTGTATGAATTACTTGTTTGCCGATCTCTCGGCTTTGGAATTGTTTTTCGTGATTTTCCATCACGTTTAAGGTTCCACAAGTTTCAGTATTGTTCAATTTTCAAGGTCCTGCGCTGTTTGAAACAGCTTGTTTATTTTACTTCATCAAGTCCTGTTTGTCAAGTACTTTTTTTGAAATTTTCTTAAACAATCTTTTCAATCAGCCGCTGTCTTTCGGACAGCTTTGTTAGGATACCACATCAGGTTTGATTTGTCAACAGCTTTTTTGAGGTTTTTCCAAATTTTCTGATGCTGCTTTGTCCAGCCAGGCGCCCCTATTGGATATCGCCTGTGCTATTCAAAGTGGTGTTATTTTAGCACATGCAAGTGTCATCGTCAAGGGCAAAACGTGCAGAAGTCATACTTTTGTCGAATCGCACAGTTTTTATGGCTCCGAATTGGAAAAACAGCCATCATTTTGTGCTTTCTTATTCGCCTGTCAGCTCTTTGCGCATCCATTTCAAAATCTTCCGTTCGCGGCGCGATATCTGTACCTGGGTAGTACCAAGGATTTGTGCTGTTTTACTTTGGGTTTTGCCCGCATAAAAGCGCAGGCGGATGAGCTGCCGGTCGGATTCATTCAGTCGTTTCAATATTTCCGCCAAACTGATCCGTTCCGCCAATACTTCTTCCGGTGAATCCACCGGGATATCCCATTCTCTTGTTCCGTCCTCATCATCCGCCGGGGTCAGGGAGACAACCGGCATAGCAGCCTGAATGGATACCGCCACCTGTTCCGGCGTTGCCCCCAGGTTTTGTGCCAGCTGTGCCACGGTTGGCTCTGCGCCGGTCAGCTTCATCAGGCGTTCCCGTTCCGCTGTCACTTTTAATCCAAGTTCTTTGATCGAACGGCTGACCTTAACAGTTCCCCCGTCCCGGAACAGCTTTTTGATCTCACCCAAGATGACCGGCACCGCATAGGTGGAGAAACAGACCCCGCGGTTCGGGTCAAACCCATCGCACGCTTTGACAAGCCCCAGGCAGCCTGCCGAATACAATTCTTCGTATTCGATGCCGCGGCCTGTAAAGCGGCCAGCACAGGAATGTACAAGGCCAAGGTTTTTCTGGATGAACTCCGTGCGCGGTAATGTGGTAAAAAGTGCGGTGGGATTTGCGGTTGCCATATCAGCTGCCTCCCTGCAATCGGGAACGAACGTCTGCCCTGCCACTAGGCGTTGATTCGTTCCGGTTTTAGCGGGCATATCCGCAACGGTCAACAGATTCCACTCTGCTGTACTGGCTGATTCTGCCCTATGTAGGAGCGCACACGCCAAAACTCACCGGGAATCCAGGTGACGGCTCATGGTAACGCGTGTTCCCCGTCCCGGCGCAGAGGATACATGGACCCGATCCATAAAGCTCTGCATTACCGCAAAACCCAGGCCCGCGCGCTCGTCCGGGTTGCCGGTGGTATACATTGGCTCCATTGCCTTGGCAACGTCCGGGATACCAACGCCTTTATCCGATATAGTAATGCGCACATTGCCGCCCTCATACAAAACAGCCGTCATCGTAATGGGGCCGACGGTATCCGGATAGGCATGGACGATGCAGTTGGTGACAGCTTCTGACACGGCCGTTTTGATATCTGCCAGCTGCGGCACGGTCGGGTCCGCCTGGGCCAGAAACGCCGCAAGTGCCGCACGGGAAAAACTTTCGTTGACGCTGCGGCTGGCAAAGGTCATTTTGACCTGATTCAGCATTTTCATGATGTGACCTCCCCCACGATCAAACGTAATGGATATGCGCCAGGTCCAGCATGCGGCGCACGGTATCCGGTGCGTTTTGCACAACAAGCCGCCCACCCAGGCCGGACATCTGGCGCCCGCGGCCCAGAATCAGCCCCACACCGGAGGAATCCATAAAAGTAACGCCGGAAAAATCCATCGTCAGCAATTCCGGCATGCGGGCATCGATCTGCGCATCAATTTCACGCCGTAGGGCCTGCGCGGCATGGTGGTCGATCTCACCGGTCAGGTAAGCCGCCAATGTTCCCTGCGCCGGAACAAAACAAACTTTCGCCAAGGGGGTTGTCCACCTCTTTCATTTTTGGTAATAGCAGCAAAAAGCGCCCTGCTGCTGGGGTATGTTCCCAGTATACAGGGCGCTGTGCGCATATTTTGTTGGAATTGGGGTTACTTTTCCGCTTCTTTGAGCAGCAGCGGACGGGCCTGAGCAGCAAGGTAAAGGCTGCCGCACACCACCACACCAGCCAGATTGTTTTCATCGGCGTAATCCACCGCAAGGCGGATGGCCTTTGCCACGCTGGGGGCGGCTTCGGCATCCATATGGTACTTGGCTTCCTCCTCCAGTTCTTCTGCCGTCATGGCGCGGGGGCTATCCGGCGTGACGGTAAAGACCTTCTCAAAGCAGGGGGCCAGGTTTTCCAGCATTTTGCTGTGATCCTTATCTTTCAGCAGGCCAAGGACCGCCACAAGGTTACCGTCATATCCGGCTTCTTTCAGAGTTGCAGCAAGGGCTGCGGTGCCATCGGCATTGTGGCAGCCATCCAGCAGCAGCAACGGGTGGCGGCGCATGACCTCGATCCGTGCGGGCATTTTGGCATCCCGCAGACCGGTTTCAATCGCTTCATCGGGGATCTCGTAATGGTATTCCCGCCAGAGGGCCAGGGCAATTTCCACCGCCATAGCGGCATGGTTGGCCTGATGCTTGCCGGGAAATTGCAGCAGAGCACGATAGCCGCCGTAATCAACATAGTTTTCCAGCGGGCGGCACTTGAGCTGCTGCAAATCGGCGGTATCCGGCACCACCAGCGAGGTATGCGCGTTGGCCGCGGCGGTCAGCAACGGGCCCATGGCCTCCTCCGGCTGCTCGGGGTAGCAGACAACCACGCTACCCTCTTTGATGATACCGGCTTTTTCGGCGGCGATCTCGGCAAGGGTATCGCCCAAAATTTCGGTATGATCCATGCCGATGCGGGTAATGGCCGCAACCAGCGGCGCGGGGATGACATTGGTGGCGTCATAGCGGCCGCCAAGGCCGGTTTCCACCACGGCAAAATCACACTTCTGGCGGGCAAACCAGAGGAAGGCAATGGCGGTAACGGCTTCAAACTCCACCGGGCCTTCCCCGCCCTCAGCGATGATGGCATCGGCAGCATCCAGCACTTTCCGGGTCAGGCTGGCCAGGGTGCGCGGGGACATCATCTGTCCATTGATCTGAAAACGCTCCCGAAAATTGAGAACATACGGACTGATGGTAAGGCCCGTTTTGTAGCCCGCATGGGTCAGGATAGAAGATGTCATAGCGGCAAGGGTCCCCTTGCCGTTGGTGCCCGCAATATGGATGCACTTAAACTGCTTTTCCGGGTTTCCAAGGTGGTCCAGCAGTGCCTGCATACGCTCCAGGGATGCGCCGCTGCGGGGCAGGCGCGGCAGGGCGTGCAGGGCTTCAATCGCCTGTTGTTCTGTCATAAATATTCTCTCCTATCTGGGCTTTCGGGACGGTCATCCGCTGTGTTGATCCGGTCGGCGCGCTGCTGGCGCAGCAGCTCGGCCCGTTCGGCACGCAGGCGGCGGTTTTCTTTTTTCATGGCATGGAAAGAGGTCAGCCCGCGCACGATGAGCAGCAACAGCAGGGCCACGAACAAACCGGCAATCACACCGCCGAAGTCGATCCACACATCCCGCACGGACGAAGTGCGGCCCGGCACATACAGCTGGATGGTTTCATCCAGCAGCGCGGTCGCCATGCCGCCCAGCATGGGCCAGCTGACATGGCGTACAAAACGGCGGGTATAAACCCGCAGGCAGAGCATAAGCAGGAAGCCTTCCAGCGTGAACTCTGAAAAATGCGCCAGCTTGCGCACAACATGTTCGCTCAGCGGGCCGATATTGAGATGTGCCAGGATGGCATTGATTTTTTGCATGACCTCATGGCTGCGGGCCGACGAGATGGAGCTGGTTTCCAGCGAGTTATGAAAGATAAACAGAATGCACCAGACCAGCGCAATGGTAAAAATGATCCGGAACGCAATCAGCCACGGGCTGGTGTGTTTGTGGGCAAGGGTGGTTTCGTCCATATATTCCATATGTTACCTCCTTTGCAGCAGAATACATTGGGCACAACCGGGCTTGCGGGAATGATTCCCACCCGGCTGTGCGTTTGATTATACCATTCCGCACCGGATATGGCAACAGCCCCCGCCGGGCGGCAGGGGCTGAAACTTGTAAACTTTTTACACCAGATGGATATTACCGCTTACTGGATGAAAGCATCATGGATGGCGGCAACAGCACGGTCAGCATCGGCTTTATCAATGATCACGCTGATCTTGATCTCGCTGGTAGAGATCATATGGATGTTGATGTTCTGGCTGTAGAGAGCTTCAAACATGGTGGAAGCCGTGCCAGGGTGGCTCTGCATACCGGCACCGACAATGCTGACCTTGGCGCAGTCATTGTTGACGGTGATCTTATCAGTGCCAAAACGGGTCTTGTTGGATTCCAGCACTGCACGAGCGGTTTCAGCTTCGCCCTTGGAGCAGGTAAAGATCACATCCTTGCAGCCAGCGCTGCCGGAAGACTGCAGAATGATATCCACGTTGATGTTTTTCTGTGCCAGCAGGCTGAATACCTTGAAGGACATACCCGGCACATCGGGAACTTCCAGGATCGAAACAACAGCGACGTCCTCATCTTTTGCAACGCCTTTGATCAGCATACCTTCCACTTTGGTTTCCTCCTTAACAACGGTGCCGGGCACCGGATTGATGCTGGACAGAACTTCCAGCTCGACGCCATACTTTTTGGCAAGTTCTACACTGCGGTTGTTGAGCACCTGTGCACCCAGGGATGCCAGTTCCAGCATCTCGTCAAAGGTGATCTCCTTCAGGCGGGTAGCCTTGGGAATCTTGCGCGGGTCGGCAGTATACACACCTTCCACATCGGTATAGATCTGGCAGCGGTCTGCATGCAGAGCGGCTGCCAAGGCAACGGCGGAAGTATCGCTGCCGCCGCGGCCCAGGGTGGTGATATCATCCGAACGGTTCAGTCCCTGGAAACCAGCTACAACTACCACGCGGTTGCGGGCCAGCTCACTTTCCACACGCTCGGTGTTCAGGCGCTTAATGCGGGCTTTGGTGTAAGCGCGGTCGGTGTTGAAGCCGGCCTGCCAGCCGGTCAGGCTGACGGACGGAACACCGATTTCCTGCAGCGCCATGGCCAGCAGCGAGATGGAAATCTGCTCGCCGGTGGCCAGCAGCATATCCATTTCGCGGTGGGACGGATCACTGGTGATCTCGGCCGCTTTGGTAATCAAGTCATCGGTGGTATCCCCCTGGGCAGAAACAACAACAACAACATCGTTGCCCTGGTTGCGGGTGTTGGCCACAATGCGCGCAACATTAAAGATGCGGTCACGATCCTTGACCGAGGTACCGCCGAACTTTTGTACGATAAGACCCATAAAGACCTCTTCCTCCCTGTTCCCTTATTCCACCGTTGCGCCTGTGTTATCGGGCAGCAGGCGGTAAACGGTAAAATGCTTTAGCTTTTCGCTCTGCGGCAGAGCTTCCTGCGCGCGGGCAAAGAATTCCTGATCGTCACGCGGGACAACCGCCATAATGGTGGGACCCGCGCCAGAAATATAAACAGCCAGCGCGCCCAGGTCCTGCGCCAGTTCAAACATTTCGTCCCCGCCGTCGATCAGGGGCAGGCGGTATTTCTGGTGCAGGGAATCCTTGGTTGCCACGCCAAGCAGGCTGTAATCGCCATCGCAGAACGCGGCGGTAGCCAGCGCGGCGCGGGACAGATTATACACGGCGTCCTTATGGCTGACCATATCCGGCAGCGCGGCGCGCGCCTTGGAGGTCAGCAGGCGGAAATCCGGTACAAAAGCGGCAAATGCCAGCTGTTCATCGATGTTCTTTTTTACGCTGTAAACCTGGCCTTCGTCATACACACTGGTAACAAAGCCGCCCAGCATGGCGGGGGCCACGTTATCGGGGTGGCCCTCAATGGCGGTGGCAAGGGTCAGCATCTGGCGGCTGGTCAGCTTGTTGCCCAGCAAAGCGTTGGCACCCAAAATGCCCGCCACAATGCAGGCAGAGCTGGAACCCAGGCCGCGCGCCATGGGAATATCATTGCGCTGGGTAATGCGCAGGCCGCGCAGCGGAATGCCCAGCTGGTCATACACAGCGCGGGCGCTGCGGTAGACCAGGTTGTTTGCCCCGGTCGGCACATGGGTGCCATCCACCGAAGAAATGCGGATGCGGTCACATTCCTCAAAGGTAAACACGTTGTGCATGGAAAGCGCAAGGCCAAGACTGTCAAACCCGGCGCCGACATTGGCGCTGGTTGCCGGTACAGTTACGGTAATCATGTTATGTGCTCCCTTCCCTGCCGGGGCTTATTCCGGCAGCTTTTTCAGCACAAGCGCCAGGCGGCCGCCCAGAACTTTCAGCTTGGCTGCCACAGCCTCCAAGTCCGCAGCCGTGGCAGCTTCGATCAGGTACGCGGCAGAATCGCCATAGTCAAACACCAGCTTGCCGGGACCGGCCACATTGGGCAGCGCGGCGGCGGGTACGCCCGCGGTGCGGATGTAATAAGAATACTTGGCGGTATCCATCAGCTGGTGATCCAGCTTTTCGGCGGGCTTCCAGAACAGACTGTCATGGATCTTGCTGCCGTCCTTCAGGGCATCGATCACATCGGCCACAACGGCGCTGGCGGTGGGCAGCTTGCCGGCGCCCTTGCCATAGAACACAACATCGCCCAGCATATCACCCTGCATCAGCACAGCGTTAAACACATCGTTCACGCCCGCCAGCTGGTTGGACTCCGGCACCAGCATCGGCTCCACACCGGCGCTGAAGGCATCGGCTGCGCCTTCAGGGTTTTCATGGTACCAGGCGATCAGCTTGATGGCACAGTCCAGCTGCTCGGCAGCTTTTACATCCTCAACGGCCACATCGCGGATGCCGCGGGCGGGGATGTTATCCGGGTAAACATGATGCCCGCAGGCCAGGCTGCTCAGGATGGCGATCTTGCGGCAGGCATCACGGCCATCCACATCGTCGCCGGGATCCTTGGTTTCGGCATAGCCCAGCTGCTGGGCAATTTTCAGCGCGGCATCAAAGCCCATGTTTTCGCGCTTCATCTTGGTCAGCATAAAGTTGGTGGTTCCGTTCACAATGCCCTGGATCTGGCTGATCTGGTTTGCGGCAAGGCACTGGTGCATGGGAGTAATGATGGGGGTACCGCCACCCACGCTGGCTTCAAACAGGAACGCTGCTTTATGCTCCCGTGCAAGAGCCAGCAGCTCTGCGCCATAGGTGGCAACCATCTCCTTGTTGGAGGTACACACGCTGCGGCCGCTTTCCAGGCACTGGCGCACATACGGATAAGCAAAGCGGGTGCCGCCGATGGTTTCCACAACGACCTTGACTTCCGGATCGTTCAGGATCACATTGATATCTTTCACAAACAGCGCTGCGTCCGGAGAATCAGAAAAATCACGCACATCCAGGATGTACTTGACCTCCACCGGCTCACCCGCGCGGCGGGCAATGGATGCGGCGTTGCGGCGGCAGACTTCCAGCACACCGCTGCCAACGGTGCCGAATCCCATGATTGCAATTTTAGCCATACTATACTCCCCTTGTTCCTTATGCGGCTGCCCGCATCCGGCATTCCGTTCTGTGCGTCTTGGCGGCGTGTGTTCACTTTCAGGTTCCGCGGTGCACTTCCACCACAAACGACTGACGGGCCAGCCGGGTCAGCATTTCCTCAACGGTCATCTGCATGGTTCCGGTGCGCACGGTAACTTCCACCTGCGCGGTACCATTTTCCGGCCGGGACTGGGTGATGGTAACAACCGATGCACCCGCTGCCGAAATACCGGAAAGCAGGCTTTGCAAAGCGCCGGTTTTGTCCAGCAGGGTGGCGATCACGGTAATGGCCTCGCGGCCGGTTTCGGCGTCAAACACATAGTCCTTGTACTTATAGAACGCACTGCGGGAAATGCCCGCCTGACGCGCTGCCGTGGAAATATTGCTCACGCTGCCGGAAGCCAGAAGCTCCTTGGCCTGCAGTACCTTAAGGAACACATCCGGCAAAGCGGAGCTATCTACCAACAAAAAACGGCGCTCGCCCATGTTGTTTCCCTCCTATGTACATGTGTATTCACAACGGGGATAATCATACCACAAGTGTGCGCGGCTTGCAAGCATTTTAGAAAAAATGTTGTGTATTTGAGCATGATGCACAACTGGCCTGTTGGTGCAGTGGAATCTTCCCGTGCTTTTATCTGTTTTTATGCGGTGGAAGTATGTCTTTCATTCGTGCACGTGCATCTGATACGCTTCTGCCCGCCTTATTAAGGCCGCAAAAGGGCCGTGCATTTTCTCCTCATCCGCATGGTTCTCGCTGCTGCCATTATAGCATGTCCTCCATTCCAATACAACAAACGGGCACAGCAGCTTTGTAAACTGCTGTGCCCGATCTGGCTTATTGAATTTTCAGACTATTGGAACTTTACGCGATCAGCCTGCCGCCGGATCCAGAGTGTTCACGCTGGGGTCGGTCAAGGTAGAATAGCTGTCATCCGGCAGGTTGTCCTCAGTATAGTAGCCGGTCTCACCACCGCCGGATACGATCGCACCGGTGGAGGTGCTGAACTGCTTCTGCACAACGGAGTCATCATAATAGAAGTCCTTGGCAGGCTTATCAGCCTGGGCAGCTTCCATATACCGCTTAAAGGCGCGCTGGGTCGGTTTACCGTTGTTGCCCAGGGTGCCATCCACACCCCACATGCTGTAAGGCTTATCATAGCCCCACCACACAGCGGTGGAATAGTATGGGGAAACACCGGCGAAGGTATAGTCCTTAAAGTCGCTGGTCGTACCTGTCTTGCCGATGGTATCAATGCCCTCGGTTTCCGGCTTCATGCCGTTTGCCGTACCGGGCGTTTTCCACACGTTGCTCAGCAGACGGTTCATGATGGTAGCGGCTGCAGGGTCAATGGCCTGCACGGTGGTAACGCGCTTGCTGTTATCCAGGTACAGGTTGCCGTCCGAGTCATAAATCTCGGTCCAGCAGTGCGGGGTGGTAAACTTGCCGTCATTGAAAATGGAGTAAGCGCCAGCCAGCTCCACAACCGTCAGGCCCTGACTCTGGGAGCCCAGCACCAGAGGCGCCAGGTCAACGTCATGTTCGGGATCCAGATAGGTGCAGTTGAGGGTATCATGCGCAAAGCTGAACATCTCTTCCGCACCGACATAGGAACCGATCCAGACCGCAATGGTGTTGTAAGAGCGGCGCAGTGCATCATACACCAGCATGGTGGCACCATCGCCGCCTGCACCGCCATAGTTGGTGGGCCAGTCGCGCCACACATCATCGCGGGACTGGTTGGCTGCATTATACTTGTCAGTAGAAAGGCCAAGCTTCAGGCAGCGGTCAGTATCCAGCACCTGATGGTCGCTCTTGAGGTAATACGGCGTATCCGCCATGGGCGAAGAATAGTTGATGATCTTGCTGTCCACTGCCAGGCAATAAGCAGCAATGGGTTTCATGGTGGAACCGGTCTGGTGGGGCAGCGTGGCGCGGTTGGTACCGCGGTCTACTTTCTTTTCGCCCAGGCCGCCAACCAGGGCAACGATCTCGCCGCGGTGGCCATCCTCCATGCTGATGGACGCCATAGCCGCCTGGGTGCGCACGCTTTCATAGAAGATCAGGTTGCCGTTGTCATCCTGGCTGGTTTTCAGGGTGGTGTTTTCCTTATCGGCATAGACCGGCACATCATCGTCCGTGAACACAGAAGAGCCGTCCGGGTTCAGCGGCAGGCCGCTCTCGTCATAGGTAATCTCGCTGTCCGCCGGGATACCGGAAGAAACCTCTTCCTCGTGCCACAGGGCCGGGAAGAGCTCGCCGTCGCCGGTGTCCTCGTTCAGCATGACCTGCTCCATGGCAGACTGTGCTTTCTGGTCCAGGGTAGAGTAGATGCGCAGGCCATCGGAGAAGATCTTATCCTGTGCTTCTGCACGGGTGCAGCTTTCCTGCTCCATGATTGCCTGGGTGACATCCGCAAACAAAGCGTCGTCAAAATAAGAGTTGCGGGAAGTACGGGTGACCTTTTCGGTGGCCGATTTGCTCTCGGCCAGGGTGATGGGTTCCGCCTGTGCAGCAGTGCACTCTTCATCAGTAATATATCCCTGGTTGCGCATCAAAGCCAGAACATGGTTGCGGCGCTTGAGCAGATTTTCCGGGTTGGTAGCCGGGTTAAAGCTCTTGGGATTCTTGGTGATGGAAGCCAGCTCGGCGCATTCGGCCAGGCTCAATTCCTCCACGCTCTTGCCAAAATACTCCTGCGCGCCGGCTTCCATGCCATAGATGGTGCCGGTCAGCGGGATGGTATTGAGGTAAGCTTCCAGAATGGTTTCCTTGCTGTAGCGGTTGCAAAGGCCCAACGCGCGGAAAATCTCGCGCACCTTACGCAGAATGTCCTGTTCACTATCACCGGTCAGGTTTTTGACCAGCTGCTGCTCCAGCGTGGAAGCGCCCTGCTTGGAGCCAAGCAGCGCGTTTCCGGTAAACTCGTTCAGGGCAGCGGCAATGGTGCGCTTGACGTTGATGCCGGGCTCGCTGCGAAAATCCTTATCCTCAACGGCGATGACCGCATTCTGCAGGTCTTCCGGCATGGCCGAAATTTCGCGCCAGATGCGGTTATTTTCGCCAGCAAAGGTGTTCACCTCGTTGCCGTCGCGGTCATACACAATGGAGGTCTGTTTGAGCTTCTGCTCATCCAGGTCCAGCTTGCCGTCTGGGTCCTCGGTCACCTGCACCACATACAGCGAAAGCAGCACCGCACCGGCGCTGGCCGCCATGACGCAAACGCACAGCAGGCAGCCAATGAACCGCATGATGGTGCCGAATATACTGCGGCGCGGCTTATTTTTTTTCTTTTTTCCGTTTTTCTTTTGGGCGGAAGTTGCGGCTGTTTCCGGGCTTTTTGCACTTTGCATGGAAATGTGCCGTTCCTGTTTGGGGTCTATGGGGACCGCCTCCTTTGGGATAATTGCGGCAGGCGCGGAGCCTGCCTGCGCCTGCACTGATACGCGGCCGCACAGCGCGGTCACGCAGATGGGCATAAAGCCATAGAATGAATTATATCACAAAGTATTGCCAAAAGTACAGTAGCAGGCAGACAATTTTCACTTTTTTACGGTTTGGGTGCCGCCAAACCGGGCATACTGCTTGCAGGAGCGTACTATTTGATTTGTGAAATTTGCGAATACCACAAAATAGAGGGAGGTTTTTGCCCATGCGTTACCAACTGCCGCGGGGCTATCGCCGCTACCTGCTGGGGCTGGCCATACTGGCGCTGCTGTGCATTGCCGCAGCCGTAACAGTGTTTTTTGTTCCGGTGCAAAAACAACAGCCGCAGGCGCAATACTTGTTAAAAGATAACGCCGGGCGGCTGGCCCTGTATACCCCGGACGGCACCGGTCCCCTGGCGCAGTACGATGTATACACCCGCCTGCTGCCGGAGCCGGACTGCCTGGCATTGCAGCAGGGCGTGAGCATTTATACCGAAGCCGAATTGCAGCAAAAACTGGAAGATTACGGCCTGTAGCCCCCTTTTACCCTGTCTGCGCTTGTGTTGCCGGGCATTTTATGGTACACTTCTATTTAATAAGGGCAACACCGCACAATTCCCGCCTTGCGGCTTAAGCACCGCTCCGACAGCTGCGGCACGGCATCTGCGTTGCCAAAATGCTCGATAAGACATCCAGTATTA
>ERZ836877.5601-NODE-5601-length-11915-cov-2.845868_pt1 | contig 11915 bp, 8 predicted proteins | sample MGYA00519469_ERZ836877 | MGnify/ENA primary metagenome ERZ836877 (study PRJEB31850, sample SAMEA3708809) | human gut metagenome | biome: human gut; feature: human-associated habitat; material: faeces | place: China | collected 2014 ... | reverse complement strand
ACATTCATGCGGGCGAGGCCGGCGGGAATGGAGATAAGCTGCCGCACGGCGGGGATCAGGCGTCCGATGAATGTGGATGCGGCGCCGTGGTCATCGAAATAACGTTCTGCCTTCTCCACTTTTTCCTGGTCGATAAGGCATGCATGGCCGAACTTGCTGTTGGCAAAGGCATATACGATCGGACGTCCCACCCATACTGCCAGATAATAGTTTATCAGCGCTCCTACGATGGCACCGGCGGTGGCTACGAGCACTATGAGAAACACATTCATGTCGGGGATGGCTATGGTAGTGCCCTGATAGGTGAGCTGACGCGCAGACTGGGCTGCAAGAAAAGCTGCCGGTGGCACAACCACTTCGGAAGGGAACGGAAGAAACGAACTCTCGATAACCATGAACAGGAAGACGAGCCAGTACCCGGCATTCTCCATGAAAAGCTGGAGCAGATACTGGGCGCTTGCGTAGTCGGAAATGGCACATTCAATCATAAGCGGGAAGTTGGATTTATAATGCGGTCAAACAGTGGCCGCCGAATGAATAATACATCGTCTGAAACAAAACACACAGGCGTTCTGTTTGGTTCCGGGCTTTATATCGCCCGCAAAATTACTCATTTTCCCTGCAACAGTCAAACAAATCCTCTGATCTGTGTCAACGCGCCACACTATTCCTGCTCTGCCCATTATGACACACCCTCATGTAAAAACAATGCGGCTCGGAGGCGCCCGGTGATAGCGGGACTCCGTGCCGCAAAGAGTGTGTGCGTTTCTCCGATAAATCTTTTCCGGGGATCCGGATATAATGCAACAAGGCCGCAACGCCCTTTTAGCGGGTGTAGCAGCTTATGGAACTGTCATGTGGGTATTCGTGTAAAAAAAAGACATACCGTCATCATCGTCAGCTTGAAGAATCATATGGCGCACACGGCGTTTCAGGCACGGGCATGTGGGCATGACGCGCCATATCCGATGTGCATCGGTGATTCTGCAAGACGGGACGCAGATGAAAAAATATATCTTCGACGCAAGAACGCCGTGGCGGCTGTGCCATTGCAGACACATACATGTATGACCGCCGGTGGGAAGAGCCGTCCCATCACTTTCAGCCGCGAGGCCGAATTGCCGAGGTGATGTAATCCCCCTTCGGGTATGGCATGTTACCCGATTGCAGCTGCAAAGGTAACGCATAAACAGGATAATGGCAACTCCGTCCCACCTGTTTTAAAACATAAATTTAAACCGGTTGCACCGTAGCTGATTTCAGAGAATTCCTATATGCCGGAACATTGATGCGTAATATTCGGCCTTCTTTTCAAGGGGGAGGGGATAGGCGCGCGATGTGGAGGGCATGCGCCATATCTCCAGGCCGTCGGCTGCCGTGAGCATCTTTCCCATTTCGGGAATCTCGGTTCCGGTGATTGAGGCTATTACCCCGGCGGCTTTTTCGCCTGTGGTGGCTACGGCATGGCAGTCGGGCATAGCGGCCAGAAGATCATGCAGTGGCACGGGCTCAAGGATGTCGAGATACTTGTCGGAGGCGTTACCTTTGAGGCGCCGCACTTTGCGGGCGGTATCGTTGAGCGCGATATGTTTCTCTGTCATAAGGCTTTTTATCGCCTCAAGATCAAACAGCTTTGTCTGGCGGTCATACAGGGCATACCTGTCGCCAAGGAAAATATGCCCCATCATGAACCAGAAATCGTTGGTGCGGTTGGGGTAATAGAATTCCATGCTCCAGCGGTGGTTGCCGGGAGGGAAGGTGCCCATGATCAGCACTTTCGCACCGTCGGGGATAAACGGTTCCCAGGGGTGTGTCTCTGTGGGTAAAAGTTCGGAATTATCGGTCTCCATGTAAACAAATAAATGCGTTTATGCGTCTTTAATATGACGGGGACATGGTAAGTTCCCCGATAAAGTAACGTTTTAACATACCAAATTTATTTATCGGCTTTATGAAAAAATATATCGCTGAGTGTATCGGAACCATGTTTCTGGTGCTTCTTGCCTGTGGGAGCGCAGTGCTCGCCGGCCCCAAGATCGGTGTGCTGGGCATAGGTCTCTGTTTCGGCCTGGTACTTCTGTGCCTCGTCTACTGTATCGGCAACATTTCCGGTTGCCATGTAAATCCGGCGGTCTCTTTCGCCATGCTTCTTACCGGGCGCATGAGATTCGGGGAATTCTGCGGTTATGTTGTGGCGCAGCTTCTGGGTGCAGCTATCGGTGCCGGTTTCCTGTACTGGTGTGTGTCTATGGCTCCGGGCTTTGAGTTCGGCGGCATAACCGGCGACTGCAATCTTGCCACCAACGTGATACAGCCGGGCGCCAACAGCGGCATGGCTCTTGTGGTGGAATGCCTTTTCACATTCTTCTTCGTGCTCATCGTGCTCGGCGCTACGGATGCCCGGAAGGGTTTCGGCAAATTTGCCGGTATTGCCATCGGTCTTGCACTCGGCCTGGTCAACATAGTGGGCATACCTGTGGACAACTGCTCGGTGAACCCCGCGCGTTCGTTCGGTCCCGCATTGTGGTCCCCCGAGGCATGGCCTGATTTCTGGATCATGGTTGTGGGTCCTCTTGCCGGCGCCCTTATCGCCGCGCTCTGCTGGATCGCTATCTCCGGCACACGCAACCGCGAGGCCATTGAGGAATAACGATGCGGTGTGTCCGTGATATCTCCTGACCGGGGATAGTCCCCCATATCAAGCAAAAACAGATGGCGCCGTGCCCGACAAGGGGCGGCGCCATCTGTTTTTGCTTGATTCGTTCGGATCTCCGATTATTTCACGCGCTCCAGGTAGTTGCCTGTGCGGGTATCCACACGCACTTTGTCGCCGATGTTGCAGAAGAGGGGCACACGGATTTCGGCGCCGGTCTCCACTGTGGCGGGTTTGAGTGTGTTGGTAGCGGTATCACCCTTGATGCCGGGCTCGGTGTACTGGATCTCGAGCACTACGTTGGCGGGGAGCTCGCAGGTAAGCACTGTCTCGGGAGCCGCATGCACCATAGCCTCAACGATATCGCCGTCTTTCAGGAAAGCCACGCCCTCGATGCTCTCGCCGGGAAGCACGATCTCTTCCCATGTCTCGGTGTGGAGGAAGTGATAGCCCATCTCGTCCTTGTAGGAGTACTGGTAGGGACGGCGCTCGATGCGCACCTCGTTGACTTTCACGCCTGAGTTCCAGGTCTTGTCAAGGATGCGGCCGGTTTTTACATTGCGGAGTTTTGTGCGCACGAAAGCCGGGCCTTTGCCGGGCTTTACATGAAGGAATTCAACGATAAAGAAATAGTTGCCGTCGATGTCGAGGCACATGCCGTTTTTAAAATCTGCGGTCGTTGCCATAGTTTCTTTCTATCTTGTCTTATAGTGTTATAATGTATTCGGAATGTGAGCGTTACGGTGCCGGAGCGCACGGTGCTCCGGCCGTATCTTTATTTTTAACGTGCAAATTTAGTGTTTTTTCCGCCGTTTTCCAAAAATTCAGCTTCCCGCTTGCCATAAACATGGAGAAAAAAGCATCGGCCGAGAGCATGCATCCCGTGGGAAATTCGTATCTTTGCCAGACAAAGGATACACGTTTTGGTTTTCAGCCACCGGTACAATTCATTATCTCCACGCCAGATCATTACAATGAGCGATTTTAACTACAACTCCAACGGTGTCGACTACGACCCCGACCTCATATATGACCGTCCACGCAGACGGGAGCGCCAGGAGGCCGCTCCCGCCTACGGCCGCTTCAACCCCGACCGCGACGAGAGCGATTATGCCCGGCGCGACCGTGAATACGACCGCACCGAGCGCCCTGCACAGCAGAGACGCCGGCGCAGAAATGCCGACGCGGTTTCGGAAACGCCGCAGGATACGGAGCGTGAACGTCCCTCGGAAGAGCGCGCCTCCCGCCAGGCGAAAACACAGCCGAAAGAATCGCGCCAGCCCAAAGAACCACGGCAGAAAAAGCCCCGGGCGCCACGCAAGCCGTGGAGCGAATACGGCATAGTCAAATTTTTCTGCGACAAAAGGCTCCATGCTGTGGTCGGGGTGGCATTGGTCTTTGTGGCTGTCTACATTTCAGTGGCGGCCATATCCTTCTTCCGGTCAGGTGCGGAGGACCAGAGTGTGGTCACATCGCGTACACTCGCAGAAATCACATCGCAGGGGATGGAGGTGGAAAACGCCGCCGGGCCGGTAGGGGCACGCCTCGCGCAGTCTGTCATAGTGGAGGGGCTGGGCCTCGGTTCCATAGCGCTCATCGCATACATGATTCTGCTTGGCCTGTCGCTGATGGGGCTAAGGAAAATGTCGTTCTGGTCGCTTACGTTCAAGACACTCCTTGTGGCCATCTGCACCTCCGTGGTGCTCGGTCTGTTCTCCCTGTGGGTAGGCACCGACTATAATCTCGGGGGTTACCACGGCCAGTATGTGAATCTGTGGCTTGTGGCCAACTGCGACTGGATCGGGGCGGCTCTTGTGAGCGCTTTCGCCATAGTCTCTGTCTTTTATGTGTATATCAACGACATATACGTGCTTCTCAGCCGTTACCGTGCCATGAGGCGTGCACGTCGCGAGAAAGCCGAGCAGCTGCGCTATGAGCGGGAGGAGGACCGTCAGCGCGTGCGCGAGGCCATGGAGCTTGCCGACAGGCGCGAGCATGAGGAGGATAACGCCGATGCGGCACAGGGTGCCGCAGCCGAGGATGATCCGGAGCGCCAGATGGTGCCTGTAGGTTTCGAGGATACCGACGATTACGGGAACGAGGACCCATACGCCATACAGGATCATGCCCGTTATATGCCCCAGGAGGATCCTGAACCAGAGCCTCAGGAAGAGCTGCACACCGTTCCGTCCCACACGCTTGAGGATATGGAGGAGGCTTCCGAGGTTCCCGCCGTGCAGTCTCCAGCCTATGTTTTCCACTCTCCGGCAGCTCCTCAGGAGCCTGTGACCGCCGTTGCGGCGCCGGTAGTCGCCGCTCCCGCATCCGCTCCTATAGCTTCTGCAGCTTCCGCTGTTGTTGCTCCGGCTGCTACAATGGATGTGGTCGTAGCCAAGACCATCGAGGAGGGGGACGAGGGTAGAACCGAACTTTATGATCCCACGGCAGAACTCTCCCGTTACTGCAAGCCATCTGTGGAGCTGCTTCACGAGATACCGCTCAGGGACAACAATGTGGATATTGAAGATCAGGAGGAAAACCAGGCGCGCATCCGCAAGAAACTCAACGACTACGGTATCGAGATAAGCAAGATAACCGCCACTGTGGGTCCTACGGTGACGCTTTACGAGATAATCCCCGCCGTGGGTGTGCGCATCGCCAAGATCAAACGCCTCGAGGACGATATAGCCCTGTCACTCGCCGCTCCGGGCATACGTATCATAGCCCCGATGCCGGGGAAAGGCACAATAGGCATAGAGGTGCCTAACAGGGATCCGCAGACGGTGTCGATACGTTCCATCCTGTCGTCGAAACGTTTTCTCGAAGGGAAAGAGACCCTCCCTATGGCAATGGGAGCCACGATCTCCAATGAAGTGTTTGTGGCCGATCTCTGCAAGATGCCCCACCTGCTTGTGGCAGGTGCCACAGGTATGGGTAAGTCGGTAGGTCTCAACGCCATAATCGCATCGTTGCTTTACAAGCGCCATCCCGCCGAGCTGAAATTTGTGCTGATCGACCCCAAGATGGTGGAATTCAGTCTTTACAGTGTGCTTGAGCGCCATTTCCTCGCCAAACTTCCCGACGAGGAGGAGGCGGTGGTTACGCAGATGGACAAGGTGCTCGCCACTCTCAACTCGCTATGCGTGGAGATGGACAACCGCCTGAAGATGCTGCGCGACGCGAATGTGCGTTCTATCGCCGAGTATAACGAGAAGTTCATCCAGAAACGCCTCAATCCCAACAACGGCCACCGTTTCCTGCCGTATATAGTGGTGATCGTCGATGAGTTCGCCGATCTTATCATGGTGGCAGGCAAAGAGGTGGAGAAACCTGTGGCACGCATAGCCCAGAAGGCACGCGCTGTCGGCATACATATGATCGTGGCCACACAGCGTCCGTCGACCGATGTGATCACCGGTCTTATAAAGAATAACTTCCCGGGACGTATCGCCTTCCGTGTCACACAGATGGTGGACTCCAAGACGATCCTTGACCGTCCGGGCGCCAACCAGCTCATAGGGCGCGGCGACATGCTTTTCTCCCACAACGGCGCCCTCACCCGTGTGCAGTGCGCGTTCATCGACACCTCGGAGGTGCAGGCCATATGCGACCACATTGAGCGCCAGGCCGGCTATCCCACGGCATACCTGCTCCCCGAGCCGGCGATGGAGCCGGAAGGCGGTTCGATGGCCGGAAGCGGCAATCTCTCAGACCGCGACGTGCTTTTCAAGGAGGTGGCCGAGGCCATAGTGCAGAGCGGATTCGGCTCCACAAGCTCTGTGCAGCGCCGTTTCCAAGTGGGATTCGCCCGCGCGGGAAAGATCATGGATCAGCTCGAGGCAGCCGGCATCGTCGGTCCCGCCACCGGTGGAAAGCCCCGCCAGGTGCTTGTGGATATGATGGAGCTGCAGGACATACTGCGCAACCTTCCGTGACAGAAACCCATTCATAGGAACCATTAATAACCCCCAATAAGAACCCTTCATTGAGGAGTCTTGTTATAGAAACATGATGAAACAGACACTGATACGCCGTATATACATTATGCTGATGCTTGTGGCCACAGCGGTGGCACCGATTGCAGCGGCCACGCCTACGGCAGCCGACATACTCGGGAAAGCATGCCAGGAGGTGAAGAAACTGAAGTCGTTCAAGGCCTCGTTTACCGTAGGCTCGGGCAATCAGCGCTCGGCGGGCGACATCACAGTCGATGGAAACCGCTTTTACCTCACCACTCCCGACATGACCACATGGTTCGACGGCAAGACACAATGGTCTTACTCCCCCGCGGCCAAAGAGGTGAGCGTGTCGGAGCCTACATCGTCAGAACTGGAGCAGGTAAACCCCTTTGCAGTGGTGGAGAGCCTCGGCAAACAGTACACCGGCCGTCGTGTGACATCTCCGAAGGGGATGCACCGCCTTGAGCTTACGCCGAAAGGGAAAAGCGACTATTCCAAAGTGGTTCTTACCCTGAATGCCGCCGACTATATCCCCACAGAGGTGACGCTCACATCCACCGACCGTACCGTGACGACAATAAAACTGTTGTCTGTCACAAAGATCAAGGCGCCCTCGTCGGCAACCTTCCGGTTTGACCCGAAAAAATACCCGCGTGCGGAGATCATAGATTTACGCTGACCGGTAAATAAAATAATGTTGAACAGTTACTTAATAACATAACATATAACTCAGGAACATACTCATGGCAACCATAACAACACGATGTGCGATCATAGGCGGAGGCCCCGCCGGTTTTACAGCCGCGATATATGCCTCGCGCGCCAATCTGGCACCGCTTCTTATCGAGGGTCCACAGCCTGGCGGACAGCTCACCACAACCACCGATGTTGAAAACTTCCCCGGTTACCCCGATGGGGTGAACGGCACCGAAATGATGGAGCATTTCCGTTCGCAGGCCATGCGGTTCGGCGCCGACATCCGCATGGGGCAGGTCGCGAAAGTCGATTTCTCCAAACGCCCCTTTACGCTTTCGCTTGACGGGGGCGACACGGTAGAGGCCGATTCCGTGATCATAGCCACCGGGGCGTCGGCAAAATACCTTGGTCTGCCTGACGAACAGAAATTCATGGGTATGGGGGTTTCAGCCTGCGCCACATGCGACGGTTTCTTCTACCGCAAACGCACCGTGGCCGTGGTAGGTGGCGGTGACACCGCATGCGAGGAGGCTCTTTACCTCGCTTCATTGGCCAAAAAGGTGTATATGATTGTGCGCAAACCGTTCCTGCGCGCATCGAAAGTAATGCAGAAACGTCTGGAGGAAAAAGACAATATCGAGATCCTGTTCAACTGCAACACAGTGGGATTGTATGGCGAGGAGGTGCTTGAAGGCGCCAGGATCGCCGAACATGCCGGTACCGACAAGGAGCGTGTGTTCGACCTCCCTATCGACGGCTTCTTCCTTGCCATAGGCCATACCCCCAACACCGGCCTGTTCAAGGGGCAGGTGGATATGGATGCCGAGGGTTATCTCAAGGTGACCGCCCCCTCTACCGCCACCAATGTGCCTGGGGTATTCGCTGCCGGCGACGTCTGCGATCCTTTCTATCAGCAGGCTATCAACGCCGCGGCCGCCGGTTGCCGTGCCGCTATGGATGCCGACCGCTTCCTGCTTGACGCATAACTGAATAAATCCGTAACATAGGTTTGGCGGCCTCCGAAAGTCTTCATCAGATTTTCGGAGGCCGCCAAACTTATATAATACTGTATGTTTTATGATTCTTACAGGAAGAGGAGGGCGAGGCGATAGGCCCCGAAGGCCACTACCCATGCCAGCAGTGTGTTGTAAAGGACGGAGAAGAGGCCATAGCGCCATGAGCGTGTCTCGCGGATTACGGCAACGATTGTCGCTGTACAGGGGCAATACAGCAATATGAATATCATGAAGCTGAGGGCGTTGGCCGGATTGAAATCAGGAGCGGCGGCTCCTGCCATGGGGGTGGACAGGCGTGCCTGGAGCGTGTTGTCGGTAGCCTCGTCAGATCCGGTGTAGAGCACTCCGAGTGTGCTGACCACGATCTCCTTGGCAGGTACGCCGGCGATGGCGGCCACTGTTGCCCTCCATGAGAAACCGAGAGGTTCGAGAACCGGGTTCACGGCTTTACCCATCATTTCCAGATAGGAGTCGTGCTCGGGATCTATGTCGCCGCTTTCCTCTATGTTGATCTCCTGTATGTCGGCGGGGTTCTCTCCGTGCAGGGGGAAGAAGTTGAGCGCCCATACGATAATGGATGCCAGAAGTATGATACCTCCCATCTTGTTGAGATATTCCTTCCCTTTGCCCCACATGTGGCGGAGGGTGGTTTTCATCGTCGGCACACGGTAGGGGGGAAGTTCCATCACGAAGGGTGTCTCCTCCACGGGGAAGAAGAACTTGCGCAGCATCTTCGCTGTGAACATTGCCGCAAGAACCCCGAGGAAATACATGCCGAGGAACACCAGTGCCGCCTCAGCCTCGAAGAATGTGCCGATCAGGAGCACATATACCGGCAGACGCGCCGAGCAGCTCATGAAAGGGGTGATGAGTACTGTGATTATGCGCGATGAACGGCTCTCGATGGCGCGTGCGGCCATTATGGCAGGCACGTTGCAGCCGAATCCCATCACCAGAGGTATGAACGACTTGCCGTGCAGCCCTATCTTGTGCATGAGGCGGTCCATTATGAATGCCGCCCTCGCCATATATCCGGAGTCTTCCATGAAGGAGATAAAGAAGAAGAGTATCAGGATGTTCGGCAGAAATACGATAACCCCCCCCACACCTCCTATGATGCCGTTGGCGAGGAGGTCTTTCAGCGGGCCGTCGGGCATGCGGGTGTTCACCAATCCGGCAAGGAAGTCCACACCGGCCTGGATCCAGTCCTGCGGATAGCTCCCCACGGCGAAAGTGAACCAGAAAATGAAGACCATTACTGCGAGGAAAAACGGGAAACCGAATATGCGGTTTGTGACGATGGAGTCTATCACCATCGTGCGTGTCTGTTTCTCCGTATCGGGTATCTCGAGGGTCTCGGCGAGTGCGCCGGCGATAAATCCGTATTTTTCTCCCGCGATGAGAGCCGACACATCCTCTCCGGCGTGGTGCCTTTCAAGTTCTTCAGCTTGCGGTCGCGGAGTTTCAATATCTTTTCCCCGTCGGCACTGCTTTTTACGGCCTCTTCCGCTTCGCTGTCCCCCTCCATCAGTTTTATGGCGAGGTATCGGGGGGAATAGTGGGGGTGTATCCCTTTGTCGGCCTTTAGGGCGTCTTTCAGTTCGGTAAGGCAGTTCTCGAAATCGTGCCCGAGTTTCACATGCACATGGCGCACCACGCTGTTGCGCCGCTCATATACCTCTATGATGGTGTCGAACAGGCGGCCGATCCCCTCGCCGTTGCGGCTTACCGTGGGCACCACCGGCACACCGATCATGCTGCCGAGTGTCTCGTAGTCGAATTTCACCCCGCGCGAGCGCATCTCGTCGAACATGTTGAGCGCTATCACCATCGGATAGTCCATGTCGATAAGCTCGGTTGTGAGATAGAGGTTGCGCTCGAGGTTTGATCCGTCGACCACGTTTACAATCACGTCGGGACTGTTGTCGCGCAGATACCGCCGCACATACCGCTCCTCGGGGGAGTAGGCCGACAGCGAGTAGGTGCCCGGGAGGTCAATTATATTGAATGTGTATCCGCCGTGGGTGAAGACACCTTTTTTCGCGTCGACGGTAACGCCGCTGTAGTTGCCTACATGTTCCTGTGCTCCCGACGCCACGTTGAAGAGCGACGTCTTGCCGCAGTTGGGGTTTCCGATAAGGGCAACGTTGATTATGTGCCGCTCCCCCTCGTAACGCTCGCGGTGCACGGCGTCCATCTCCTCGGTGGGTACCACATATTCTTTTGGCTTGGGTATTTCCGGTTGTGTGTGTTCCTCCAGGGGGATTACTTCTATCATCGCGGCCTCGTTGCGCCGCAGCGACACCTCGTATCCCATAAGCCGGTATTTGACCGGGTCACGCAGCGGCGCCGACAGGATGGAGGTGATCTTGCGTCCTTTGACGAACCCCATCTCCATGACGCGTTTGCGGAAGGCTCCGTGGCCGAGTATCTTGACGATTACGGCCGACTGGCCGCTTTTCAAATCTGACAATCTCATTACCTTAATACATAGACAGTTGAAACATCCTTGTCTTTTTTCATCATGTTGACGGTGCAAATATCGCATTTTTTGACGAACCGTCCCTCCTCTAAAACGCCTTATTATGCGTAATCGCTCCGGATAATAACACTATTTAACATCTCCGCTTCTCTCTGTGCCTGTTTTACCTATCGGTTGCCACAGGTGAAAATAAGACCCGTTTTTGAGGCGATTTTAGTTAAACCGCTTGACATTTCAAAATTATTTAGTAATTTCGCAATTATATTTCAAGCCGGTGTTATGGTCGCCGATGACTCATCCGCCGGTTTTACAGACAGTTCCGGAAGCAAATCCCAAACCAAACATAAATTTAAAGGTTATGGTAACAAAGAAGCTCAAAATCAGAGACCTCACTCTGCGTGACGGACAGCAGTCGCTCTTCGCCACACGTCTGAAACAACAGGACATCGATCCGCTCCTGCCCCTCTACAAGGAAGCAGGATTCTATATCATGGAGGTATGGGGCGGCGCAGTGCCCGACTCGGTGATGCGCTACCTTGACGAATCGCCCTGGGTGCGCCTGCGCACCATACGCGAGGCCGTAGGCCCCAACCAGCTCCTCTCCGCCCTTTCCCGTGGCCGCAACCTCTTCGGATATGTACCCTACCCGGACTCCGTGCTCGAGGGTTTCTATAAGGAAGCCATCAAGAACGGCCTCAGCATAATGCGTATTTTCGACGCACTCAACGACATCGACAACGTGCGCGAGAGCATCCGTCTCATCAACGAGCTCGGAGGCATCGCCGACGCCGCTGTCTGCTACACCGTGGATCCCAAAGAGGAGGCCGCTCCCGCTCCCGTGAAGAAGGGTTTCTTCGCTTCGCTCTTCGGCAAGAAGGAGCAGGCTCCCGCCGCTCCCGAGAAGATCTTCACCGACGAATATTTCGTGAACAAGGCTCTTGAGATGGAGCGTCTCGGCGCGAAGATCGTGACCCTGAAAGATATGGCCGGTCTGGTGAACCCGCTCCGCGCCGCTTCCATTATCGGCAAGCTCAAACAGGTGCTGAAAGTGCCCGTTGACTTCCATACCCACTGTACCCCCGGCTACGGTCTGGCATCCTCGCTCATGG
>ERZ836877.5598-NODE-5598-length-11921-cov-4.748020_pt1 | contig 11921 bp, 8 predicted proteins | sample MGYA00519469_ERZ836877 | MGnify/ENA primary metagenome ERZ836877 (study PRJEB31850, sample SAMEA3708809) | human gut metagenome | biome: human gut; feature: human-associated habitat; material: faeces | place: China | collected 2014 ... | reverse complement strand
ATGCTTCTGTATCATCTCTGAGGCTGTCTTCCCCGGCTGATATGATCAGACAGTCTGGAAACGCGGCCAATGCCTGATCTTTGGCAAATGCAGGTGAACACAAAGGATCTGATGGATCTGCATCTCCTACATAAAAATCAGTGTACATTTTTTCTGTCTCCGCACGTTTTACCCAAAATGGATCTTTCTTCAGTTCTTCTGACAATCTTTCTACTGGATCTACGGTATTATCTGTAGGGAAATATTCCATTAATGCACAACAAGGATGCAGTTCTTTCGTCTCCTCATTTTTGATCAGAACAGATGCTACTAAATTCCCTCCTGCACTATGTCCGGCAAGAATGATCTTTTCCTGGTCAATTCCAAGTTCTGTACTATGTTCAAATGCATAACTTACGATCTCATAAGCTTCCTCTGCCGAAAAAGGAAATGGATTTTCCGGTGCAAGGCTGTAGTCAATATCCCATACCAGGCAATTTAGTTGTTCCATGGCCCAGCAGCAATACCTGCGGTCCCGGTCTGTACGGCCTTTCAGAAATCCACCGCCATGAAAATTTAACAGCAGTGCAGCCTGTTCTGGTAAATTTTCCGGACGTTCTTCAAAAACATGCACCGTTTTTCCGTTTTTTGTGCGGATCCAAAGTTCTGTTTCTTTTCCCGGCAGCGCTGCAAGTTCTTCTTCGCTTACCGGACCAAACCGATCACGGCTGCGTACCATATCCGCAATTTCGATTTTTTCTTCCTGGGTCATAGCCATATCCACTCCTTCTTCTCTTTAAAATGCCGGAAATACGGTCATAGTATAAAAGATATAAATAAATGGCAGGATCAATGTGATCAAGGCACCGCTCTTAAAAATTGCCCTTAAGTCATAACCTCCATCTGCCATACACATAGGAACAGCCGGAGTTGCCATAGGTGTTAAAAATGCAGTCAGGGAACCTGCATTAACTAACAGTACCAGTCCAACAGGGTTTGCGCCCAGCGCAGAACTTGTAAGCAGACAGATTGGAACAAATACTGCAGATACAGAACGGTTCAGCATAAACTGAGTAAGTACAAACGGGATCAGGAAAAACAGTGCGCCAAGAACATAATTGTTATGTGTTCCACCAACAGCTGATGCAAGGGTATTTCCGATCATATCGCCTGCACCGGTATTTGTCAGTGCTGTTCCCAGAGCCAGTGCGCCTACAAACAACATCAGCATATCCCACGGAATGTCGCGCAGCGCAGCTTTCTGGTCTACAACACCAAATAATACCATAAGAAGGCTTCCGGTCAATGCAACAGACCATGTAGCAAGATGTAACTGGCTGGAGAAAATGAGGCATAAGATCGTACCAAAGAAAATTGCGATTCCGATCTTGTCTACAACCGGACTGAGTTTCTGCTCCTGTTTTCCAGCATTTCTCTTTTCCAGGGCTTCAATAGGAACTACCGGTGTTTTAGGTGTGAATTTCGGTCCAATAAATAATGCCCAGAGAGGAACAATAATAAGGATCGGCCAGGTACCAATGGTAAAATCTACAGCACGGATACTCATATCAGTAAATCCGTAGGTTTCCATAAATCCGGTAAACTGTCCTGCCTGCTGGATAGCAGTAGATAGCGGCAGGATGCCGCAGCATGCCACACATACAACCATAACCGGGAACATGTACTGGGTACGGCTGTGACCAGTGTTGTCACAAAGAGCTGCCAGCAGGGGACTTACGATCGCATATACAACCATCGGACTGGCAATAAAGTTAGTCAGTAATACAGCAATCAGGATATATCCAAAATAGGCTGTGAGAAAACTTCCTCTTGTCAATTTCATAATAGCATCACACATTCCATCTACCAGAGATGTGCGGCGGAAACCTGCCGCTACTATAAACATAGTTGCCATAAGCAGCGTATTAGCATTTGAAAAACCAGCCAGTGCGCCAGTTGCATCAATGCAGCCTGTAAAATACAGTGCAGTCAGAGAGAGCATTGCTGTTAGCCACATTGGTATCTTATTCATCATATAGCTGACCAGAGTAGCTGCAAAGATCACCATACAGATCATCATTTGAGTATTCATATTCTTTTCCCTTCCATTATTACATCATTATTAAATTATAGTCTGAAAACTCCATAAGCTTTTAGCTGCCCGGGCCGGGGCTCATTGTTGTTATGCTCATCCTAACAGAATGTGAATTTTTTGTCGCTGTGAATATTCGCAGCTTTTTACTGCCCTCTGTTTTCCATTTTCCTCTTCTGCCCTCAGTCCCTACTGTCTTTTACCGTAAAAAATCCAAATATTTCCCCTGTTTATTTCGTCAGTTTTTTGTCCTGATTCTTGTGCATTCTGCCAGTTTCCAAGGTTTTTCTTTTGTATTTAAGGAAAAACAATCGTTGACACAGGCCACATTAAACAGTATTCTGAAATCAGGTTTAAAATCTGGATCGTATCTTTTCTAAATTTTACAACAGGGAAAATGTTTGGATTTTGAAAAATAAAATTTTAGAGAATAAAAAGGAGCCCCTATGGAAGAAACTTATTATGAAATGGATCTGCCCCGTGAAAATATCCACCTGCGCTGCTTTGCACACAGCATTATGAATTACCGTTATCACTGGCACCCGGATGAATATGAGCTGAGCATCGTTCTTAAAGGCAACCAGGAATACTGCCGTGGTACAGAAACACACTCTCTTTTTGAAGATGACCTTATCCTGACAGCACCAGGCAACGGCCACGCCTCCATGCGCCAGCAGCCTGACACCCGGGCTCTGGTCCTGCATTTTCCGTCAAATGCATTAAAACTTTTAGTTAAAAAGGGATATATTTACCAGTTTCCCACCTGCCTTTCCAATGAAAACACCCGTTACGAAGAACGTTTCTGCCGCATCCGCTTTTATGCCAGCCAGATCTGGCAGTCACTAGAATGTGGCGGTACCTATGCCCAGTTAAGTGCAAAAGCAAACCTGGAGCTGCTCCTTATCACACTTTTTACAGAATTTGATCCCCAACAGATCAATCTGATCTCTGAAGAAGACAAACGACGCGCTACGATCCATCTTCTCCTCAGTTATGTAGAGGAACATTATGCAGAAAAATTATCCCTGGAGGATCTGGCAGACTACGCCCAGTACAACCGGACCTATGTTTCAACTCTATTTAAACAAATGGTAGGTATCAATTTCCACGAATATCTTACAAGAGTAAGATTTCAGCATGCCTTAAATGACCTGACCTACACCAGGGATAACCTGACGGACATTGCATTAAAAAATGGCTTTCCTGATCTAAAGACTCTCACTGCCCGTTTCCGTTCCACCTTCCAGCGCACTCCCGCCCAGTACCGGGCGGCGTTAAAACCAGATGAAGTGCTCTATGATAAAGTGCGGCAGTTCTTAGATCCACAGGATATGGTGCTGAGAAAAAAACTGGGGGAATACGCAAAAACCGGAATAATAAAATAGTATTCTGAAATCCTTACAAAAAGGGCTGCCCATTTTCGGACAGCCCCTTCATTTCTTAAATAATGTATAGATTTTATATCAAATAAGACCTATATTCTTCCATTTTACAGGCAGCTAGCATATGCAGCCTTAGCGCCTTTTTCACGGATCAGCTTCAGGTCAGCTGCAACCTTAGCTTCCAGACCTTCGATCTGGGTCAGATCCTGATCCCACATCTTTTCATTGGTCAGAACTGCGTGTACCAGTTCTTCTGCAGAAGCATCCTTGTGATCGTTGTAGAATTCCAGTACCCAACGGTCATCACTTACAGTGTACTCGTTGCCAGCCGGACGCTTGCAAACCAGACCTGCATCTGTAAGAGACTGGATATCATTGCTGTAGAATGCGATGTATGCAGCCAGTGACATGGTCAGGCACTCTGGCAGAGCACCTTTTTCCTTGATGTATTCCAGGAAGGAAGGCATATTTCTTGCTTTCCACTTAGAGGTGGAGTTTAAGGAAATGCTCATCAGTTCATGGTTTACAAATGGGTTGTTGAAACGATCAGATACAGCTGCTGCAAAGTTTAACAGATCGTTCTTGTCCAGTGGCAGGGTTGGGATAACTTCATCGTAAAGCATCTTGTTCATGAAGCCCTTGATGGTCTCATCGTTCATGCAGTCACGAACAATGTTCTCGCCAGCCAGGTAAGCACCCAGAACGAAACCTGTATGAGCGCCGTTTAAGATACGAACTTTTCTCTTCTTGTATGGGCTCATATCTGGAGTAACGAATACCTTGTCTAACAGACCAGCCTTCTTAAATGGCAGTACGTCATTTAACTTCTCATCGCCTTCGATTACCCAAACGCCGAATACTTCACCAACGTCGGTCAGAGGATCTTCGTAGCCGTTCTTTGCATCCAGAGCCTTAACTTCTTCTGCGTCACGGATACGTCCTGGAACGATACGGTCTACTAAGGAACCACAGAAAATGCAGTCTTCATTTACATACTTCTTGAAGTCAGCGCCCAGTTCCCACTGATCAATGTACTGGTTTACGCACTTTAACAGTTCTTTACCGTTGTTGTCGATCAGCTCGCAAGCCAGCATGATAATTCCTGGCTTACCAGCCTGGAAACGATGATACAGAACCTGGGTCAGCTTTCCCGGGAAGCTTGCCGGTGGGCAGTCATCCTTCTTACAGGATGGATCATACTGGATACCAGCCTCAGTTGTGTTGGAAACAATGATCTGCAGATCGTCGCTTGCAGCAACTTCCATCATCTTGTCGTAATCAGCCTTCTCATATGGATTTAAGCAGTTAGCAACGCTAGAGATCACGCGCTTGTCATCTACCTTCTTGCCGTTTTCGCTTCCACGCAGGTACAGAGTGTACAGACCTTCCTGCTCATTGATCATCTTTGAAAGACCTGGTGCGATTGGCTGTACCAGGCAGCATTTGCCGTTCCATCCGGCTTTCTCGTTTGCAAGGTCAAACCAGTAATCTACGAATGCGCGAAGGAAGTTTCCCTCACCAAACTGTAAAACCTTCACTGGAGCATCCTCCAGGATATAGCCATCGTAACCGGATTTCTTTAATACATCATAATTCAGAAGTGCCATAATTTAATATTCTCCTTTCCTATGCGGATCATTCCCTGATATTGTTTCCTGTTTCGCTTTCTGGACTCTTCCGGAATTTTCCGGAAACCATTTCCTTTCCGAAACCCCGGAAATGTCCTCTCTGAATTGCAGTATACCACACTTTTTCTACTTTTCAAATACAAAATTGTAAATACTTACATAAATTTTGTAAACGCTTACATTTTCTGCTGTTTTTCCTGGAAAATGCCGGGGATTTTCCTTTTGAAATGCCTTTATATCTGTGTTTCAAATGATCATCTTCATTTTTTGTATGAGATATGAAAAATGTTAATTAAAAATAACGAACACACATTAATTCATATAAAAATAATGTGTGTTCGTCAAATAAATTATTTAATGCTTCATGAAAATATTCCAGGAATATATTACTATAAGTCGTGCCCTATATGATATTAACTCTTTTCATGCGCACCTCTGACCATTTTATATTCCGGCTGATTTATTTTTCTTTGCCATCCCACGCGCCATTTTCGTCTACATAATATCCGTCTGGTGTTTTCCGTCCGGCATACATAATGCCCTTTCTACCATCAGATACCTGGTGGAAATAATACCAGGCACCACCAAGCCGAACCCATCCAGTCTGCATGCCTCGTTCCGGATCGATATAGAACCAGCCGCCAAATGTTTCATCCCTCAGCCAGCCGATTTTAGCATAACCATTCTCGTCAAATGCCCACCAATTGCCATTGATATATTCCCACATATACGCAATGCCGGACATACCATGCTTTTGGCCTTTCGGATAGCTGTTATCCGCAAAACGGAGCCACCAGCCATACGCATCCTGCATCCAGTGACTGTAACCATCATTGGCCATGCTGTTGGCTGCGCCGGTTATGATGCCGCGATCACTGCTGGTCCATCCCCTGACCGGATCTTTTCTGATTGCGGAAGAGGATGCATCACGGTCAGAAGAAGAATCTCCGCCACTGCCACTGCTCGATTTTCTTTCAAAAAGAGCTTTCACAGTCACATTACCTGCTGGCATGGTAAACGTATCATCACTGATCGTCACGTTGCCGGAAACAATCTGCCATTCCTTAAAGCGATAGCCACTGTTTGGAGTTACGGTCAGCGTGATTTTCCCGCCCATCGTTGCAGAAGCCGGAGCAGCAGATGCAGATCCGTTCCCATCGTTTTCTACAGTCACGTTGTAAACAGTCAGGTCATAGTAGAGTTTCAAGGTCACAATATCTGCCGCACTGCTGATCTTTTTTAATGTACCACTGGTAACACTTCCCGCTACATCCGGGTTATAAGTGTAGCCTGTGTAGATTTTCGGCTCGGCGGTAACATTCGCGCCGATTTTGTCTCCAAGTTTCTCTGTTTCTTCCAGCATATAACCATTGTTACCGGCCTTGTAATGCTCCACAATATAGTTTACCGTATCGCCGGGGATAATTGGCGTGGTGTTCCGCGTCCACTTTGCATAGAACTCCTTGTTGCCCATGTCGGTGCTGTTGATCTCCGTAACAGGAGCGCCGGAAAATAGGCTGTCTGCATACCAACCTTCAAATGTATAGCCCTCGCGGGTCATATCATTTGATGTAGGCAAGGTTGCACCATTGCCGTAGGTATAGCTTGTTATGTCCTTTCCACTGGCAATCGTTCCAGCGTTGGGGTTCAGCGTTACTGCGTAGATGTTCGCATTCCACTTTGCATAGAACTCTTTGTTTCCTATGTCAGTGTTGCTGATCTCCATAACAGGAGCGCCGGAAAAACTGCTGTCCGCATACCAACCATCAAATGTATAGCCCTCTCGGGTCATATCATTTGCTGTCGGCAAGGTTGCTCCTTCGCCATAGGTATAGCTTATCACATCTTTTCCGTCAGCAATCGTACCACCGTTTGTTTCCAGCATTACGGTATAAGTCATAGGTGTCCATTGCGCCGTCAGGGAAGTCACACCGGCAGGAACATCTGCACCAGGAATATAAGAATTCCCATCGCTGCCCTGCCAGCAGAAATCAGTATCCGTTTTCCCGATTGGACTGGACAGGCCGGAACTTTCGGGAGCCGTGAAGCTCTCACTGTTTTTCACAACGATATTTACCGTGCCTGTGGTATCGCCAATTTTCCCATCATTTAAGTCAAGCACTATGGTTTTCAGTCCGTCATAGCCCAACGTATCAGCGTCCAGAATTTCAAGAATAGGACGGAAACCGTATTTTGGGAGCGATGCTGCTTTATGTTCCATATTACAGGAGAACGCAGATATCATACGTCCGCGTATTGTACGAAACTGCCTGAAGGCAGATGTATTCGCAGTGTCCTGCCCATAAGACCAAATGCCTTCCCAATTTTTGATATAATCGCTTACATTGGTTTGAGTACTTTGATTGGCTTTCTTCAAAATTGTGTCCCACTCGTTGTTGTCTGGGGTACTGCCGCCATTATCACCATAAGCATAGGTGTGTCCTGCTGATGGCGCACGCAGTGTGTATGCCACACGGTTGTTCTGAAAGTCTGTGCCAAAAATCAGCTTGTTATCATTTAGAATTTTCCAGCTTATGGTATGGGTCATAGTATAGTCGGCAATGAACAGACTGTGCTTGTAAGTATATCCGTACTTTGCATCTTTATCTGTGACTTGGGAAGCTTCCTCGGAGGAGGTCAGCACATTTTCAGATGCAGGTTTCAGCACATAAGCGTTGAGACTCCCTACATAAGTAAAAGGCACATAGTGTCGGGATGTATCCGGCAATGCGTTATTTGTTGAACCCGGAATCCCCGCACTGGATAAGTCAAACCAGTAGGTCGTGCCAGGCGTAAGATTGAACTGCTCACTGACTTTCCCATTAACAGTCAGCGTAATATTCTGGAATTCACTGGCGTAGTCGGTCTTATAATCGCCATTATACTGCTCGCTGAACACTTTCAGGGTATAGGTTCCTGCTGTAAGGTCGGACGGAATCTCCACGCTTGCCGTGCCATTTGCACTGTTCTGTGCGATGCGCCCGTAATAGAGGATATTGCCGCTGTTGTCTGCGAGCATAGCGGAAACATATTCGTTCTTGCCCGTACCCGCGCCGGAGTAAGTGACAGTAAGGTTTTCACCCACCCTTACCAATGTATTGCTTGCAGAAGCATTGAAACTGCGGCTGGTATCTTTCAACGTCAGTTTCCATTCTGTGCTGCCTGTGCCAACTTCGGTCAGATTGCTGTCTACCAACACATCCGATTTGCCGCCTTCGGCGGCAGATGTGAAGAGGACAGCGTTCAGATCTAAGTTAAAAGCGGGACGTGCCGCCCAGTAGTTTTACGCGCTGCTATAGCGCACATTACCATCTTTAAAGACCGTGCCCACGGCGGTACGAACATAGGCGTAAGGAGAACGAAGCCACCACTCACTCGCGCTCAACGATGTGTTCGTTGCAGCCATTCCTGGTGTGGCAAGATAATTCCCCACATAGTCCGCCAGTTCCTGCACAGACAGAAAAAATAGCTTGTCGGTTGCTGTTAAGCTGCTTTCGCCCCACGAAATAGAATATAAATCATCTTCGGCACTGTCGGTCTTTACAAGGCCAAGCATAGCGTCCTGCTCTACTGTGGAAAAATTGAGTCGATTGCTTAAAAATAAACCACACCAAAACTGCGCTGCACTGCCTTGATAAGCATTATCAATGGATTCGTTGTATCTAAACTGTACATCCGATGCCAACAAATACTCCGACAGCAGGAACATTCCGCTTGTTGTTCCATCATTAGCCATGTCCGCGTCCAGTACCCGCCACTTAATAGGCGTGCTGCTATTTCCGCTGTTTACACCGAAATAAACGTAGCTGTTGGGGACATAATAGCTGCCCTTGCCCTCTTCCTCTTCTTCTGTCGGTCCACTGATCCCACCTGTACCAAGCTGGATGGCAGGGCCGTCATAATCCGCCAGCATAACAGCATTAGACTGGGTCGCTACTCCATACAGCAGCTGTTCCAATGCGGCAGCAACTTCCATGTAACGGAAGAGATCAAGTTCATCTATTTCCTCGTCAGAAAGCTCCGCTTTTGCATCGTCAATGGCATCCAGCTGGGCCTTTACTTTTTCTGCATTACCTTTCCTGACATCTTCCACATCCGGCAGTGCGTCGATCATAGCCTGCACGCCCGCCACAGTGACAGCTTTGGCATTAGACGGGGTAGCTGTTTTCATGTCATCATCCACGCCACATATCTCGCATTCAAATTCGCAGGGTGTTCCCCTGGTAGCGGGGGAATAGCCACATTCATCATCATGCTCATGCCGGCAGTTCAGTTTTTTTGTAATACACTCGCTGTCCTCCTCGCACATATGGGGACAATCTTCCGGTTCCCACCGGTCTGCATCGGATGGAGTGGCCTCATCATCCCATATAATTTCATCCGGGTAACAATCCTCGTCATGCCTGTGGGTACATTTGACCACTTCCGTATAGCAATCGTCTGTGTGCTCGTGACTGCAGTCTGTTCCTGCTATTCCCTCGGAGTATCCACATTCATCATCATGTTCCGGATGATGTTCGCACAAGCCGCCTGCGTATTCTTCCATAACGGCATCCTTACGGTTCGTCGCAAAAACGGTTGTGGGCATCAGCGTCATCACCATGCTGCATATCAGCAGGGTACTGAGCATTCTGTTCAATCGCTTTTTCATATTCATTCCTCACTTTCTTCCTTATCCGATGTATGGCCATTTTTTCTTCCTCCAACGGATACAGATGATCGTCATCACCACACCGGCTGTAAAAGAGGCGATGCCAATGGTCACATACAGATCTGCTCCGTTTCGCAGCAGAACCGCGCCGTAGCCTTCTGCCACAGAAGATATCCCCGGTTCCTGTATGTGCCCAAGCAAAATTCCTATTCCGGCTAAAAGAAACAGGCTGCATACTGTCAGACAGGAGATCTCACGCCATTCATATCGCCGCCGGTATTGCCGTGTCCTGGACTGTATTTTTCGCATCCGGATTTCAGTTATGCCGTTCATCGTCACACTCCTTCCCTTATTGTAGATGCTTTACACACCCCTCTACTTACTAAAAGACACGAAATTTAAAATTTTCTCACTAAAAATCAAAAATTTTTGAAAAAATTTTAAGCCGCCCCAAAACGGGACGGCTCAATGTGCCTTGTTCGTATTATTTTAAAGATATGGTGAACTTAGGAAGAAGGATTTTTGCTATGAAAAGGCAGAGGATCAAAACAGAGGGAAAGAGATACCCTGCCGTTTTCCATCCACCATCGGCTGTTATCAGCAGGTTATAAATTCCATGAAAACCTGTGCAGGCACCTAAAATTCCGGCAGTTCCGGTAACTGACAGCCAGCGGTGGCGAAAGACATAGGAGATGCCGAATCCGGAAAGGATCCCGCAAAGGATATGCAGCCCGCCCGCAGAAATCCCCCGGATCAGCAGGAAGCTGAAGTTAGCCGCACCGTTTTCCGTCAGGTAGCATGCATTTTCAAAGGTTGCAAAACCTGCGGCAATGGCAATTGCCACCGTAGGCAGTTCTCTCGGTTCCGGCTCAAAAATCAGGAAGTAAAACAGTAACGGAAGCAGCTTTAATAATTCTTCACATACAGGGGTAATCTCAATAGCGGCAACTGTTCCATCCACGCCGTATAGCCACATAAAAAAGCTGTTGACATAGGCACTCAACAGACAAATCCCCATTCCAATGGTCACAAACAGGGTATAGCTTCTGGACCGTCCTTTTATAAAGAACAGCGACAGTATCATCGGTATGGCGAGGCAGAGAAAGATATTTTCGATATAAGTCATTTTCCCACCTCCCGCAGAGTAAATGGCAGCAATGCTACCATGGATAGTGTCAGTGTAATGTCCACGGCAAAATAAAGGTTAAAGCAGGTATAATCCTGTATAAAATCGGAAACCAGATACAGAAGTACCTGCAGAACGATGCAGCCAGCCATCAGACCATCCGTGCTTCGATATGGCTGAACACTTTGCATGCCAAACACCGAAAGATACATGTTCACTCCCGCTACGAGTGCAAACAGCGCGGAAAAGAAATAGGAAGGCCCAAAGGCATGGTCGGCAAAAGCGACCACTGCGACAAGCACCGCCGCGCTGCCTGCAAACCACGAGAAGCGGTATCCGATCCTCTCTATCCGCAGGATCTGCACGGACAGATAGAAAAGCCATGCGGCCAGCCAGGAAATCTCAGCTACATAGAAAACCTGCGGCACTTTTCCCATAATGACCAGATACAGGATATAGTATGTCGTTCCCATGCAGAAACAGGCATATGCCAAAGCGAGGATCAGCAAACTCCTGCTTTTGTACCGCAAAGCCAGAAAAAGGGCTGCAATGGTGCAAAATCCCAATATGGTTATCTGAAAACTATTGTCAATCAGTTCAAAGTTCATCTTCTTTTTCCTCTCTGCTCCTACGCTCATTTCTGCGCCGCAGACGGTAAAGCAGCACGGTTACGCATACACCAAGGAGAAAAGCAAGCAGGCCCATGACAATATAGCCAAGAGCAGCATGACTGCCGATCATACTTGCCGCTCCCGAAGAATGAACAATGCTTCCTGCCGCAGGTTCTGTCATCAGTTCCGGCATCCATGCCCCGATACCTGTAACCAAAAGCAGACAAACTGCTATGCAGACCGCATCAAGCCCTCTCTGTATTCTGTTTTGCTTTTCCCGTTTTATTTCTGCTGTCCGTTTATGAATCAGCCTGGAACGTTCTTCATTCGTCCGCATATTCAAATCCCTCCTGCTCCAAAATTGCCTTCAAACTCTGCTTGCCGCGGTACACAAGATTTTTGATTTGCTGCTCACTTTTAGACATAACCGCTGCCGTGTTCCGGTAGCTCAT
>ERZ836877.5596-NODE-5596-length-11922-cov-24.233505_pt1 | contig 11922 bp, 13 predicted proteins | sample MGYA00519469_ERZ836877 | MGnify/ENA primary metagenome ERZ836877 (study PRJEB31850, sample SAMEA3708809) | human gut metagenome | biome: human gut; feature: human-associated habitat; material: faeces | place: China | collected 2014 ... | reverse complement strand
GAGAAAATTAAACAGAAATGATAAGAGACTTCTCAGAAAAAGCAAAGCAGAAGCTTGAAGGCTATGCGGATGATGCCGCAGCTTCATCCACATGGGGAAAGATAAAGGACTGGTTTTCGGACAGGGGAATGGATTTCCGGAGCTGGACAGGAAAGCTCGGAATAGAAAACTATATAAACGACGTGGATACAAAAAGCATGGCAGCCATGAACAGACAGATAACGTGCGGCAATAACATAATAAAACTCATAAATGACTTTGCAGCATCAATAAGCCCGGACGGCGGCACGATGGACTTTGTGTATGATGACAAAAACAGCCGTGTTACACTCACGGAAAGAAACGGAAGCCGGATAACATACGTGCATGACAGCAGGTACAGAAATACAGCCACGCTGTATGAGGACGGCACAAGGGAAAAATACCTGTACAATGACAGGAACCAGTGCATCTCAGATGGATGAAGCAGGAGGTCTGTACTTTGCACAGGCAAGACGATATGATTCTGGAATAGGCCGTTTTGTAAGTGAAGATATTATGAGAGGGCATATAGCAGTACCATTTACAATGAACCACTATAGTTACTGTTGGAACAGACCAATGGATCTGGTGGATTTGAATGGAATGTGGCCAGAAGATCCAACGGCAGGAGTAACTAAAGCATTAACGGATATGCAAAGGTGTGATAAACCTGTATCATATATATTTTATACAACAGGAGAAGGATCGGATTTCTCTAAGCAGGCGGAGTGGAAAGCTGAACAATTAGAGAGTATAGATAAAAATGTTGTAATGGTGCCAATAGAAAGTGCAGATGATTTTGTAAATGGATGGAACAATATGGGAATTACACCAGATGGAATTGCAGATATTGAAGATGTTGAAATCTATACACATTCGAATGCAACAACATTCATTTTTGTTGATGGATCAGAAACAGAGGCACTAAGTGTTTCAGGACAAAATAGTGACTTGCAGAAAATAAAAGGAATTTGTGATTTAAAATCAAAAGATATAGTGAGTGTAAATATATATGGATGTAATTCAGGAAATTTAAGTCAATATATTAATAACAAATCAAACATTACTTCAGCATTATCTAAAATAGTGAGTGGTGATGTTTATGCATATGATGGAAACGTTGCTTTTGGACCGACATGGTCTAGACCATTTAGAAAATATGGGAAATATGAAGATCGGCTATCAAACATACAGAAAGGCTATATAAAAATAGCCTTGAAAAATAGATGGTTTAGAAAGTCAATTGGAAAGGTAAAATATAAGGATGGTGAATTATATGAAAAATGTGATGAATAGAAGGAAGGTAAAAAATGTGATAATAGTAGTAGGCATAATAGGATTAATAGCATTAATATTATTTATAAAGATGAAATATGGTACATATGGATATTATGATTTTCAGCATTTTTTTGACCAAAGTAAAGAGAATATTATTGAAACCTATGGTGAGCCTATAGAAGATGAATATATAAATGAATATTGTGAAGACATGACATATGAGGATATTAAATTCGTAATATCATTGCCGGGAGAAAAGCCTGAAAGTGCTAGAATTACAAGTCCTAACATACGGTTTGGAATTTTGAAAATTGGAGTAGGATCACCAAAATGGGAAGTTATGCTGGCATATGGATTGAAGAAACCATTAAAAAATGATAAGAAGAATCAGTATAGTGTACAAAATGGTATATATGCAACAACATTTTATTTTGATGAAAATGATCAGGTGTATAAAATGACATGTGGAGTAGGCATATACACTTTCTAGAAATGCGAGCAAGTGTATAACTTTAAATAAAGTCATGAACATTAATATTATTGTTGGTAACTATATAAATGTAACACATAAATTGTGCAAAAGCATAAATTAATGTGCTTAAAGTAGATAAAAAAGTATTTCAGCTATGATGCGTCAGACAGAATCAGCACAGTAACTACAAGATTTAAATGGAATGTGGGTTACGATAGCCATAGGAGCTGTGGTTGGAGAACAGGAAATGTACCTGCGGCAGCAGTAACTACGTTTGTTATGGAGAGTGTTGGTGGTTATGCTAGTATAATTAGCAATGGTAACGAAATACTAACAGATAAATATGGGGTATATATGCGAATAGGATATGTATATGTTGTGGTAATAGCAGCTGCGGCACTGGGGTCAATGTTATATGGAAATGATCCAAGTAGTGCAGGGCAGACAATTATTAATTTTATTAATAATTTTGTAAATAATGGTGTGTGTCCAGCGCTTCAGTAATATGAATGATATAAATGTAATATATAAAGGAAGAATGATAACATGATTAAGAAAAAAAAGAAAATAATAATCGCAATAATCGTATTTGTAATAGTGTTTATTTGTATATGTATAATAATGAGTTATTTGCATAGGGATGATGAATTTTTAAAGGGAGCAAATGGAAATGCTATGACATATATTAATGATGTACATCCAAATAAATATAAGTCTGTAGATGAGGCATTATTAGATGTAGATGAAAAAGTGAAGTCAGAAAAACAGTTATGTCAGACAGAATATAATGGGGTAGTTCATGTTTATATGCAGGGAAAATTTCAAAACAAAGAAGAAAATGAAGGAAATATATCATATGTAAATTGTTTTGATTTCATGAAAGATAATGAGGGATATACTTATTGTGGAGGACGTGTTTTAAATATTGATTTTGTGGAGAGTCTTGCAGAAGACAGCTATACATGGGATGAGACTTTTGTTTCGGATCTTTCACAAAGCATGCTTCACACATTTAAAGCCAGTGTAGAGAAGAAATATAAAGCAATTCCGGCATGGGGCGTCACAGATTATTCTGACATTAGTAACGTAACGGTTGATGACCAGAAAATTGATGAGGTACACAAACTTGATGTGGACGGCAAGACTTATTATCTCTGGATAATAAATGATTTGAAGACACGAAAAAAGGCATCAGAAGTTCGGATAGAGTCTGTTGACAAGACTACCCAAAACCGATAAAATTACACCTATCAAGGCACACTTATGGAAACATAAGGTCGCAAAGCCAGAGTCTAAAACAGTTACACGATGTAATGACAGATCGGCTGCATCATTCACGGAAAGTGGATGATGCAGCCGTTGTTTTTTTTGAAGAAAGTCGCTGTAAGCAGGCAGCCGTAGTGAGGCAAATATAGAGAACATACAAAGCAGAATCTTGAAAATCAAAAGGAAGAGGAAAAGACAGAATGCAGGGTATTTTTTGATGTAACAAGTGATACTTTAAAATGTATGATTATTGATGAAGCTATAGGCCTTTCAGCAGTAATAATAAATGAAACCGTAGGAGATAAGATTAACAAGGCTAACGCAGCAATAAATTATTTGAATGACTTAAATGCAGCATGCCTGCGTTTGAAAAGATATACAAAAAATATAATAAATAATAGTTGATTATAACGAATAAAAAATACACAAATGCCGAAAATTGTCTAAAATTGTACAGTTTTCGGCACTTTCAATGTATACTTTTAACAAAATCCGTGGAAAAGCGCTCCGTGTGACCGTTGTGTGACCAAAGAGGTGTATAATCTTATTCAAGAGGAAAATGTATAAATAAAATATGAGGATAAGAACGCGTGCTTTGGGATAATGAGCCGGAATATGATAGATTGTCACAGAGCATACATAGGGACGAAAATGGAATTAAAGCCAGAAGCATTTAAAGGGAAAATGTTTAAGGTAAATGAACGGAAAAATTTTTTTGAAAAAAATTAAAAAAGTACTTGCATTATCCGTTTGACCATGATATTATAATACACGGTTCGTTGGTCAAGCGGTTAAGACGCCGCCCTCTCACGGCGGAAACACGGGTTCGATTCCCGTACGGACTGCTAAGTATTTAAAGCCGGTACATTCATGGAAGCATGATGTACTGGCTTTTTCGTTGTATATATTCATATGAGGCAGAGCATGTTGAGTGTGAACAGGAAACCTGAAAACGAGAATGTGCTTCCCTTAAACATGATTGTAGCTGAGACAAAAATTACAGCGCATACCACAAGTCCGGTTAAAATCACACCCAAAAGCAGCTCGCGGTTGTAGTTTGCAAATTTATAGGATGAGCAGGATGTTCTCTCCTTGATTTCTTTTTTGGAGAAAACCTGAAGGACAGGACACAGCTTGCATGCTTTTATTATAAAAGTATGGGCTGAGCAGAAGATAATTTTTCTCAATAAGGAAATCTGCCCTTGCAATATACCCTGCAGGGGTATATAATGCATTTGAAGACGGATACCCATAAGAGGTATGGTTAGACATGTGCAACAAATGCAACTGTGAAGGTACTGAACAGTTACGAATGAAGAAAGAAGGGAGGCACCCATGGCAGAAAAAGAAACCAAATGCTGTTGCTGCAACCGCAAAAAAGAGCGGTCAGAGAAGGAATATAAGGATCTCATCAACAGACTTAGCCGTATAGAGGGACAGATCCGTGGAATCAAGCGTATGCTGGATGAGGATTGCTACTGCCCTGACATCATCACACAGGTGGCGGCCGCAAATGCTGCGCTCAACAGCTTCAATAAAGTCCTTTTGGCCAATCATATAAAGACGTGTGTGGCAGATGACATAAGAGCCGGCAAGGATGAGACAATAGATGAGCTTTTGAACACACTACAGAAGCTTATGAAGTAGTATTATAAGAAGGCGGGTATAAAAATGAGTACAATAATCACAATATTAATAATAGCAATAATTGCCGCTCTGGTAATTGTGGGCTTAAAGGAGACAATAAAGCATTCAAAGGGCGAGGGCGCCTGCTGTGGCGGTGGAGCCATGAAGGAGGACGAGGAAGCCACAGTACAGCTTACAGGAGAGATAGTCACGAGAGCAGATGTGCACATAGACGGAATGCACTGCATGAACTGTAAAAACTCAGTCACACGCTCGCTGCAGAAGATGAGCGGAGTATCGGCGGCTGTGGATTTAAAGCATGGCGTGGCACATGTTGAGGCAGCCAGAGAGCTGAGCGATGAGGAAATCACATTTGCCATCGAAAGACTGGATTTCAAGGTGACAGGAATTGAGAGATTTTAGAAAAGGCTTCTGAATAGTTAGATTCGAATAGTAGAAAGAAGGAAATACAGACAGTATGAAGCAATATACAGTTACAGGAATGAGCTGTGCGGCATGCTCTGCCAGAGTGGAAAAGGCGGTCTCTAAGGTTGATGGTGTGACGAGCTGCTCTGTCAGCCTTTTGACCAACTCGATGGGAGTCGAGGGAAGCGCGACAGATGCGCAGATAGTGGAGGCGGTAGAGCAGGCGGGCTATGGAGCGAGTCCAAAAGTCACAGCAACAGAATCAGAAAATGACAAAGCGAATAACAGCTTAGAGCAGCTAAAGGCAGCGCAGGATGCGCTTGTAGACAGGGAGACACCGAAACTGCGCAACAGGCTTATATCATCGCTCATATTCTTAGTTGTTCTCATGTATTTTTCCATGGGACATATGATGTGGGGCTGGCCGTTGCCTGAGTTTTTCAATGGAAACCATGTGGCTATGGGGCTTTTGCAGCTTCTGCTTACAGTGGCGGTAATGGTCATAAACCAGAAGTTTTTTATCAGCGGCTTTAAGGGCTTGATTCACGGCGCTCCAAACATGGATACGCTTGTTGCGCTTGGTTCTGCGGCATCGTTTGGATACAGCGTGTATGCACTTTTTGCCATGACAGCTGCGCAGGTGAAGGGCGATATGGATGCGGTCATGTCATATATGCATGAGTTTTACTTTGAGTCGGCTGCCATGATCCTGGCACTGATTACTGTCGGAAAAATGCTTGAAGCGCACTCAAAGGGCAAAACAACAGACGCTTTAAAGAGCCTGATGCAGCTTGCCCCAAAGACAGCAACCGTTGTAAGGGATGGCGTGGAGCAGGAAATTTCTGTGGATGCAGTGAAAAAGGGCGATATTTTCGTGGTCAGACCCGGGGAAAATATCCCTGTGGATGGTGAAATAATAGATGGAACAACCGCTGTCAACGAATCGGCACTCACAGGAGAGAGCATCCCTGTGGATAAGCAGCCGAAAGATGCAGTAAGCGCTGCCACAGTGAACCAGTCAGGCTTTATAAAATGCCGCGCAACGAGAGTGGGCGAAGACACCACACTCTCACAGATTATACAGATGGTTTCTGATGCCGCAGCGACAAAGGCACCTATTGCAAAAATCGCTGACAGGGTATCGGGAGTATTTGTGCCGGCGGTTATTACAATTGCAATCATTACAATAATAGCATGGCTTATAGCCGGTGAGACCGTGGGCTTTGCGCTTGCCAGAGGCATTTCGGTGCTCGTGATAAGCTGTCCGTGTGCACTTGGACTGGCAACTCCTGTTGCGATAATGGTAGGAAACGGCAAGGGCGCAAAGAGCGGTATACTCTTCAAGACAGCGGCAAGCCTTGAGGCAACAGGCCGCACACAGATTGTGGCTCTTGATAAGACAGGCACCATAACAAGCGGTGAGCCGAAGGTGACGGATATCGTGCCGGATGAGACATTTTTTGAGGGAACCGGCAATAATGCCGGAAAGCTTCTTGCAATAGCCGCATCAGTGGAGGCCAAGAGCGAGCATCCGCTTGCAAAAGCCATTATGGAGCGCGCTAAAACGGATGAAATCGCTGTTGCAGAGGTGACGGATTTTAGCGCTGTTGTAGGAAATGGTCTGACTGCAACGCTTGCAGGCAAAATGATAAAAGCAGGAAATCTTGCTTTTGTCAGCAAATTTGTAAAAGTGTCAGATGATATGCGCGCGAAAGCTGTCGAATTTTCAAAGGAAGGAAAAACTCCTCTGTTCTTTGCCGCGGATGACAGGCTTTGCGGTATCATAGCCGTTGCAGATACAATAAAGGAGGACAGTCCGGAAGCTGTCAGACAGCTTAAAAATATGGGTATAAGAGTTGTTATGCTTACCGGTGACAATGAGCAGACTGCCAATGCCATTGGAAAGCAGGCGGGAGTGGATGAAGTCATCGCAGGTGTGCTTCCGGATGGCAAGGAAGCTGTCATAAGGAAGCTGAAAAAGCAGGGCAGGGTAGCCATGGTTGGTGACGGAATCAATGATGCACCAGCGCTCACACGTGCGGATATGGGAATTGCAATCGGCGCGGGAAGTGATGTGGCAATAGATGCAGCGGATGTTGTCCTGATGAAGAGCCGCCTGATAGATGTACCGGCAGCAGTGCGGTTAAGCCGTGCTACATTGACAAATATACACGAAAATCTGTTCTGGGCATTTTTCTATAATGTAATAGGTATTCCACTTGCGGCCGGTTTGTGGTATCCTTTATTAGGATGGAAGCTCAATCCGATGTTTGGAGCGGCGGCGATGAGCCTGTCGAGCTTCTGCGTTGTTACCAATGCCCTGCGGCTGAATCTGTGCAGGGTGTATGATCCTAAGCATGACAGAAAAGCAACACCAGATAGAAAAAACAAAACAGATAAACCAAATGAAAGTGAGGAAAAATCAATGACAAAGACAATGAATATCGAAGGAATGATGTGCGGCCACTGCGAGGCAAGAGTAAAGAAGGCACTCGAGGCGCTTGATGCAGTTAGTGAGGCAGCAGTAAGCCATGAGAGCGGAACTGCAGTAGTGACATTAAGCTCTGACATTTCCGATGAGAAATTAAAGGAGACTGTAGAGGCTGAGGACTACAAGGTTACATCCATTCAATAATCAGTCAGACAGTATAACAATATGAAGAAATATATAGCATTGGTATTGGCTGCAGTGCTGGTGCTTGGGATTTTTACAGGATGCGGTAACAAGGGCAACAAAGAGACAGAATCACAGACCGGTGAGAAGGCTACTGAGTCGGTGAACTCTACAGAAAATAATACAGAGGGCAGTACGGAAAATCAGAATGCGGCTGACACAGAGCAGCTCACCACAGAAAACGGACAGGAGAGCTCAGTTCTTGCCTGTCCGTCAGTAAACGGTAAGCTGCATGTGGAGGGCAGCAAGCTCGTTGACCAAAATAACAACGAGGTGCAGCTTCGCGGGGTCAGCACGCACGGTCTTGCGTGGTATCCACAGTATGTGACCAATGATTGCTTTGCCACGCTGAAAAGCTTTGGAGCAAATGTGGTGAGGCTCGCCATGTACACTTACGAAAGCGGTGGCTACTGCACAGATGGTGACAGGCAGCAGCTTGAGACACTTGTGCAAAACGGAGTGCAGTACGCATTCAACAACGACATGTATGTCATCATCGACTGGCATGTGCTAAACGATGACAATCCAAACCGCTACAGTGATGTGGCAAAGACATTTTTTGCCAAAATGGCACAGCAGTATGCCTCATACAACAACGTGATTTACGAGATTTGCAATGAGCCGTGCAAAGGTGCGACCTGGGGAGATGTGAAGTTTTATGCCAGCGAGGTCATTCCGTCAATCAGAAGCTACGACAAGGATGCAGTCATACTGATAGGCACACCTAACTGGAGCCAGAATGTGGATGAGGCAGTCAAGGACCCTGTCACAGGCTATGATAATATCATGTATACACTGCATTTCTATGCCGCAACCCACAAGGAGGACTTGCAAAACAAGCTAAAATCGGCGGCAGACGCCGGACTGCCGATATTTGTATCAGAGTTTGGCATCTGCAGCGCCGACGGAAACGGTCAGGTGGACATAGATTCTGCAAACAGCTGGATCAGCCTGCTCGACAGCTACGGCATCAGCTATGTGTGCTGGAATCTGTCCAATAAGGACGAAAAATCAGCGCTTCTAACACCTGCCTGCGATAAGACAAGCGGCTTTACCTATGAGGATCTAAGCGATGAGGGCAAGTGGCTGTACGGTGTGCTCACAAGTCATGTGACACAGTAAACATCCGGAACATGAAAGTATTCGGAGGTAATCGGCTGTATGACGAGCTGCTGAATTATGTGACACAGGTCTTGAATTGGCGAAAAGCCTCAGATGCGCGAAAAGCTGTGCACATGGCAATGCAGGGATAGAAGCATCCATGCACTCAGCCGGCATGCACATGAGGCAGATGCAGATACTTCTCTCTGGTGGCAAGTCCGCCGCGGATATGGCGCTCGGACTTGTTGATATCGAGAATGTGACGCGCTTTTGCGGCAAGTTCCGGGTCAATGCGAAGCAGCCTGTCAGCATCCGTGATATCCTTGTGCACAGTGGATTTGCTGATGCCAAACTGCTTTGCAGCCTGACGCACCGTGGCATTGTTTTCAACTATGTAGTTGGCGATTTCCACCGCCCTTGTCTCAATATATGATTTCAAAAAATACTCCTGCATATTCTGTTGTTACAGTTTATGCAGGAGTATTTTTAATATTACACACAGGTTGTAATTCTATTTACGCTTTTCGTAATAAAATAAGAAAACGGTTTCTTAACCGCAGGAAAGATGTATCTTAAGTGAATTAAGCGTATGCGGATGCGATGAGCTCAATACATTTATCGTATCCAAGCACAGAGCTGTTTAGCACCAGGTCATAATTTTTCCTGTTGCCCCACTCTTTATCGGTGAAGTAGCGGTAATTTACAGAGCGCTTCTTATCGACATCCTTTAGCAGCTTTTTGACCTCGTCATCGCTTTTTTGGTAGAGCTTTTTTATTCTTGCAGCTTTCTCAGGGGTGTTTGCCTCTATAAAAACATTCAGCACATCATTCCTGTCAGAAAGAATGTAGTCTGCGCAACGTCCAACAATAACGCATGGCTCTTTTTGCGCAATATCCTTGATGAGCTTCTGCTGGATATTGAAAATCTGGTCGGAAAGAGAAACTCCTGTGATGTCGCGCCCCACAAATGCATATGAAAATATACTTCCGGCAGGTGCATATTCGCCCTGGTTTGCGACAATCTGCTCAGAGATACCGAGCTCCTTTGCCACATGCTCAATTATTTTTTTATCGTAAAACTCAATGCCGCATTTTTGAGCAATCTGCTCGCCGATAAAGCGACCGCCACTGCCAAACTCTCGGCTTATAGTGATTATTTTAAAACTCATGATGAAACCTCCCAGCCTATAAAAGTGTTTATAACTCATTATAACGTAATTGCACATAAAATCAAAACAGAAATTTAACAAAATCGCTTGCAGATAAGTACTCCGTAATCTATAATGACATAAGAATACATGTTGCTTTTATGTAATCAATGAGATGGCAGCAGATAACATATGTTATGTTTTTGTTATTGTTTACACCACAGTGTGGCAAACAGCAATTACGTGACGTTTCAAAGATTATAAAACAGCAGCATAGCGAATAAACAATTAGGAGGAAAACATGGATCAGGAAAAGGTCATAGTCATAGACTTTGGTGGTCAGTACAATCAGCTTGTTGCGCGCCGTGTCCGCGAGTGCAACGTGTACTGTGAGATTTACTCATACAAAATAGACATTGAGAAAATCAAAGAAATGAATCCAAAGGGCATCATCCTTACAGGAGGTCCAAACAGCTGTTATGAAGAGAATTCACCATCATACCAGAAAGAGCTGTTTGAGCTGGGAATACCGGTGCTTGGCATCTGCTACGGTGCACAGCTTATGATGCATAAATTAGGCGGAAAGGTAATCACACCGGAGGTTGGAGAGTATGGAAAGACAGAAATCACATATTCTGCAAATGGCGTGATGTTCAAGGATCTGCCATCAGAATCAGTATGCTGGATGAGTCATTTCGACAGAATTGCAGAGGCTGCACCGGGCTTTGAGGTAGTTGCGCACACTGCAGACTGTCCAATAGCCGCAACACAGAATGTTGAGAAGAAATTATATGCAGTACAGTTCCATCCGGAGGTACTTCACACCAAGAACGGAACACAGATGATTTACAATTTCGTCCGTGGCGTATGTGGATGTGCAGGCACATGGAAGATGGATTCATTTGTCAAAAACACAATCGAAGAAATCAGAGAGCAGGTCGGTGACGGCAAAGTGCTCCTTGCACTTTCGGGTGGAGTAGACTCATCAGTACTCGCAGCACTCCTTGCCAAGGCAATCGGCAAGCAGCTCACCTGCGTATTCGTAGACCACGGACTTCTCCGCAAGAACGAGGGCGATGAGGTAGAGGGCGTATTCGGCAAAGGCGGTTCGTTCGACATCAACTTTGTCCGCGTCAACGCACAGGAGCGCTACTACAGCAAGCTTGCAGGCGTCACAGAGCCTGAGCGCAAGCGTAAAATCATCGGTGAGGAATTCATCCGTGTATTCGAGGAAGAAGCTAAGAAAATTGGAAAGGTTGACTTCCTTGCGCAGGGAACCATCTATCCGGACGTAGTGGAGAGTGGACTCGGCGGAGAATCTGCAGTCATCAAATCACACCACAACGTAGGAGGTCTCCCGGAGCATGTCGATTTCAAGGATATCGTGGAGCCACTCAGAAACCTCTTCAAGGACGAGGTACGCAAGGTCGGACTGGAGCTTGGATTACCTGACTATCTCGTATTCCGTCAGCCATTCCCAGGCCCAGGCCTTGGAATCCGTATCATCGGCGAAGTCACAGCTGAAAAGGTACGTATTGTCCAGGATGCAGACTGGATTTACAGAAGCGAAGTGGAAAAGGCAGCAAAAGAGTACAAAGAGGCCCACGGCGAGGAACCATCATGGATGCCAAACCAGTACTTTGCAGCCCTTACCAACATGCGTTCAGTAGGTGTCATGGGTGATGAGAGAACATATGATTATGCCGTTGCAGTCCGTGCAGTCCGCACCGTGGACTTCATGACAGCCGAAGCAGCCGAGATACCGTTTGAGGTACTTCAGACAGTGATGAGCAGAATTATAAATGAGGTAAAGGGAGTCAATAGAGTATTCTATGATTTGACCAGTAAGCCACCGGGAACTATTGAGTTTGAATAAATCGAGTTGCTTAAAAAAGCCAGTGTTTATGCGG
>ERZ836877.5594-NODE-5594-length-11926-cov-3.651082_pt1 | contig 11926 bp, 6 predicted proteins | sample MGYA00519469_ERZ836877 | MGnify/ENA primary metagenome ERZ836877 (study PRJEB31850, sample SAMEA3708809) | human gut metagenome | biome: human gut; feature: human-associated habitat; material: faeces | place: China | collected 2014 ... | reverse complement strand
CGCCCTCGAAGTTGAACACGCCGTTGTCGTCCCAGCCGTGCTCGTCGTCACCGATAAGGAGACGTTTGGGGTCGGTCGAGAGGGTGGTCTTGCCGGTACCGGAGAGACCGAAGAAGATGGCGGTGTTCTCGCCGTTCATGTCGGTGTTGGCCGAGCAGTGCATCGAAGCGATGCCCTTGAGGGGAAGGAAGTAGTTCATCATCGAGAACATACCTTTCTTCATCTCGCCGCCATACCATGTGTTGATGATGACCTGTTCGCGGGTTGTGATATTGAAGACAACCGCTGTCTCGCTGTTGAGGCCGAGCTCTTTGTAGTTTTTAAGTTTGGCCTTAGAAGCGTTGTAGACGATGAAGTCGGGTGTGAAATCGGCGAGTTCCTCGGCTGTGGGACGGATAAACATGTTGGTCACGAAGTGAGCCTGCCATGCAACTTCCATGATGAAGCGCACTGCCATGCGGGTATCTTTGTTTGCGCCGCAGAAGCCGTCGACAACATAGAGTTTTTTGTTTGAAAGCTCGCTGAGTGCAAGTTCCTTGCAGGCTTTCCATGCTTCCTGAGTGGCAGGTTTGTTGTCGTTCTTATATTCTTCGGTTGTCCACCATACGGTGTCTTTCGATTTTTCGTCGAGAACAATAAATTTGTCTTTGGGCGAACGGCCGGTATAGACGCCGGTCATCACATCGACGGCACCGAGCTCGGTGACCACTCCTTTTTCATAACCTTCGAGGCCGGGGAGAGTTTCTTCCTTGAAGAGCTCTTCATAAGAGGGATTGTAGACTACCTCGGTAGTGCCTTCGATACCGTATTTGGCGAGGTCGGCTTTGATCTCGGCTACACGGTTTTTCTTGATTTCTTCAATGTTGCTCATTGTAACTTGAATATATAAAATGTTAGTAATATGTCGCTTTAAGTCATCGCGAAGATGACGTACCTATCTTGTTTTCCGAATGCAAAGTTATAAACTTTTTTGATTATAGAAAAGAGTATTATGGAAATTTTTCCTTATTAATTATTTTTAATTTTTTGGGTTCACATTTGCCGCCAAATGTTTAACGACAGCACTTTAACGGTTTCGACGACTTAAAAGTTGACGACATCCGAGTCAAAGCTTCTTAAATAAACCAAATTTTGCGACTTCGCGGCTACCGGCGGCTCATCAGTATACGCCGTGAGATAAAAAAAGTCCGGTAGGTCGCGCTGACTCGCGGCCTACCGGACGTATGTAGTTACCTTTATCGCGGATTATTCGGGAAGATGACCCACCTCGGGATCAACGCCCCACTGCTGCTGCGACAGACGCTTGTAGTTGTTATAGCGCCACTTGGCGTTGGCCTGGGCGGCGGCAAACAGCTCGGCTGCCTCTTCGGGGAACTGTTTTGCCAGCGAAGCATAACGCACCTCGCCTTTGAGGAAGTCGGCAAACTTGCTCCAGTCGGGCTCTTTGCTGTCGAGCGAGAAGGGATTCTGACCCTGGTCTTCGAGAGCGGGGTTATAACGCCAGAGCTGCCAGTAACCGCACTCGACGGCGCGGCGCTGTTCTTCCTGGGCGTGACCCATACCGGCCTTGAGGCCGTGGTTGATACAGGGCGAATATGCTATAATCAGCGACGGTCCGTCGTATGCCTCTGCCTCGCGGATAGCCTTGAGGGTCTGGGCATTGTCGGCACCCATCGCAACCTGTGCGCAATATACGTAGCCGTATGTCGAAGCGATCAGGCCGAGGTCTTTCTTGCGGATGCGCTTGCCTGCGGCGGCAAACTTGGCGACAGCGCCGAGCGGGGTCGACTTGGATGCCTGACCGCCGGTGTTAGAGTAAACCTCGGTATCGAGCACGATGACGTTGATGTTCTTGCCTGAAGCGAGCACGTGGTCGAGACCGCCGAAACCGATGTCGTATGCGGCGCCGTCACCGGCGATGATCCACTGCGAGCGGGCGACCAGATAGCCCTTGAGCTCGAGGATGCCCTTGCAGATGTCGCATCCGCAAGCCTCGCAGAGAGGCACGAGTTTGTCGGCGACCTCGCGGGTGACGCCGGCGCTGTTGCGGTTGTCGAGCCACTGCTGTGCGAGCGCCTTGATTTCGTCAGAGCACTTGTCGCAGCTGAGAGCGGCGGTCATCAGGTCGGCAAGACGGTTCTGAAGCTTCTCGGTGGCGATCTTCATGCCGAGGCCGAATTCGGCGAAGTCCTCGAAGAGCGAGTTGGCCCATGCGGGACCGTGGCCTTCGGCATTGGTGGTGTAAGGTGTCGAGGGCACCGAACCCGAGTAGATCGACGAGCAGCCCGTCGCGTTGGCAACCATCTCATGATCGCCGAAAAGCTGAGAGATAAGCTTGACATAGGGAGTCTCGCCGCAGCCCGAGCATGCGCCCGAGAACTCAAAGAGAGGTGTAGCAAACTGGCTGTTCTTGGGATTGAGTGTTACATCAACAAGATTCTGCTTGCTGGTGACTTTCTCAGAGCAGTATGTCCAGTCTTTCTGAAGGTCGAGCTGAGTCTCGAGAGGTTTCATCACGAGAGCCTTCACACCCTTCTTGCCGGGGCAGACATCGACGCAGTTGCCGCAGCCGAGACAGTCGAGGACGTCGACAGCCTGGATGAAGCGCATGCCGGTGAATGTCTTGCCGATAGCCGGGATTGTGGCATCCTCGCCGAAAGGTGCGGCTGCCATCTCCTGGGCGTCGAGAACGAAGGGACGGATTGTGGCGTGAGGACAGACATACGCACACTTGTTACACTGGATACAGTTCTCGGCGAGCCATTCGGGAACGAAAGCTGCGACACCGCGTTTTTCGTATGCGGCCGTGCCCTGCTGCCATGTGCCGTCGGCGATAGCCTCGAAGTCCGAGACCTTGAGGAGGTCGCCGTCCTGGGCGTTGATGGGACGCACGAGCTTGTTGATGAATTCGGGGTCGTTGTTTGCGGGAGCGGGTTCGTCTTTGAGCTGTGCCCATGCCGGATCGACTGTGAGCTCCTTGTACTCGCCGCCGCGGTCAACGGCAGCAAAGTTCTTGTCGACCACATCCTGGCCTTTCTTGCCGTAGCTCTTGACGATGAACTTCTTCATCTGCTCGACGGCGAGATCGACGGGGATGACCTTGGTGATGCGGAAGAATGCGCTCTGGAGAATGGTGTTGGTGCGGTTGCCCAGACCGATTTCCTGAGCGATCTTGGTCGCATTGATATAGTAGACGGTGATATTGTGCTCTGCAAAGTAGCGTTTCACCTTGTTGGGCAGGTTCTTGGCCAGCTCCTCGCCCTCCCAGATGGTGTTGAGCAGGAATGTGCCGCCGTCGCGGAGACCGCGGGTGACATCATACATGTGGAGATAGGCCTGTACGTGGCATGCGACGAAGTTGGGAGTGTTGACCAGATAGGTCGAGCGGATGGGCTTGTCGCCGAAACGCAGGTGCGAGCAGGTATAGCCGCCCGACTTCTTCGAGTCGTAGGCGAAGTAAGCCTGGCAGTATTTGTCGGTGTTGTCACCGATAATCTTCACCGAGTTCTTGTTGGCACCGACCGTACCGTCAGCGCCGAGACCGAAGAACTTGGCCTCGAAGTTCGACTCGTCGCCGAGAGCCATCTCAGCCTTGGGAGGCAGCGAGGTGAAGGTCACATCGTCGATGATGCCGACAGTGAAGTGATCTTTGGGCATCGGCAGGGCGAGATTCTCATAGACGCCGATGATCTGGGCGGGAGTGGTGTCTTTCGACGCGAGACCATAGCGGCCGCCGACGATGACGGGCGCGTTCTCCTTGCCGTAGAAACACTCCTTGACATCGAGATAGAGAGGTTCGCCGTTGGCGCCGGGCTCTTTCGTGCGGTCGAGCACCGCGATAGCCTTGACAGTCTTGGGAACTGCGGCGAGGAAATGCTTGGCCGAGAACGGACGGTAGAGGTGAACCGAGACGATGCCGACTTTCTCGCCTTTCTTCATCAGGTAGTCGATAGCCTCTTTGGCGGCTTCGGTCACCGATCCCATGGCGATGATGACACGGTCGGCGTCTTCAGCGCCATAGTAGTTGAAGAGGTGATATTCGCGGCCGGTGATTTTTGAAATCTCGGCCATATAGTTTTCTACGATTTCGGGCACTGCGTCATAGTGCTTGTTGCAGGCCTCGCGGTGCTGGAAGAAGACGTCACCGTTCTCAGCCATGCCGCGGGCGACAGGAGCGTCGGGCGTGAGGGCACGGTTGCGGAAAGCGGCCAGAGCCTCGCGGTCGAGCAGCGGAGCGAGATCGTCGGCCTCGAGCTGTTCGATCTTCTGAATCTCGTGAGAGGTGCGGAAACCGTCGAAAAAGTTTACAAAAGGTATGCTTGACTTGATGGTTGCGAGGTGAGCCACACCCGAGAGATCCATCACTTCCTGGACAGAACCTTCGGCCAGCATGGCGAAGCCTGTCTGACGGACAGACATCACATCCTGGTGGTCACCGAAAATCGAGAGGGCGTGAGACGCGAGCGTACGGGCCGACACATGGAAGACAGTCGGCAGCATCTCGCCGGCGATTTTATACATATTAGGAATCATCAGGAGCAAGCCCTGCGAGGCCGTGTATGTCGTTGTCAGCGCACCGGCCTGGAGCGAGCCGTGGACTGCGCCTGCAGCACCGCCCTCTGACTGCATTTCCTGCACGAGAACCGTCTCGCCGAAGATGTTTTTACGACCGGTGGCTGCCCACTCGTCGACATATTCGGCCATAGTAGACGAAGGTGTGATAGGATAGATGGCGGCAACTTCAGAGAACATGTAGCTCACATGAGCGGCTGCCTGATTGCCATCACACGTTACGAATTTCTTTTCTCTACTCATAATGTAAGTGTTTTTATTCAGATTTTGCTTAGAATCATACTATTGCCTTGCGCCCGACCACAACACGGGCTTTTGACGTGCGAAGATACGAATTTTTATTTTAAATTAAATAATCCGTTCAGCTAAATCGTGTTAAGATAGCGACATCGCGGTCTCAGTAAAACACAAAAAGCGCCATCACGTTTGGCGCTTTTTGATTATTTATCAAAATTACTTTTTATTTCACGGCGATTTTGGTGGCGTGGCCGTCGGCGATGATGATATAGACACCGGCCGAGGGGAGCGTCATGCGGCCGTCGGTAGCGGTAGCGACGGTGCGGCCCGTGAGGTCGACGGCGACGGCTGCGGCGGCGCTGACAATGACGTCACGGCCGGTGACGCTTATTGCCGGAGCGGCTGCGACGGTATCGCCGATGCCGCTGTTGCCGCCGACGACAACTTCAAATGCCTTCGACGCAAGAGATCTTTCGCCTTTGGCGTTGACAGCATAGATTGTGCATATATAGTCGGTCACACCGGCGGGCAGAGGGCTGACCTCGAGCTGCGTGGCCGTGCCGGTCGACACATTGTCATAACCCGGCATGACGGCTGTCGTGGTCGAACCGACCGAAATGACAACGTCGTCGAGCGACAGATTGCCCTTAGATTTGGCAAAGACAAATCTAAGCTGGTGGATGCCGGCGAGGTCTGAGGCGGCGACCTCGACGTTGACACCGCTGCGCGACAGCGTGGCTATCTCATGGACCGTATGCCACTCGCCGTCGGCGCTTTCACGGCCTTCGACGGTGAATTTGCTCGATGTATCAGTGAGCACACCCTTATACCAGAAGCTGAGGGCGCTTATCTCCGAGTCATAATAAGGCGTCGTCAGAGTCTGCGAGGCTCCTGCCGAAGGCGCCATCTTGACAGCCGGCGTGGCCTGTCCGAAGTTGCCGGCAGAGACATAAGAGGCCGTCTCGCCGTCGGTGGTCCAGCCTGAGGGAAGAGCGTTGCCGGCCAGCTCGTCGAAGGCGTATGTATGGGTCATGGGGTTGCCCGTGGTGATGACATTCTTGACCGTGACGAAATATTCGGCGGCATCGTCGACAGGATTCCATGACAAAGTGAAACCGTTGTCACGCACTACAGCCGGATTGAAGACGGGCGTAGCGATTCTCGGAGCTCCGCCGCAGGCATCAAAGGTGATGACGCCGTCGTTCTCGGCGATGTTGGTGATAGGCGTTTCGAGCGATTTGCCGGCCCATGTCTTCATCGACGGCTTGGTGGCGTCGGTGAAAGAGGTGACGTTGCGTGTACCGGGGAAAGGATACGTGGCCATGATCGACCGCGAGGTGTTGTTGGCCGTGCCGCCGGCCTCCTCGATGTCGACATAGAGGTGATTGGGGTTATTGTTGACGATATTCTGATTCCAGATATTCTGGTTGAAGTCGATGTGCCAGACAAGCATGCCGTGACCGGGAAGATACGTGTCCCAGCCCTGCTGCTGACGGTTTTCGATAAGGAAGAATTCATTGGGATTGCCGGTCTGGATGATATAGCCGGCGTTTGATTTGTCGATCGGCTCGAGAAGTCCCGACATAGGACCGTCGACCACCGTCGGTTCGAGCCATCCCATGGCATTGCGCTCATAGATGGAATATGACGGCGGTGTGCGGCCGTCGTTGTTATAGGGGCCGTAGTCGAGAACACTCCATGAGCCGGGTGTCAGCGTCTCCGAGTCGCTGTAGTCGGTGCAGTAGAGGTCGGGAAGACCCATGACGTGCGAGAACTCGTGGACAAAAGTACCGATACCGTCTGGACGGCCGCTCTCCCACTCGTTCGAGCAGGCATAGCGGTCAAGGATGACACCGTTATATCTGATATTGTGACCGGCATAGGTCAGATTGTAAGAATGGGGCCAGACCGTGTTGGCTCCACCGCCCGAAGCCTCGCCGCCCCCGGCATAGAAGACATAGATATTGTCGACATAACCGTCTTTGTCAAGATCATATCTGCTGAAATCGACCTGGCCGGTGACCAGGGCCGCGGCATCGACTATCATCTGCTCGGCACGCACGTCATCGCCGTAATAATTGTTGGCGCCGTAATAGGCACGGTTGTTTGGCAACTTGACCGGGCCGACGACATCAAAGGTCGGACGGAACTGGTTGTCTGACTGTTCGAGGAAATAATCGCGGGCCGACCCGGTGCCTTTATATTCCGAAAAACCCTTCTGATTGAGCATATTGCTGAAATACGACGCAGGGTCAGACAATGTAAATTTCACGTCGCTGTACTCGACGAGTATCACGAGCGAACGTATATCGCCTTTAGAGGGGAATCCGGTCGAAAACAGGCCCTTGCCGCTCTCGGGTAGCTTGCGCGGCTTCTGACGGCGGCTGACGGCCCTCACGGCAGCCTGTCTGTCGATGCGCCCGACAAATTCGGTCTCGGCGAGGCCTCGGCGACTCAAGTCGCTGGCCTTGACGTCAGACATGACGGCGACGCCGTTGGGGGCGACCGTGGCATAACGCAGCACACCCTCGCTGTCGGCGACGAGCGGATAGCCGTCGGGCGTCAGATAATAATGTGAGAACTCGTCACCGACGATACGCACCTCGATAGTGGAGCCGTCGGGCTGTGTCAAAGTATGCAGACCGCGCTTGGCGGGCAGCGAATGGGCGGCAAACGATACGCCGAGTATCATCGCAGCCAAAAATGATAGTGATTTATATTTCATAGGAATATCGCGAGTCGTTTTTTTGCGGACAGCAAAGATATGATAATTTTTTCTTTATTGTTTAATTTTAAGTCAAAAAGTGGGTCGGAGGTGAGTCTGTTAAGGCTTTTTTTGTAATTTTAGCCCTGAAAACAACAATATGGCACATGGAATGGCAAAAACTCATCAACGATAAGCGCTTCGGGCTCGAACACTATCACGACCCTAAGAAAAGCGCGACCCGCACCGACTTCCGCCGCGACTACGACCGCCTGGTCTTCTCGTCGCCCTTCCGCCGCCTGCAGAACAAGACACAGGTCTTTCCGCTGCCGGGCAGCATCTTCGTCCACAACCGACTGACCCATTCGGTCGAAGTGGCCTGTGTCGGCAAATCGATGGCCGACATCGTCTCGACGGCGCTGCGCGACAAATATGCCGACGAGCCGTGGGTCGGGCTGCTCGACCATATCGGCGACATCGTCGCCGCCGCCTGCCTCGCCCACGACTTAGGCAATCCGCCGTTCGGACATTCGGGCGAAAAAGCCATCTCGACATTTTTCAGCGAGGGCGCAGGCCGCGAACTGCAGTCAAAACTCACGCCCGAACAATGGAGCGACCTCACCCGCTTCGAGGGCAACGCCAACGCCTTCCGCCTTCTCACCCATCAGTTTCGCGGACGCCGGCCCGGCGGTTTCGCCATGACCTATTCCACACTGGCCTCCATCGTCAAATATCCATACGAGTCGATGCTGTCGACCAAAGGTAAATTCGGCTTCTTCACCTCCGAGGCCGACGACTTCGGCCGCGTCGCCGACGAGCTCGGCCTGCGCCGGCTCGACGCGCCCGACGGCCGACTGATATATGCCCGCCATCCGCTCGTCTATATCGTCGAGGCCGCCGACGACATCTGCTACGAGGTCATGGACATCGAAGACGCCCATAAACTCAAGATACTCAACACCGGCGAAGTCATCGAGCTGTTTCTCTCGTTCTTCGACGACGAACGCCGCAGCCGCATGCTCGACATCATGGACGCCGTCGAAGACCCCAACGAGAAAATCGTCTACCTGCGGTCGTGCGTCATCGGCGCCCTTGTCAAATGCTGCGCCGACACATTCATCGCCAACGAAGAGGCGATACTCGACGGCCGATTCGAGGGCTCGCTGCTGTCAAACCTCCATTCACGCGAAGGCGACGGCTACCGGCGCTGCAATGACCTGTCGTGGGAGCGCATCTATTGCGCCTCAGACGTTGTAGACATCGAACTCGCCGGCAACCGCATCATCACCTTCCTGATGGAGAAGCTCATCGGCGCCGTCGTCGCGCCCGAGCTAAACTACTCGCGTCTGTTGCTGTCGAAGTTCCCCCGCCAGTACGACGTCGAAGCCCCTACCCTCTTCGGCAAAATCCAAGCCGTCCTCGACCACATCTCAGCCATGACCGACGTCTACGCCCTCGACCTCTTCCGCAAACTCAACGGCCACTCCCTGCCGGCAGTATAATTATTAATATTTGATTATGAAAAAGCTGATATTTTCCTTGATTTTTTCGCTTATAGCGTCTTTAACCTGTTTAGCTTTAAAATTTTATGACTTCAATAACGTTAAATACTACCAACCGGGCGAAACATACTGCGGCGTTATCGAGAATTCCCCGGCCTGCTTTATAGGCGTTGGTGTGCATCCATCCGGCGCTAACTGTCTAAGCGTCGCTTTTGTAAAAGATAATAATAACGCATTCTACTTCTCGGCAGATGAAGGAGACTCAAAAATCGAAGAGGCTCATCAGACTTTTACATTCAATGGCTTCGATCTTAGTGATGCGAAAATTATCTCAGATATTAAATCATCAAAACGCATTGTTATCGCCCGCATAGGCAAAAATGTTTTCATTGGCGAGTATAATCCTTCAAGCCGCACCTTCAACAAAGCTGCGATTGTCGATTCGGAATACGCTCCTCAAGTAGACAAAGCCATCAACGACGCCATCAGCCAGGGCATTCTTATAAGTTACCTCAAGCCCGCTGAAGCGCCGCAGGAAACCAAGCCCGTAAAACCCCGTCAGCCCGCACCACGCCGTCCCTCCACAGGCTCAACACCAAGGACGAAATAAAGTCAGCCTCTTGGCGGCTGTGCCATGGCATAGCCCGGCAACCGCCTTATGGTGTGATTCTTAGAGTCGGACGAGTCAGACAAGTCGGACAGATCGGACGGGTCAGACGAAGATTGTGCATTGTGCATTGGTCAGCCTTTGGCGACGAGGCCGCCGTCGACGAGGTAGTGGGAGCCGGTGACGAAACTTGAGGCGTCGGAGGCGAGGAAGTAGATGACCTGAGCGACTTCGTCGGCGCGGCCCATGCGGCCGAGAGGGAAAAGGGCGTCTTCTTCGCGACGGTATTGTTCGACGCTTTTACCGGTCTTGGCTGAAAGACGACTGAAGACGTTATCGACGAGGGGGGTGTCGATGGTGCCGGCACAGACGGCATTGACCCTCACACCATACTGAGCGAGGTCGACGGCGAGGCTGCGGGTGATCTGGCCGAGCGCGCCTTTGGTAAGCCCGTAGGCAAAACTCTCTGACTTGCCGACAAACCATTGGTCGGAGGCGTTGATGACAACGGTTCCGCCGCCCGAGGCTATCATGACAGGCAGAGCGCAGCGCAGAGTGTTGACCGAGCCGTAGATGTTCGTGTCGATCATCAGATCAAGCTCGTCGTCGGTGATGTCGAGGATGGTATTTTTGCGGTGTATGCCCGCATTGGCGACAATACTGTCAATGCGGCCGAAACGCGCGACAGCGACGGCGACGGCGCGTTCGATATCATCGCGGCAGCGCGTGTTGCCTTCGACAAAGACCGTGTCTGCGCCGCATTCATCGACCAGAGCCGACGCAGCCTCAGCGTTGACGTCAAGGAAGATGACGGCCCAGCCCTCGGCATGGAACTTGCGCACAGCAGCCGCACCTATGCCTGTGGCACCGCCGGTTATGAAGACTGTTTTCATTGCTCGGCCTCGGGGTCTGTCTCCTCGTCGTATTTCTGGAAGAGGAAGTCATTATAGGGGAAGCGGGCCATGTGAATCTCGCGCGCCTTCTCGTAGATCTTCTGCTTGAGTTCATCGATGTTTATGCCGCGTTTGGCCGAGATGAAGACACAGTTGTCGTTCATCTTCGCCATCCAGGTAGCCTTGAGTTCGTCGAGCGATATGTTCTCGCGGGTACGGGGCGTCAGGTCATCGGCGTCCTTGGGCTTGTAAGAGAATGCGTCAATCTTGTTGAAGACCAGTATCACCGGCTTGTCACCGCCGGCACAGATCTCGCGCAGAGTCTTGTCGACGACTTCGATCTGCTCCTCGAAGTTGGGATGGGAGATGTCGACGACATGAACGAGAAGGTCGGCGTCGCGGACTTCGTCGAGGGTCGATTTGAAGGAGTCGACGAGGTGTGTGGGCAGTTTGCGGATAAAGCCGACAGTATCTGTCAGCAGAAATGGCAGATTGTCGATGATGACCTTGCGCACGGTCGTGTCGAGGGTGGCGAAGAGTTTGTTTTCGGCAAAGACGTCGCTCTTGCTCAACAGATTCATCAGGGTCGATTTGCCGACGTTGGTGTACCCGACGAGCGCGACGCGGGTAAGCTTGCCGCGGTTTTTGCGCTGCATCGACTTCTGTTTGTCGATGGCGACAAGTTCGGCCTTGAGACGCGAAATCTTGTCGAGGATGATGCGTCGGTCGGTCTCGATCTGAGTCTCGCCGGGGCCGCGCATGCCGATGCCGCCGCGCTGGCGCTCGAGGTGGGTCCACATGCGGGTCAGACGCGGCAGCAGATACTGATACTGGGCCAGCTCGACCTGCGTCTTGGCGTTTGCCGTCTGGGCGCGTTTGGCGAAGATGTCGAGGATGAGGCTCGTGCGGTCGAGAATCTTGACGCCGAGCTCGCGCTCGATATTGGCGACCTGCTTGACAGTCAGGTCGTCGTCGAAGATGACCATGCCGATGTCATTGGCCTCGACATACTGCTTTATCTCGTCGAGTTTTCCCTTGCCGACAAAAGTGCGCGGATTGGGATAGTCGAGCTTCTGGGTAAACATCTTCACCGTCTCGGCGCCGGCCGTGTCGGCCAGAAACGCGAGTTCGGCGAGATATTCGCCCACCTTGAGCTCGTTCTGCGTCGGCGTGACAAGGCCGACGAGAACGGTGCGCTCTGTAGTTTCTTTACTTATAACGAATTCTTTCATTTCACTAAAACACGGCGTGTAAAGTCGCCTGATGCTATAACATACAGTCCTTTGGGAAGGTTGATGACAGTCTCGTATGCCGAGACGGCTCCATTGAACCATGTGATGCCGTCGACACCGTAGACAGCGACCTCACGGGGCCCGTCGCTCTCGATGACAAGGCTGCCGCCGCGGGCGTA
>ERZ836877.5593-NODE-5593-length-11926-cov-3.739618_pt1 | contig 11926 bp, 5 predicted proteins | sample MGYA00519469_ERZ836877 | MGnify/ENA primary metagenome ERZ836877 (study PRJEB31850, sample SAMEA3708809) | human gut metagenome | biome: human gut; feature: human-associated habitat; material: faeces | place: China | collected 2014 ... | reverse complement strand
GTCTACGGCGACGCCTCGAAAAAGCCCGGCTTCAAGAGTTTCCAGGGATTGATATCCGCCGAGAAAAGCTACTGCGCCCGCAATTCAAAGGGCAAGGTTGTTCCAGTGAAAGAAGTGGGATGGGACGATGATGACGCCACACCGACCCACATGCTGATAATGTTTTCGTCGGGCAGCGGCGAGCCTTATGTTGGCACAGTCGGCACCGACTTCCTCGTCGACAACGTCGCGCTGGTCTACTGACCGGTGGCCCGCTGCTGCCAACGGGATTATTCGGTAGTTATAAGCACACAAGGGTGTAAGATTTTAGATATAAAGGCGTAAAGCAAAAAAACCGACTGATAATCAGACTGTAGGCCTGAAATTTTGTTAACGCGGGCGTCCTGCATCCGTGGAAAGTTACGCGGCTGCGCCATGGCGTCGCCCTACTATAATTCACTTTGTGCTTTCTGTCTTTCTGTCGAAAAATTCTTTTGTTCGTCTGCCCTTATGTTCTTTTGTTTTGATTGCGGTCTATGCGATTTTTTTGCGGTTTTCGTGAAAAAGATATATATTTGTCGTTAATTGCATTAATTTGCGCAAATATAACCATTTATCATGGAAAAGCAGACCGTAATGACTCCCGCCGAAGAAGACCGTATGATCGAGGACGCTTTCATGGAGGTGCTCAACGGATATCTGAGCAGCAACCACCGCAAGAAAGTCGAAATCATCGAACGAGCCTACCGCTTTGCCAAAGAGGCACATAAAGGCATACGCCGCCGTTCGGGCGAACCATATATATTGCATCCCATAGCCGTCGCCAAGATTGCCAGTCAGGAGATAGGCCTCGGCTCTACCTCGATATGCGCCGCCCTCCTTCACGACGTTGTCGAGGACACCGATTACACCGTCGAGGACATACGCCAGCATTTCGGTGACAAGATCGCACAGCTTGTCGACGGCCTGACGAAAATCTCGGGTGGTATTTTCGGCGACAAGGCTTCGCTGCAGGCCGAAAATTTCAGAAAACTGCTGCTGACCATGAGCGAGGATATACGCGTCGTGCTTATCAAGATGGCCGACCGTCTCCACAATATGCGCACCCTCGGGTCGATGGCGCCAAACAAACAGTATAAAATCGCGGGCGAGACGCTATATATCTATGCGCCGCTTGCCCACCGCCTCGGTCTCTTCGCCATCAAGACCGAGCTTGAAGACCTCAGTTTCAAATACGAGCATCCGGTAGCCTATCAGACTATATCAGACCAGATCAAGGAGAGCGAGGGACGCCGCGCGGCTGTATACAGCGATTTCTCGGCGCCTATCAAGAAACGCCTCGACGAGATGGGACTTGTCTACGAGGCCAAGGCGCGCATCAAATCGGTCTATTCGATATGGAACAAGATGGAGACCAAGCATGTGCCGTTCGAGGAGGTCTACGACCTCTATGCCATGCGCATCGTCTTCGAGTGTGACGACCCAAACCGCGAGAAAGGCATCTGCTGGTCAATCTACTCGGCTATCACAGATCTATACCGCCTTCATCCCGACCGCACGCGCGACTGGATTTCGACACCCAAGGCCAACGGCTATCAGGCTTTGCATCTGACCGTCATGGGACCAGACGGCAACTGGATAGAGGTGCAGATACGCAGCCGCCGAATGGACGAAATCGCTGAAAAAGGCTTTGCCGCACACTGGAAATATAAGATAGGCGAGGGCGACGAAGAGTCTGAGCTCAATGTCTGGCTCAAGACAATCAAAGATATACTCGACAATCCGGAACCAAACGCCATAGACTTTCTCGACACCTTGAAACTCAACCTCTTCGCCTCTGAAATCGTCGTTTTCACGCCGACGGGCGAACTGCTGACGCTGCCGGCCGACGCCACGGTGCTCGATGTCGCTTTCGGGCTGCACTCAGAGCTCGGCATACATTGCATAGCCGGCAAAGTCAACCACAAGCTTGTGCCTCTGAGCCACAGACTGAAGAGCGGCGACCAGGTCGAGGTGCTCACATCGAAGTCGCAGGTCCCGCAACCCGAGTGGGAGTCGTTTCTCGTCACGGCCAAAGCCAAGACGCGCCTCCGCGCCGCTCTGCGCAAGACCCGCCAACCGCTGATAAACCGCGGCAAGGAGATTCTGGCACAGTGGTTTGCCGATAACGGCATTCCTGACACAAATCCGGTGATAACCAAGATACTGGGCGTCTATCATGTGCCCAACCGCGACGAACTGTGCTATCAGCTCGGGGCCGACGAGATTGTGCTCGGAGATTTTATGGTCAAGACGCTTAAGAAGATAGCCGAAAACAACAGCGGCATTTTCTCAAAGATATTCAAACGCGGCAAAAAGAATACGGCCGAAGCCGACGCCGTCAAAGACGACAGCGCGGCATTGCCGGCCATCAACCCCAAGGAGGTCTATATCCTCAGAAACGAAGACGGCCGGGCCAACTACAAGCTCGCCGACTGCTGCAACCCCATCCCGGGCGATGATGTCATGGGCTTTATCGACGACGACGGCCGTCTTGTCGTCCATGCTCTCAACTGCCCGCGCGCGCAGGTTCTTAAAGCCGGTTACGGCTCGCGCATCGTGGCTACCCGCTGGGAAGCCGTAAGCGGCAAATTCCCGGTGCACATCCACATCGAGGGCATCGACCGTTTCGGCATCCTCCAGGAACTAATACAGATGATATCGACTCACATGGCGATCGATATCCGCAAACTCAATATCGAGGCCAGCGCAGAGGTCTTTGCCTGTGACCTCTGGGTCAGGGTGGCTGACGTCAGCGTTGTCAGCGATCTCTGTGAAAAAGTGCTGACAATCAATGGTGTCAAACAAGCTACACGCATCCAGTAAAAAATGTATCAAGAACTGCTGACAAATATAAAGAAACGCGATATCGGTGTGCGCCTGGCCATAGCGCTGGTCGCCGCTGTGCTGATTGTCTATTTTTATCCCCATCCCGAGTCGACACATTATAATTATGAGGAAGGCCGTCCGTGGAACTATGCCAAGCTCATAGCTCCGTTCGACATTCCTATACATCCCGACTCAAACACCATACGCGCGGCGCGAGACTCGCTTACAGCCAGGTTTGTGCCTGTCTATCAGCTCAACCAGCTTCTCGGTGACACCGTCGTCAGAGACCTGCCCAAATCGCCCGGCAACAATTATCGCGACCGCGTCGCCCGGCAGCTGCGCAATATTTATGCCACCGGCGTCGTCGATGCCGCCACGCGCGAGCAGATCGAGAAAGGCGAGCTGCCGAAAGTGAGGATTCTCGACAAGAATGTGCTCAGCGAGATGTCGACCTCAGGCTTCATCTCGCCCCGCGACATATATGCCCGTCTCGACTCGACAGTCACCGACCCGGGTCTGCGGCAGTATATTTCGGCTGCCAGACTCGCGGAGATACTGCGGCCCAATATCGTCTACGACGAGGCCGAGAGCCGCCGCCACTTCGACTATGACTACCTGACGCTCACGGCCGACCGGGGCGTGATACAGCAGGGGCAGACCATCATCGACAAAGGTGCGATAGTGTCGCCGCAGGACTTCACCAACCTCATGACCTACGAGGCGATGCTCAAAGACAGTGTCACAAAAGATTCAAAGAGCGACTGGCTGATGCTGCTCGGCCAGTTTGTCTATGTCGTGATGCTGCTCGTCATCCTCTGCGTCTATGTCTATATCTACTGTCGGGCGATATATACGAATCTCAAAGCCTTCCTGTTTATCATCAGCGTCGTCACGTTCTTCTTCCTGATGGCCGTGGCGCTCAACACATTCATACCGTCGGGCATCTATATCGTGCCTATGACTATCGTGCCGATACTGGTTCTTGTCTTCTTTGACGGCCGCACGGCGCTGTTTGTCTCGACCGTGACGACGATGATATGCGCCGGCATAACCTCATTTCCCCTCGAATTTATCTTCCTCCAGATATCAGCCGCGGCAGCCGCCGTCTATTCTCTCAAGCAACTGCGCCAGCGCTCCGAACTGCTGCGTACGGCCTGTTTTGTCGCCGCCGCCTATCTCTTGTCTTATGTGGCGCTCGAACTGCTTATGAACGGCACCTTCGAAGGCTTTTCGATAAGAATGGTCATCTATCTGGGTGTCAACTCGCTGCTGACATCGATGGCCTATGTGCTGATGTTTGTGGTCGAGCGTCTCTTCGGTTTCGTCTCGGTTGTGACACTTGTCGAGCTGGCCGACGTCAACACACCGCTGCTGCGACGTCTCAGTGACGAGTGTCCGGGCACGTTCCAGCACTCTATGGCTGTGAGCAATCTCGCGTCGGAGGCGGCAAAACGCATCGGCGCCAACGAACAGCTCGTGCGCGCCGGCGCCCTATACCACGATGTCGGCAAACTCGTCAATCCGGCGTTCTTCACCGAGAACCAGCACGGCGTCAATCCACATGACGCCCTGACGCCTGTCCAGAGCGCCCGCATCGTCATCAACCATGTCAACGACGGCCTGCGTCTGGCCGACAAGGCCGGTCTGCCGTCCGTGATAAAGAATTTCATCACCGAGCATCACGGCAAAGGCATGGCCAAATACTTCTATATCACCGAGTGCAAGGCTCATCCCGACGAGGCCGTCGACCCGGCTCCGTTTACTTATCCGGGCCCGATGCCGCAGTCGCGTGAGACGACCGTGCTGATGATGGCCGACGCTGTCGAGGCCGCCAGCCGTTCGCTCAAAGAGCATACGCCCGAGGCCATCCGCGGGCTGGTCAACAAGATTATCGACGGCCAGATTGCCGACGGCCTATACAACGAATCGGCCATCGAATTCAAGGACGTGCCCGTCATCAAGGATGTCTTTGTCAAGCGTCTTATGACAATCTACCACTCGCGTGTGACCTATCCCGACGCCGCGGGAGTCAGGCAGAAAGTCTCACAATAAACAGCCGCCGTGAACGTTTTATCTTTATGAAACATATCCGACGGGTAGTCATCATGCTGTTGGCCGCGCTTTCGCTGTGCGGTCTGTCGTCGTGTCTCGGTAAGAAAAACACCGCGGCGCGACGCCAGTATACGGCCTTCATCACGCGCTATAACATCTACTACAACGGTGACGTCCACTACAAGGAGACGCTCGACGAGATGGAGCGCGCCTACGAGGACGACTACTCGCGGCTGGTTTTCATGCACCCTGTCGAGGCCAAGAGCGACCCGCTCGCCCCGCAGCCCGCGGGCAGCTTCAACCGCTCGATAGAGAAGGCCCAGAAAGCCATACAGCTGCGTTCGATCAAGCAACGCCCGCAGCGCAAGGGCGGCAAGAACTCGCCCGAATACAAGGCCTGGCTCAAACGCGACGAGTATAACCCCTTCCTCCACAACGCCTGGATGATGATGGGCCGCAGCCAGTACTACAACGGCGATTTTCTCGGCGCCGCGTCGACATTCTTCTATATAAGCCGCCATTTCTCATGGCTGCCAAAGACTGTCACCGAGGCAAAGCTGTGGCAGGCTCAGAGCTATGTCTCTCTCGGCTGGCTTTTCGAGGCCGAGATGATAATAACGCGCATCAAGGAGGCCGAGCTCACCGACAAGACCCTGCGCGGACTCTACAATTATGTCTATGCCGACTATGAGATTAAGTCAGGTGACTATGAGAAGGCCGTGCCATATCTCCGCGAGGCCATCAAGACGTCGTCAGGCTCACAGAAGACTCGTCTCAACTTCCTTCTTGGACAGGTATATACCCGCCTTGGGCAGAAAAAGGCAGCCTACGAAGCCTTCAAGAAGGCGGGAGGCTCGTCGTCGGCGCCATACCGCACGAAATTCAATGCCCGCATCAAGCAGAGCGAGGTCTTCGACGGCAGCGACATCACCTCCGAGGTCAAGGCGCTCAAACGCATGACGCGCTATGACAGAAACAAGGATTATCTCGATCAGATATATTATGCCATCGGCAATCTCTATCTCTCGCGCCGCGACACTAACAAAGCCATCGAGAACTATGTGCTTGCAGCCGAGAAGAGTACGCGCAACGGCATCGACAAGGCCGTCAGTCAGATAACCCTCGGCGGACTGTATTTCGAGCGCCGGCAGTATGAGAAGGCACAGCCCTGTTATGCCGAGGCCATACCTCAGTTGCCCGAGACTTTTCCCGACTACAAGCTGTTGAAACGGCGCTCTGACGTCCTTGACGAACTGGCGCTCTACTCGCAGAACGTCACTCTTCAGGACTCGCTGCTGCGCCTCAGCCGCATGACGCCCGAGCAACAGCTCGAGGTTGTCAACAAAATCATCGAGGAGCTTGTCAAAAAGGAGAAAGAAGAGGCCGAGAACGCCCGTCGCGAGGAGTATCTCGCCAATCAGGCCGCACAAGGCAACCAGTTTAACAACGGCAACGCCGCGCAGGCGCCAAATTCGTTCAATATCAATTCAGACAACTCGTGGTATTTCTATAACACGGCCACCCGCAACTCGGGCAAGACCGAGTTCCAGCGCCGCTGGGGCTCGCGCAAGCTCGAGGACGACTGGCGCCGCCGCAACAAGGCGACGTTCAACGTCAACGACTTTGACGCCGACTCTGACAAAGACGACGCTCTCGCTGACAGCATTGCCGGGGGCGGCGACGCGCCCGACGGCGACGATAAGAAAGAGGCTTCGGCCGACGACCCGCATTTCCCCGAATACTATCTGTCGCAGATACCCAAGACCGATGCCGAACGTCAGACCTGTAACGACATCATCCAGGAAGGTCTGTTTAACATGGGCGTGATACTCAAGGACAAGCTCGAGGACTTCCCCGCGTCGATGAGCGAGTTCGACCGTCTGCTCAAAGACTATCCCGACAACGTCTACCGTCTCGACGTCTACTATAACATCTATCTGATGTATATGCGCGAGGGCAAGACCGCCGAGGCCGAGCGTTACCGCCGTCTCATCATCGACGACTTCCCCGACAGCAAATACGGCACAGCCATGCGCGACCCGCAGTATATCGAGAATCTGAAGACGATGGACGCCCGCCAGCAGCAGCTCTACGAGCAGACCTACGACGACTATCTCAACAACCGCAACGACCGGGTCCACAGCGCCTACGCCGAGATGTCGGAGAAATATCCTCTGAGCAAGATCATGCCTAAGTTCATGTTCCTTCACGCCCTGGCATACGTCACCGAGAACCGGCCCGATGAGTTCAACGCCGTGCTTCGCGACATGCTCGAGCGCTATCCCGACACCGACATCACGCCCGTGGCCGCCGCATGGCTCAAAGGCATGGCTCAGGGACGCAAGCTCCACGCCGGCAGCGGCGGCAACCTCCGCGGCATGTTCTGGGATCTCCGTCTGAGCGACAACCCCAACGACAGCACATCGCTCGACCCTGTCGTCTTCGACCTCGACCCGAATATCAAGCAGCTCCTCGTCTTTGTCTATGACACGGCCGAGGTGCCGGGCAACGCGCTCATTTACGAAATAGCACGCCATAACTTCAAATCGTTTGTCGTCAAGGACTTCGACATCGAGCAGATGAATTTCGGACGCCTCGGCATGGTCATCGTCCGCGGCTTCGACAGCCTCGACGAGCTTAATCACTACCGCCGCGTCATGGCCGCCTCCGACGAGTTCAAGCTTCCCAAGGGCGTCCGTCCGATACCTATGGGCGTCGGCAACTTCGAGAAACTTATCAACGAGGGCCGCTCGTTCGACGATTACTTCAAATATCTTGAAAGTCAGAATTATATCGACGCGCAAGCCGGGCTTCTCCAGCCCGAGGAGGTCGAGACTCTCGACGATGCCGACGAGCGCCTGAAAGACTCCGGCGGCGACGGCGTCATAGTCGACGAAGTGCTTGAGGAAGTCAACGAGCCCGAGGTGAAAGAGCCTGTGGCGCAGCCCGGACAGCCCGAGCTCAAGGACGAGCCTAAGCAGACCGACACGCCGGAGCAGAAGAAAGAGGCTCCCCGCCGTCCCGAGAAGCCTAAGACACCCGTCCTCCCGGCCTATGACCCCGGCAACCAGTCGGACGAGCCGGATATGGAATAAGATTCATTTACCATGGTAGAAAAGTCTGTCAGAAATATTGAAGTCCGCGGTGCGCGGGTACATAATCTCAAGAATATCAACGTAGACATACCACTCAACCGCATCGTCGGCATTGCCGGCGTGTCGGGCTCGGGCAAATCGTCGCTCGCGCTCGGCGTTCTCTATGCCGAGGGTTCGCGGCGTTATCTCGAGGCCATGTCGACCTATACGCGCCGCCGTATGACCCAGGCGCCCAAGGCCGATGTCGATGAGATTCTCTATATCCCGGCTTCGATAGCCTTGCATCAGCGTCCCGGTGTGCCGGGCATAAGAAGCACTTTCGGCACGGGCACCGAGCTGCTGAACAGCCTGCGCCTGATGTTCTCGCGCCTCGCGAGCCACCGCTGCCCCAAATGCGGCCACTATCACGAACCCTCGCTCGACGTCGCGGCCGAGCGTGAGCTGATATGCGATAATTGCGGTACGGCGTTCTACGGTCCGTCGGCCGAAGATCTCTCGTTCAACAGCACAGGTGCCTGCGAGCGTTGCGGCGGCACGGGCACGGTGATGACTGTCGACCGCTCGACGCTCGTTCCCGACGAGACTCTGACAATCGACGAGGGTGCCGTCGCGCCGTGGAAGACGCTGATGTGGTCGCTCATGACCGATGTCTGCTGCGCCATGGGCGTGCGCACCGATGTGCCTTTCAATCAGCTGACGCCAAAAGAGCGTGAAATCGTCTTCGACGGGCCGGCCGAGAAGAAACATATTCTCTATAAAGGCAAGAACTCCGAGCAGGCCGTCGAGCTTGACTTTACATTCTACAGCGCAGTCTATACCGTCGAAAACGCCCTCGCCAAAGTCAAGGACGACAAGGGCATGAAGCGTGTCGCGCGCTTTCTTCACCAGGGGCTTTGTCCGGCGTGTCGCGGCACCCGCCTTTCTGACAAGGCCCGTGCTCCGCGTCTGCGCGGCATAGGTCTCGACGCCGCCTGTGAGATGACTCTCGCCGAGAGCGTCGAATGGGTCCGCGGGATTCCTGAGACGCTGCCCGACGACATGCGCCCGATGGCCCGGAGCATCTGTGACTCCTATCTGCAGACCGCACGCCGTCTGCTCGACCTCGGACTCGGTTATCTCACGCTCGACCGCGCCACGTCGACGCTCTCGACCGGCGAGCGGCAGCGCATGCAGCTTGCCCGCGTTGTCAGAAACCGCACGACAGGCGTGCTCTATGTGCTCGACGAGCCGTCGATCGGTCTTCATCCGGCCAATATCATCGGCCTTGTCGGCGTGATGAACGATCTCGTCGCCGACGGCAATTCAGTTGTGCTCGTCGACCATGACACACAGATTCTCGGCGTTGCCGACCATATCATCGAGATGGGGCCTGACGCGGGCGAAGACGGTGGCCGCATCATCGCTCAGGGCTCTGTCGCCGCCATCGAAGCCGACCCCGAGTCGAAAATCGGACCCTTCCTCGCCGGGAAGGCCGGCGGCCGTCTGCGTCCCGAAGTCCCCGCCGAGGATATTTTCGAAGAAGGCTGCATCCATATCTCGACCGACGCAATCCACACCGTTCGTCCCCTTGAGGTCGATATTCCCAAAGGACGCCTCACGGTCGTCACCGGTGTGTCGGGTTCGGGCAAGACGACGCTGATTCTCGAGAGCCTTGTCGCCGGTCTTCAGGCTCAGCTCGACGGCCGCGCGCTTCCTGCTCATGTCAGACGGGTGGAGGCCGAGGGTATAAAGCATGTCAAGCTCATCGACTCGACCCCGATAGGCGCCAACGTGCGTTCGACCGTCGCAACATACGCCAATATCCACGACGAGCTGCGCAAAATCTATGCCGCCACAGCCGACGCCAGGATGTATGGTTACAAAGCCTCTGATTTCTCGTATAATACCGGCAACTTGCGCTGTCCTGTCTGCGACGGCACCGGCTCGGTCAGTCTCGACATACAGTTCCTGCCCGACGTCGACATCCCCTGTCCCGAGTGCCACGGCACGCGCTATTCGCGCGACTGCTCGCTCATCCACAGCGTAAACCGTCATGGCGAATCGTTTACCTTGCCCGAACTCATGGAAACCGACGTCCGCCATGCCGTCGACCTCTGCGCCGACCACCGTACGGTCAAGGGGCGTCTCAAAACCTTGCGCGACCTCGGTTTGGGCTATCTCACTCTCGGCGAGGCGACACCGAGCCTGTCGGGCGGTGAGGCGCAGCGGCTGAAACTATCGGCCGAGATGGGCAAGGCCCAGAGCGATTCGGTTTTTGTCTTTGACGAACCGACCATCGGCCTGCATCCACTCGACGTGATGACCTTGCTCGGTGTGCTTCAGCATCTTGTCGAGGCCGGAGCGACAGTCATAGTCATCGAGCACGACCTCGACGTTATACGCAACGCCGACTATATCATCGATATGGGTCCCGGCGGAGGCACCAAAGGCGGCCGCGTCGTCGCAGCCGGCACTCCTGCCGCCATCGCCGCTTCGCCCGACAGCGTCACCGGCAGGTTTATACGCTGAGCCTCCTTATTTTTTGTTCTTTCTTGCCTTCTGGAGACGTTTGATTCTCAGACCGGCGTTTTTTGTGTTGCCTAACTGTGGATTATCTCTGACAAACTCGAGAAATTCGATACGCGACTCTACAGTCGGGCGGTTGTCAAAGTCGGCATACAGATCGTCATATTCTTTTCCCAGTATTCTCAGTCCGTCGATATAATCGTCTCCCCGTCCGAGATTGTCAAGGAAGCGGTATGCAATCAGGTCGGCCTCGAATATCTGAGCCTGAGTGTAGTCGAAGCAGTATGTCCGGGTCGATTCGATTATATCCTCAGAATCGTCATGATCGTTTTCTGACGGTAGTTTTGCAGGCTTGGTCAGCATGGCTCCGACATTGATGGGAATACCTGCGAAACCTACCGTGAAGCCTCCGTAAATCGCATTTTTGCGCCTCTGTCTGGCAAAATCATAGAAGACTCTCGTATGATGATTCAGAGCACCATGCACAAATCCGTTAGCAATATAACCGGTTAGAATATCATTTGTCATACCTTCGCGGTTTAACAGGCCGGTAGTCAGACATATAGCGAAACCGTCATCGGTGAGGGCGGTGTATGCGTTGATTTCATTCGAGTTTATGAGATATAGCGAGCAATTGAGATTGAGACCGGCTATACCCGTATTGCTCAGAAGCGAGTCGCAGAAATTCTGTCTGCGACTGATGATATTCTCGTTGTCATGAGAGAGGTGGGGCAGTTGCGCGGTATATTCGAGAGCTTCTTTCTCGGCTCCTTTGCCTTTCTTGATGTCTTCGGCAAATTTTAAATACGGTTCGTTGTTCTTGAGCATTACACTCCAGAACTCAGCCGGACTGTTTGTCTCGATGCCTTTCACCTCGTCTGCGACATCATACGCTTCAATCAGTTTTTTATATTGTTTCTGATTATTCGCCGCAAAGATATTTAATGTCGAAATGACTATAAGGAGGAATAAAGAAGCTCTTTTCATGATATAAGAAGTTTTATAGGTTTACAAAGATAAAGAAAATATTATATATTGTTTGCCTTAGGATGAATGCAAAACGGGCTCTTTGTTTAATTTCTTGGGTTGTTAGCTTTTATGCGTTTGTTTTTCAGCCTGATATTTATGGTGTTTCCTATCTGAGGATTATCTCTGACGAATTTCAAAAATTCTATGCGTGCCGTTATATTTGGATGATCGAAGTATTCGCTATATAATACGTCATAAGCACTGCCTAATACTCTGAGCGCGTTAATATAATCTTCACCTCGACCAAGATTTTCAAGAAATCTATAAGCTATTAAATCTGCTTCATACTCTTGTTCTCTGGAATAGCCGAGCGAAAATTTTAAAGTAGATACTTTAATGTCAGCACTACTGTCCACTAAAAATGGACGGGGTTAAAAATTAAATAAATTCGGTTCACC
>ERZ836877.5591-NODE-5591-length-11928-cov-3.143098_pt1 | contig 11928 bp, 4 predicted proteins | sample MGYA00519469_ERZ836877 | MGnify/ENA primary metagenome ERZ836877 (study PRJEB31850, sample SAMEA3708809) | human gut metagenome | biome: human gut; feature: human-associated habitat; material: faeces | place: China | collected 2014 ... | reverse complement strand
TTGACATCCACGTCCTCGAGATAGGGCATGGCCAGGAGGCTGGGCACGTTGGCGTCGTCCATCAGCAGGGAGTTGCCGAAGCCGTCGACCTCGAAGGCATATACTTTTCCGAACTGGGGATGGTCAATCACGGCGTGTTTCTTGAGAGCCGCCTCAACCTCGTCGGCCAGAGCTGTGCAGCGGCCTGCGAATTCGGTGTTCTTGTTTACCTCTGTGAGTATTTCGGCAGCCTTGCGGAGCGATGCCACCGCGAAGAAGTTGGAGGGCACGAGATACTGCAGGGTGGTGGCGTCGTCGGAGGGGCGGAAACTTGATACGATCAGGCCACACGGTTTCACGGGGGCGCCCCAGCCGTCGTTGTTCAGGGTATCGAGTGCGCGGTCTGTCTTGCGTTTGAACTGGTATTTGCCTCTGTTCTCCTTGCGCTGCTGGTCGATGAAAGTGTTGTAGATGTTTTCCATCGCGCCGAGCCACTCCTCATCGAAGATGCTTGCGTCGCCGGTTTCCTTCCAGTATGCGTATGCCAGGCGCAGGGGGTAGCAGAGTGAGTCGATCTCCCATTTGCGTTCGTGGATCTCGGGCTTCATGTCGGTGAAGTCGCTCATCCATTCGCCGCCGGTGGGGCCGTCGTTGAACGCGTTGGCATAGGGATCTATGAGGATGCACTTGAACTGGCGGCGGATCACTCCTTCAAGCATGTCTTTCAGCTCTTTGTCCTCGTTGGCGAGCTGTATATAGGGCCATACCTGTGCGCCGGAATCGCGCAGCCACATGGCATGGATGTCGCCTGTGTAGACGAATGTGTCGTGGTGGCCGTCTTTCCCTTTGCGGTAGTGCACGGTGGTGTCCAGGGTGTTGGGGAAGCAGTTTTCAAACATCCATGCCAGTTTCTGGTTGGTGAGCATGGATTTTACCTTGGCGATATGCTTCTCCACCGCTTTTGATTTGAAAAGACGGTCTGCTTTTGCCGGACGTTTTGTCTTGGTATAGTCGGGTGTGACGGCTACGGCTGTGTTGTCAGCCGCACAGACAGGTACCGGAGCGCCGAAGGCGTTGGTCGAGCTTAAGAGGGCAGCGCTTGCCGCGAGGACTAAGGAGATGGATCTCATTGCTGAAATGTTTGAAGTTTTCGATGGGGGAGAGAGCACGTTTCCGTGGGGAAGGGAGAGGGGGAGGAGAGAGTTGAAATCTGTTGAAGATCTGGGAGAGGAGGATGGTCTGTTAGGTTATGTAGGGAGGTGAAAGCAGTGTAGCGTTCTGCACGCTCATTTATTTTGTTTTGATTGGTAAAGTGCTGCTGTAGCGAACATTTCCGCCATGGCACCCTGGGTGATAAGGCCTTTGCGCTCATCTTTGGTGTCCCCGCTCCAGTCGGAGTTGAACAGGCCGGTCTCTGTGTCGCGGGCATGTTCCCATGCGTAGTCGAGGTTGCGCAGGTAGTTGTCCATATAGGCGGGGTTGCCGTCGGCAAGGAAAAGTTCGTAGAATCCGCGCATCATCACTGCGGTGAACCATATGTCGCCGTTCTTTATCAGGGGGAATTCCCCGATGCTGTCGGTGGCGGTGCGGGAGAAGAAATAGCGGTGGGCGATCTCGGCGATGTTCTGTGCATCGGTGAGGCAGCGCTTGTCGCCGGTGATGTCGTAGAGAAGGGTGGCGGCCTGCATCATCTGCCCGCTGTTGTAGGCGAATTTGGCGCGGCCTATCTTTCCGTTCATCAGCTTATGGTCGAAGTAGAGATAGTCTGTGGTGTCCTGCAGGTTGGTCTTGGTCCAGTCATACAGCCCCGAGCCTGCGGCGAGGTATGCTGAGTCGCCGGTGGCTTTGAATAGCTTGAGGGCGTAGACCGATCCAGGTGCGTTGGAGCAGGTGTTCTTGCCACCTTTCTTCTGCTCGCACCAGTAGATGCCTCCGCCGAGTTTGTCGTCGGTTCCGCTCTCTATGAATTCCCATATCATGCGGGCTTTGTCAAGATGTGCGGGATCTTTGGTGCCGAGATAGAAGTCGGTGAAGTCTATGCCGAGCCAGATGTTGTCGTCATAGAAGCGGTCGCTCTGCGGTGCGCGGCTTATATATGAGGCGTATGCCGCGGGCATGCGGGCGGTGTCAAGGTATTCTTCCAATCCCGGCGCCACCTTCTCCTGGAGGAGTGTGAGGTATGCGGAGTCTCCTGTGGCGTCGTATATGGCGCGCACGGCCGATACTGTAGAGGAGTAGGGCCAGAGATATGAGAACGGTTTCGGGGAGTTGTTGTCGTCGCCTGCGAGATATGTGGCTCTGTAGAACTCGTCGTTGGGATAGTTCTCGCGTAAGAGGTTTTCTCCTTCCACGCCGTAATGCGCATATATGGAGTCGAGTGTCTCGCCGGCCATGAGCGCATATTTCCAAGGGGTCTCTTCGGCGCTCTTTTTCTGGCCTGCAGAACACGACGCTGTAAGCGTGGCTGCGATAAGGATTGGGTAAAGATATCTTACAGGTTTCATGGGTTAGTTTTGAAGTGTGATTGCCGCACTTTGTTTGGGATGGCTCTTCGCCACACGGCATCAGACGGCCGGACTGTAAATTATGTCTGGTGCAAAGATAAATACGCGTTGCGGTCCTGTGTGTGCCTATTTCCGACTAATGGTATTATATAGGCGCACTATTCCAATTGTTTACACATTGTGCGCAATTGCGCACATGGCTGTAATGCCCGTCTGGCGTGGCTGAACCTTTGCCTGCATGCTGTTGTTTATAATTACAAAGATAAAAGGTGGCAGGGGTGGGGTCCAAAATCCCGGGCGACGGCTGTCTGAGCTGAAGCCAGATCGCGAAAGGCTATGCTACCGGATAGTCTGCCCATAGACGTTGGAAGCGACGTCTGCCCTATGTAACCTGAAATTTCAACCAACTCCTTTTATAGCGGAAGACCGTCTGCAGCGTGTCTCCGCTTTTTTTGTCAAAGCGAGCCACCTCCGGCGGCTCGCTGGAGTATTATTCCCGACAATATGACGCATGTTAATTGTCTGTAGAGTATTGATGGACAAGCCCATGTTGTCTAAACGCGCTTCAACATATTGCGTGTCAGTGGACAATTGGTTACTTAGGCGTTTTTGCCGGACAGCAATAATTGCGTATTGGCATGCGATATATGACGTGAGGATTTTTGACGGACAATGATAACAAAAAATGGCGGTGTGCCATGGAGCCTGTCCATGTGCACACCGCCGGGTTGTGCGTTGCAATATTAGATGTTATGTCATTTTACAACGACTTTTATGGTTTTGCCGTCAAGGGTGACGAGGTAGACACCCTGGGTGGCGGGAATGTCAACATGGCCGTTTCCTTCGCCTGCCGCCACAGTCATGCCGCTTGCGGAGGCGATGCTGTAGCTCTGGCCCGACATGCCGCTGAGGGAGATGACGCCCTTGCCGCCTGTTACGTTCACGGTGCCGGCGAGGCTGCTGTCTACGCCGGTGCCTGTGGTGGCCTTGACTGCGCGGGATTCACCTGTGGTGTAGACTGCCGATACGGCATACTCTTTGTCGGTGTCGCCGGCCGCGGGAAGATCGGCGAAGCTGAGGCTTTCCACAGGAGCGGCGTTGATGAGGGTGTTGCCGCAGTAGATGTTATAGCCTTTCAGCGTCAGATCCTGGGGAGCGCCGGTGGCGGGATAGAAGGATACATTGTCGATGAATATCTGCGATGTACCCATCGGTGCGTATGAGCATCCGCGGATGGCGAAACGGCGTGCGCCTTCCGGCACCACTATGGCATACTGTGTCCAGTCGCCGGGAAGTTCCTCTATGCGGCGCACGAGTGTGAAGTCTTCGGGATCTGTACTCCCTTCGCTGTAGAGGAATTCCACGGTCTCGGGGGTCTCGCGGTTGTAGCTGCGTGCCCAGAGGGTCACAAGCTGCTCGCGGCCGCAGAGCTCGGGCGCGATGGCCCAATCATCCTGCTGCTCGCCACGGGTGAATGTGGAGTTGACCACATACATGTTGGCGAGGTACTGAAGGCTGTTGTCGTAACCGTAGTAACCGTCGGAGAATTCGCTGTATAGGCGGCTCTGAACCCACCATGACTGTGCGGAGTGGTTGGGGATGCCGGGGAAATCAAGCATCTCCCAGGTCGAGGAGCTTACCATGCCGCCGATGGGGAGCTGATCCACATCAATGAAGATCCAGTCGCCTGCCTCGGTAAGGAACACATCTTCTTCGGCACAGGGGTACGACTCGAAGTCCTCAAGCACTGCTTCGGGAACGGCCTTGGTCATGTCGGGCGCAAGCCATTCGAGCTGTTTGCCGCCGGGATTGATGAACACGGCCTCAGGCTCGGGAAGCAGAGGCAGGTTGCGTGCCACGGTCACAGCGCCTGAAAGGTTGTTGTCGGTCACTTCGTCGCCGGCAGCCTCTATGCTGATGCGGAAGGTGTTGCCTACAGGATCCTGCACGCTGAGGGAGTGCTGGAACTCAACGAATTCGGTGGCACCGAACATGAGTTTCCCGAGATCTTTGGCGGCTACCTCCTCGTCGTTGTGGAGGAGAACGGCCTTGTATGCCTGTACGTCGGATGTGCCGAGGTTGGTGACACGTGCCTTGACGGTGAACGGTTCGCCCGGCTTGGCCTGTACCGGAGCCTCGATATCAGTGACGGCGAGATCCGTTTCTGCGATGTCCTCTATGCGGATGTTGTCGATGAGCACCCAGTTGTAGCCATACTCGTCGTTGACGTGGATGGTGCCCTTGAAGATAAGGGAGATGGTCTGGGCGGCAAACTCTTTCAGATCCACGGCCACAAGTTCCCATGCCTCCACGTTGCCGAGATCCTTTATCACCAGATGCTTCACATTGTGGCGTGTGCCGTCGGCGGTCACCACATCCACGTCAAGCTCGTTGATGTCGGGGTTGCCGTACTGCAGCCAGTTGTATGTGTAGAAGGTAAGGGTCGGCTCCTCCACGCCGGAGAGGTCGATGGCGGGTGAGAGAAGTTCTGTCCACTCGTTGTGGTAATTGCCGGCATCGTCGTTGACGAAGCTCCAGCCGAACATTCCGGCAAAGCCGTTGTCATGATCCTGCGAGCCTTCGGCACTCTGGAACGAAGAGTCCATCAGGCGGTTCCACCCGTTATACTGCTGGAACTGCAGCGAGCGCTCGTCGTCGGTTATTGAGGCTATCTGCGGGCCGTTGGAGGGTCCGTCGCCCCATGGGTGCTCGAGCGAGTAGTTGGGGAACGACTCCTTGAAAGGAGCCTTTACAGGCTGTCCCGCGAAGATGTTGGCGCTCTTTTCGGCGTAGCCTATGCCGGCGGCGTTCACAGCTGAAACCTTGACGTAGACGAATCCGCAGTCGCGGCCTGTCTCGAATGTCGGGGTGAAGGTAAGGCGGGTATCTGTGATGCCCTCATAGGTCTTGTTGCCATGATAGTATGCGTTGTCGGGGAAGACCTCTACATTGTAGGTTACCTCGCCGTTGAGGGGATAGCCGAGCCAGTCGGAGACAGGCGCTTCCCATGTCACGGTCACCTGTGTGGGGTCATCGGCATTGCGTGCTATCTCTATTCCGGTAAGTTCTTTCGAGCGGTTGATGCCTACGAATGTCTTGAACGCAGGTGAGGGCGCGCCTTTCGAGTCGCCGTTGTATGCGTAGGCTGTGTAGGTGTATTCGCCGCTTTCGGTCACCGTCTCGTCGGAGAATTCAACTGTCGAGCCGGGGACCGGGGCGTCGATGGTGGCCACCACCTGGTTGTCGCGTGTCACTTCCAGTTTGCTGACGGCTGTCAGTGCGGTGCCGTTTTCTGCAAGTTCGGGCACTTTCACCTTGCCTGCCGCCTTGAGCGCTCCGCTGCGGTCGGCTGTCACCTCGAGGATCTCAGGAGCTGCGGGAGCCGCATAGCTTACGGGTGCGGAGATGGTCAGCTCCTTGATGGTGAGGTAATACATGTTGGGGTCGCTCACGGCATGGAAACCGATGAACATCTTGCCGTCCTGTTCGGCGGTCATCTCGAAGTCGAATCCCATCGGATCGGTCTGGTCGATGAGCGTCACAGGGAGGAGTTCGGTGGTCATGGCGTCGGGGCTGCATGCATAGCCCATCTTTACCTCTACTTTTTCGGGACATGAGGTCATGCGGCAGGTGAATGCCACATGCACTTTGTATTTGCATCCGGCGACAGCCTTGATCGGGGGTGTGAGGGCCCAGTCGTCGGCTGCGTTGGAGTAGTCGTATTTATAGGCTATGCCGCTGTATTCGTGTCCCCAAGTGGCTCCGTCGTTGTTGAGGTCGAACACGCTCCAGTTTGTGAACACGTCGTAGTAGTCGAGCGTGGATATGTCGTAAGGCAGTGCGAGTGATCCGGTCATTGTGGGGGCGCTGACGCCGGGTGCCGAGGTGGCATCACCCTGCGAGGCGGTCACGTGGAATACGACAGACTCAATACCTTCCGGCTCATAGATGCATTCTGCCTGGGTGCCGGAGATGTTTTCGGCCACGACTACGCCTGCCGGCATGCGGGTCACGGTGTAGGTTACGGATGCGGGATCCACGAATCCGCCGTTGGCTCCGGTGGTGACAGCGTCCCAGGTTACTGTGAACCGGTTCTCGTCCTCCACAAAGTCAACCTTGACATTGGCGGGGCTTTCGGGAACGTCGGGACCTACCCACATTGAGAGGCGTGCCTTCTTTCCTTCCCCTGCGGCGTTCGAAGCAGATACGGAGAAGTTATGTTTGCCAGCCGCGGCAACTGTGACTGCTGCGTTGACCTCGGCTCCGTATGCGGCTGTACCTTCTGCCACGGTCTCTTTACCGTCGACCACTTTCCATGTAGCCTCCCCTGTGGCGGCGCTTCCGTCATGCAGGGTGGATGGCATCGTGAAACTGATGGTGCCGCTCAGGGATCCCGCGGCGAAGTTTCCTGCAGGTGCCGAAGGTGTGCCCGGGGCGTTGTCGGCCACTGGGTTCTCGGCTATGAAGATTGATGTGATCGATTTGCCGGGGAAATCGGCCAGGAGTGTGGCGACGCCGGTCTCCGGGTTGATGGAGTAGAGGTTGCAGAACGTCGGGCCGCTGTAACCCTCCTCGCCGTTGGCCATAAGGATGAAATCTCCGCTGTCAGGATCGAAGGCGCCGCTCCAGTTGTAGCGCGCGCTTCCGTTGGTGACCCCGATGTCGGATATGCGGTCCACTTTGCCGGTGGTGAAGTTTACTTTTCCGAAAACGCCTCCTCGGGTCACGCCATAGAGTGTGCCGTCGTTGTCAAAGGCGAGGGCCCACGCCAGTTCGTCGTTGAAAAGGGAGACGCCTGGGGTGATGTCAAGCGAGAATCCTGTCTCCAGGTTGATAGAATAGAGATGGTACGACATTGCCCCGTAGTCGCAGTAGGCATATCCGGTGCCTGTCTTGGGGTCGATGGCAAGGTCGCTCGCACGGTATTCCGGCAGGTATATCTCGTCGCCGACTTTCTCCCAGGTGTTTATGTCATATCCCTGTATGCGGTGGCCGTGGGGATCGTTGTCGGTGTCCCAGTATTCGTCGTAACGGCCGTCATGGCAGGCATAGAAGGTAGTGCCGCTGAGAGCGCCTCCGTAATATGAGCTGACATCGCTCACTTTCTCCATCTCGCCGTCGGATAGCTCGGGCAGGCGGTACATCCCTATTGTGTTTGCGGCATAGTCGTATACGGTGGCCACTATCTGCGGAAGCGGTGTCCCGTCGGGGGCGGATACTCTGGCCATAGGTGCTTTCTGTCTGGCGGCAGCCTCCTCGGCTGCTTTCGGATCCTGTTCCTCCGGTGGCTTCTGGAATCCCTCTTTTATCACAGGGCCTGTGCCCAGGGCGTTGCGGTTGGCTGTTAGTAAAGCCATTGCCGGTATCGCCGAGGCGGCGGCAACGGTGGCCGCGGTCAGTAATACGAGTAAATTTTTCTTCATATCTATTTTGATTTGTGATGATTGTACCGTCTGTTGTCTGGAGCATGTAGCCTGTACCGTATGACAGCTACTCCGGGATGTGGCTGAATGGATAAGTCTACTGACAAACTTATTTGTATGCCTGAGCTGCAAAAGTAATATAGCAGACTTGAGAAAACAACAACCTATGTTAATTTAAATAATTGTTTAAAATAATTTTGCCCGCTTGCTTAGAGTATGTTTGAAATTCGCTTCCGGAGGTTCAACGACGTATTTCCGGTGCGTTCAATGCCTCGGGCTGCTGAGGATGTCAGCGTGAATGATTGATCTTCTTTTCCTGCAGTATCTTCTTGCGGATACGGCTCACATGCACTTCTGTCATTTTAAGGTATGAGGCAATGGCCTTGAGGGGCACATTCTCGAACAGTTCGGGGCGGCATCTTTCGAGCCATTCGTAGCGCCATTTTGCGTCGCCGCTCATTACCTTGTCTTTAAGCTCGCCGTAGCAGCAACGGCGTGTGAAGACTCCTGCCACCCATCGGCAGAATTCGCTGGATTCCGCCATCATCCTGTCGAAAGTGTTTTTCTGTATATGCAGTGTTGTGGTGGGACAGCAGCATTCGATCCTTATTATTGCCGGAGATCCGTTTGAGAAGCCCTGCATTGAGGCTACCAGTGTGCCTTCCATTCCGAAATATAGATTGGTCTCGGCTCCTTCGTTGAGCATGTAGCCTCTTACGATACCCTCTTTTATGATATATATGTCCTGGTTGATTTCCCCGAAATCCACAATGGCCTCGGAGCGTGCGAATGTACGCACGCCTGAGTTCTCGATAATATACCGGAATATATTATCGTTCAAGGGGAAATCTGATTCCTCTTCCAGTGCAGTCCTGAAATCGGGGGCGGATATCATTGCTCGTCGTGGGAATAGAAGTCATTTAAACTTTTTCTTCGAAAAGAATTTGAGGCTGTTTTTGAGCTGATTTTAACTGAATTTGAGGGAGCGATGCGGGCATCGTGACCGAAAATAAGGTTAAAACCAGGCAAAGAGAGGCCAAATTCTTAAAGAAGATGGTTTGTGAAGCCACTAAAGAAAAAGTTTAAATGACTTCATAGACTTATTCTGTCAGTCTTTTACTATGGAAACTCTCGCGGAGCTGAAGACGCTCATGTCAAGTTTTTCCATGATGTGTTTTATGGCGCGGGCGGCCTTTATGCTTACGCGGGTGGGGTTCAGTTCCGCTCCGTATGCTGCCACGGCCATCACTCCGGGATAGATGCCGAGGATTGTGCCTCCGAAGCTGGCTTTGGCAGGCAGACCTGTGGAAACAAGCCACGGACCGTTCATTTTATGCGGGCCTTTGGCGGCCATAAGTGCCACGATGTATTTGGCGATTTCGCCGTCGAACACAATCTTTTTCGTTGCGGGGTTCACACCGTCGGCGGCAATGGTGGCGCCCATCATCGCAAGCTGTGCGGTGGATGCGCTCATGGCTTCGGCCTTTGTGGCGAGGTCCACGGCCATTACGGCGTCGTCATACAGATAATATCCGTCTTCGGCGAGGCGGTTTACGGTATTGTCATCCTCCACCTGTTTTTTCAGTGCGTTGTAGACCGGGACGTTCAGTTCGGGGGATGTTCCCATAAGGTCTATCATGCGGTTCTCGTAGATGTTCCATTTGGATTCGGGGTCTCCGGTAGGCTCCATTGCCGAGAATGCGCGGATAGTATGCGCGCTTACAGGGAGGTGGGCGGGTTTGTGAGGCTTTTTATGGCATGGGCACTGGCCGGATTTCTTTATAAGCTCGTCACGTGAGTTCTGCGAGAACATTACCGATGCCAGAGGAACTCTTACGATCGACCCCATAGGCACTTTCACGTCGGTGTCGCCCTTGTTTATTGTCGTACCGTCGGCCAGCACCACACTGATGCCCATCTGGTTTTCGCGGGCTCCGGTATTACGGGGGTCTATTTCACCCTCTTTTATAGATTTCACAAGCTCATAGGCTTCGTCTACTGCTTTTCTGAGATCGTTTAACGAAATTTTACGTTCCATATATATTCTTTAGTTTTAAGTATGTCTGTGTTACGTATGTTGTATCATATCCTTTGAATGACACAATAGATAAACATAAAATCGGGGCGATTGGTTTAGAATGGGTCATACAGCCGTATGCCTGCACTCTCTCTATGCCGGAAGGTATTGTAAAACTGCAGAAGGCGCTGTACCGGTGTGCAGTACGGCGCCTTGAGATATGTGTATCTGAATTTGGTGTCGCTGTTTGGAATTGTGCAGCTCATATGTCGCTGTCAGAAAATCAAGGGCAACACGAAAGGAACAGTAAACATTGTAAGCATCAGGACATTCCGTCCCAATCTGGCCATTTTTACAAGGCGGGTGTTGAGTAAAGAGTCATTCATAGCGTAGTAATTAGAGCGGTAAATAATAGTTGTATATTATTTCAACTCTTTAACTGTAGTTTTGGTTCGCCTGACCGTATAGAAATAAAAAAATCCATTGTTTCCTTCACAGGTAACTATGGATTAAAGCCAAAAGGCAAGATTTGTGATTCTAAAAATTCCTGTTTTAATCGGAATTTACGTGTAGAGATTATATCTTACTTACATTCATCTAAATTCCTTAATGCAGACCCCGTTGCGGGCATCTCACGATGATGCAGCGTTGTCGGTATTATTTCTTTCGCAACCTTGCCGGTTTACCGTTTTATCGACGGTTTTACCATTACAGGAGCTTTGCTGAATTCAGCTCGATCCTAAAACAGTTGTGAACCTAAAATAAATTGCACCTGGAATTTCACTGCAAAGTTACACGTTTTTTATGTTTTTGCAAAACAGATGCCACCTATATTAAGGGTTTTAATAGCTTTATGATCGTTAAAAAACGCTAAAACGCATTTATGATGTCAGAAATCTCTTTCGCGTCTGTTTCGGAAGTGCATGCCGAAATCGGGAGGCTGACACATTCCGCTGCCAGTTTCTCGGTGACAGTAAGTGGGAACGGTATTTTAATGAGTTTCGCGCCTTCGTCTGTGAAACATGGCTGCATATGTGGGGGAGTGGCGTAATGTATGTCCCATCCCACTCCGTTTCTGTCAAGATGGGCGGTAAATCTGTCGCGTTCTTCCACATGCACTACATACTGGTGCCATACGCATTCTTCTTTTCCGTCAAACGGGATGCGCACTTTACCGTTGCTGATATGGGTGCCGTATATCCCCGCTATTTTTCTGCGGCGCTCTGTCTCGTCGGCAAGATGGTCGAGCTTCACATTGAGTATGGCGGCCTGAATCGGATCGAGGCGGCAATTGTATCCGCAGTAGATGTTATGGTAGCGTCGGTCGCTGCCGTAATTGGCGAGTGCCCGCACTGCAGTGGCAAGTTTGGCGTCAGAAGTAGTGACTGCTCCGGCGTCTCCTATCGCCCCTATATTTTTCGTAGGATAGAAACTGAAAGCCGCCGCATCGCCGAGCGCACCTGTAGTATGGCTTCCGCACAATCCCTCAAGATGCGATGTGGCTCCGATGGCCTGGGCGTTGTCCTCGATGATTTTTATGCCTCGCTCTGCAGCGAGTGTGCGCAGTGTCTCGTCCCAGCAGGCGCGGCCATAGAGGTGCACCGGCATTATGGCTTTTGTGCGCGGGGTGATGGCCGCTTCTATCAGCGACGTGTCGAGATTGCTCGTAGCGGGATCCGGATCTATAAGCACAGGAGTGAGCCCGGCATCCACTATGGCCAGCACTGAGGCGATGAAAGTGTTCGCAGCAACGATAACTTCATCTCCGGGAGACATATCTCCGGTCGCTACATATGCTTTCAATATAAGACGCAAGGCGTCCAGGCCATTGCTCACTCCTATGGCATATGTGGTTCCACATAGCGTAGACAGGCGGTTTTCAAATTTTTCCAATTCAGGGCCGCCGATATAACGTCCGCTGCGTAATACTCTCAGCACAGCCTCTTCTATTTTCGGGAGATACGGGGCATCCACCGTGCCGACATTCAGAAATTCATACTTTTTA
>ERZ836877.5587-NODE-5587-length-11932-cov-2.550728_pt1 | contig 11932 bp, 8 predicted proteins | sample MGYA00519469_ERZ836877 | MGnify/ENA primary metagenome ERZ836877 (study PRJEB31850, sample SAMEA3708809) | human gut metagenome | biome: human gut; feature: human-associated habitat; material: faeces | place: China | collected 2014 ... | reverse complement strand
ATGGCTGCCTCTACAAGGGAACGCCCCCTCGGCTACGCCTCAGCGGCAAATCGTCGCCGCTATAAGAATCGTCTGCTTCGCAGACGATGAGCGGCTCCTCAAAAAAGCCTTTACAAACCCAGATTTTCTATTTATAATAAAAGAATAGAGAGTAAGGGGCATTTTGCCCTTAATTATGATAAAGTTATAGTTTTAGAGAGGATTCGATGAGATGAAAAAAATTCGTACAAGATTTGCACCAAGTCCTACCGGACGGATGCATGTTGGAAATTTGAGAACAGCATTATATGCGTATTTGATCGCAAAGCACGAGGGCGGCGATTTCCTGCTTCGTATCGAGGATACCGACCAGGAGCGTTTCGTGGAAGGGGCTTTGGATTTGATATATAAAACTATGAAAGAAACCGGGCTGGAGCATGATGAGGGACCGGATAAAGATGGTGGATATGGTCCGTATGTTCAGAGTGAGAGAATGAAAACCGGAATGTATCTTGAGTATGCAAAACAGTTGGTGGAAAAAGGCGAAGCGTACTATTGTTTCTGTACCAAAGAGCGTCTGGAAGGACTGCATAAAGAAGCAGAGGAGCGCGGCGAGGCAGCAGCGAAGTACGATAAGCATTGTCTGCATCTTTCCAAAGAAGAAGTAGAGGAAAAACTGGCAGCAGGAGTGCCTTATGTCATCCGCCAGAATAATCCGACGGAGGGCGAGACTTCCTTTGAGGATGTCATTTATGGCACGATTACGGCGCCAAATGAAGAACTTGATGATATGGTATTGATCAAGCAGGATGGTTATCCGACGTATAACTTCGCCAATGTAATCGACGACCATTTGATGGAAATTACGCATGTGGTACGTGGAAATGAGTACCTTTCCAGTGCGCCGAAGTATAATCGTTTATACCAGGCATTTGGCTGGGATATTCCGGTTTATGTGCATTGTCCTACGATCACAGACGAGAATCATAAAAAATTGTCCAAGCGTCACGGAGCCTCTTCGTTCGAGGATCTGATGGAACTCGGATATGTGCCGGAGGCCGTTGTGAACTATGTGGCACTGCTTGGTTGGAGTCCGGCAGAGGACCGCGAGATTTTTAGTCTGGAAGAACTTGTAAAAGCATTTGACTACCACCGTATCAATAAATCGCCGGCGGTATTTGATATGAAGAAATTGAGCTGGATGAACGGCGAGTACATCAAAGCGATGGACAATGACAAGTATTATGAGTATGCATTGCCGGTGATCAAAAAGACAATCAAAAAAGATTTGGATCTGAAGAAAATTGCGGATCTTGTAAAGACAAGAATCGAAGTATTTCCGGACATTACAGAGAAGATTGACTTCTTTGAGGAATTGCCGGAGTACATTGCGATGTATACGCATAAGAAAATGAAGACAAATTCAGAAAATTCGCTGGAAGTTTTGAAAGAAATGCTTCCACTTTACGAGGCGCTTGACGATTATTCCATTCCTGCCATCGAAAAAACAGCGATGGATTATGTGGCAGAAAAAGGCTGCAAAAACGGACAGGCACTTTGGCCACTTCGTACAGCAGTGTCCGGAAAACAGATGACACCGGGTGGCGCGTACGAGATTATGGAAATAATTGGAAAAGAAGAATCGCTTGCGCGTATTAGAAAGGGAATTGAACTGCTTAATGAAGCACAGTAAGGAACAGCAGATTGCAATCGATCATGTCGATGGGCCGATGATGGTACTTGCCGGCCCGGGAGCCGGAAAAACGACGGTTATCACGCACCGGGTAAAGAAACTGATTGAAAAAGAGGGAGTAAATCCTGCGCAGATTTTAGTCGTGACATTTTCAAAGGCCGCTGCCGTCGAAATGCGGGAGAGGTTTGAGAAAATCACGGGTGGCAGGAGACTTCCGGTTCGGTTTGGAACCTTTCATTCGTTGTTTTTTCAGGTACTGCGAAATGCCTATCATTATGAGGCGAAAGATATTTTGTCGCAACGTTTGAAATACCGATTTTTGGAAGAATCCCTGATGGAGACGGAATACGATGATATCGAGGATCGTTCCGAATTTCTGGAAGAGATCGAAAAAGAGATCAGCCGAATCAAGGGCGAGGGCATTGAAGTCGAAAATTATTATTCGGCGAGCTGCCCGGAGGCGATATTCCGGCAGATTTATGAAGGATATCAAAGCCGGGTGCAGAAAAACCATTATTTGGATTTTGATGACATGGTTTGTTATACCTACGAATTGTTTCGTGCAAGGCCGGACATACTGGCTGGCTGGCAGAAACGATTCCGGTACATTTTGATCGATGAATTTCAGGACATCAACCGATTGCAGTACGCGACGATTCAGATGCTGGCACAGCCGGAAAACAATTTGTTCATTGTCGGCGATGATGATGACCAGTCCATTTATGGATTTCGCGGGGCAAGACCGGATATTATGCTGTCCTTTCCCAAACAGTATAAATCGCTGGAACGGGTTACCATCGGTGGAAATTACCGGTGTACAAGTCAGATTCTGCGGGCGGCGACGGCGCTGATCGGGCACAATAAAAAACGGTACGACAAAAAGCTGCTTGCGATGAAAGGTCCGGGAGAACTGGTTCACGTCGCGATGTATCAGACACCTGCGGCGCAGGCAGAAGCCATTGCAAAAAAAATACAGCAGGCGATGGAGCAGGCTACACCGCCGGAGCAGATTGCCCTTTTGTTTCGGACGGCGCGGCAGATGAACATTTTTTCAAGAAAATTTATGGAGTACAACATTCCGTTTGTGATGAAAGACTCCATTCAGAATATATTTGAGCACTGGGTTGCCAAAGATGTGCTAAGTTATATGAAAATGGCGGTGGGCGACCGTTCCAGAAATCTGTTTCTGAAAGTGGCGAACCGGCCGAAGCGGTATCTGAGCCGTGCGGCATTTACGACGGAACCGGTTACCTTTGGCAGCTTGTATGACTATTACCGCGACAAGGCATATATGTGCGAGCGGATCAATGATCTGCAGAACGATTTATTTGCCATGAAACAGATGACACCATATAGTGCAATCGACTACCTTTATCATACGGTGGGATATAAAAATTTTCTTGCCGAATATGCGGCTGAGCGCGGTGTCAATGTAAAAGACTGGGAGGAAATCGTAGAAGAGATTCGCGAAGATGCTTCCGGTTATAACGATTTTGAATCGTGGTTTTCGCATATTGAAGAATATGGAAAACAGTTAGAAGAGCGAAAACAGAAACAAGGCAGGCAGAAAAGCCCGGATGACAAGCCGGGAGTGGCATTGATGACGATGCACAGCGCCAAAGGTCTTGAATTTGATATTGTATTTATTCCCGATGCGAACGAAGGGATGATCCCTTACCGTAAATCCGTCGAAGACGGGCAGATTGAGGAAGAACGAAGATTAATGTACGTTGCCATGACACGGGCGAGGGAGCATTTATATCTCTCATATGTCAAGCAGCGGTTTCAGAAAGAGGAATCTCTGTCCCGGTTTTTAAAAGAAATTGAAAAAGTATAAACTTTTTATAAATTTAAACCGATAAACACTATAACAAGAACAAAGGAGGTCTTTATCATGAAACATATTTTGAGAAAAGTAATCGCAATTGCAACTGTAGTAACGATGTTAGCAGCTGTTCCGGCGATGGATGCACAGGCAGCAGCCGTAAAATATGCAACGTACACCAATACCCGCTTTACGTATACGGTTAAATATCCGACTACCTTTCAGCGTGCGGATTATAGTTCCGGAGATGGTACCAAACTGGTTTCCAAAGATGGAAAAGCAAAGGCGACCATTTGGAATTCTTATGGAAAGACCGGCAAGAGAAGCGGAAAGACTGTCGTAGCGACGGCAAAGAAAAATCGAAAAATCAATGTAGAAAAGGCGACAAAGACAGAATGCAGGTACAACTATAAAATGGGAAAAAATACCATTCAATACTGCTATGTATTCATCAAAAACGGTGAGATCGCTTTCCAGCTTACCTATCCGACTGCATCTAAGAAATACTATTCGGCAGCGGCAAAAGGTATGATGGCATCATTAAAGAAAAATAAATCACTTACACTAAACGACTAAAAGGAGGATGGACAGCCATGGGTCTGACAACACAACAAATACTTGCATCTATTGAGAATGGCACGACATCATTAGGAATCGAATTTGGTTCGACACGAATTAAGGCAGTTTTAACGGCAGAGGACAATTCACCGATCGCATCGGGAAGCCATGATTGGGAAAACCGTCTGGAAGACGGTATATGGACGTATACTCTGGAGGATATCTGGACAGGACTTCAAGACAGTTATGCGAAGATGGCAGAAGATGTAAAAGAAAAATACGGAGTTGTTCTGAAAAAGACGGGAGCCATTGGATTCAGTGCCATGATGCATGGTTACATGGTATTTGATGCGGAGGGCACATTGCTCGTTCCGTTCCGTACATGGAGAAATACGATTACAGAAGAAGCATCGGAAAAATTGACAAAATTGTTATCTTATCACATTCCGCAGCGATGGAGCATCGCACACTTGTACCAGGCGATGTTAAATGGCGAGGAACATGTGAAAAATATTGCGTTCCAGACGACACTTGCCGGCTATATTCATTGGAAACTGACCGGTGAAAAAGTGCTTGGTATCGGCGAGGCATCCGGAATGTTCCCGATCGATTGCGAAGCAAAAGACTGGGATGAAAAACGCGTAAAAATATTTGACGAAGAGGCAAAGAAAAAGGGATATTCCTTTACCTTGCATGATATATTCCCGAAAGTTCTTGTTGCCGGAGAACAGGCAGGAGTGCTGACGGAAGAAGGAGCAAAATTGTTGGATCCTTCGGGAAATCTGGAAGCAGGAATCCCGCTCTGTCCGCCGGAGGGAGATGCCGGAACCGGTATGGCAGCGACAAACAGCGTGGCGGTCCGCACAGGTAATGTATCTGCCGGAACTTCGGTGTTTGCGATGATCGTATTGGAAAAAGAACTGAAAGAAGTTTACGAAGAAATTGACCTTGTTACGACACCAACCGGAAATCTCGTCGGAATGGTACATTGTAACAACTGTACTTCTGACCTGAATGCGTGGGTCAATCTGTTTAAAGAATTTGCAGAGAGTTTTGGCATGAAAGTCGATATGAATCAGTTGTTTGGAACTCTTTACAATAAAGCATTGGAAGGAGACGACGACTGTGGCGGGCTCCTTGCGTACAATTATTTTTCCGGCGAACATATTACCGGTTTCAATGAGGGGCGTCCAATGTTTGTTCGTACACCGGACAGTAAATTCAATCTGGCAAACTTTATGCGCGTAAACTTGTTTACGGCACTTGGTGCATTGAAAGTCGGACTTGATATTCTGCTCAAAAAAGAGGGCGTGAAAGTAGACCGTATTCTCGGACATGGCGGTTTGTTTAAGACCAAAGGCGTCGGACAGAAGATCATGGCAGCAGCGATGAATGCACCGGTTTCCGTTATGGAGACAGCAGGAGAAGGCGGTGCCTGGGGAATTGCCCTTCTTGCCGCTTATATGAAAAATAAGGAAGAAGGCCAGACACTCGACGATTATCTCGAAAAGAAAGTATTTGCCGGCTTTGAAGGGGTGGAAGAAAAACCGGATCCGGCAGACGTAAAAGGCTTTGACGAATTTATCAGCCGTTACAAAGATGGACTTTCAATCGAGAAAGCAGCCGTAGAATTTTTGAAATAAAATCCGGATTTGACAGGAAAAGTCTGTCAATTTGGTATCATATAAAAAGGTCAGACATTTTCTGGCCTTTTTCACTTTAAGGAGGAACCCATGGAAAAAGCATTTTTGCCGATATCCAAAAAAGATATGAAAGAACGGGGATGGGATCAGTGCGATTTTGTCTTTGTGATCGGAGATGCCTATGTCGATCATTCGTCGTTTGGACCGGCGATCATCAGCCGTCACTTGGAGGCGTATGGCTACAAAGTGGGGATTATCTCGCAGCCGGACTGGAAAGACGACAAGAGTATTACCGTGCTTGGCGAGCCAAGACTCGCTTTTTTGGTGTGCGCAGGAAATATGGATTCCATGGTAAATCACTATACGGTCAATAAAAAGCGACGTCATCAGGATGCGTATACACCAGGGGGTGTATCGGGAAAACGGCCGGATTACGCGACGGTCGTTTATTCGAATCTGATTCGTCGTACATACAAAAACGTGCCGATTGTTTTAGGCGGGATCGAGGCGAGTTTGCGCAGACTGTCGCACTACGATTACTGGTCAGATAAGGTGAAACGGTCCATTCTGCTTGATGCGGGGGCAGATCTTATCTCGTATGGAATGGGAGAACATAGTATGCTGGAAATCGCCGATGCACTGGCGAGTGGCATGGATGTGAAAGATATTACGTATATCGCAGGGACGGTTTACCGCACGAAAGAGGGCGCAGAGATTTATGACAGCATGGAACTTCCTGATTTCGAGGAATCGGTGGCTGAGAAGAAAAAATACGCCGAGAGTTTTATGAAGCAGTACAAAAATACGGATCCGTTTACGGCAAAAACATTGGTCGAGCGCTATCCGGGAAAAGTTCTTGTCGTGCAGAATCCACCGGCCAAACCGCTTACGATGCAGGAAATGGATGACATTTACGATTACCCGTATATGGGAACCTACCATCCGAGTTACAAAAAGCAGGGCGGTGTACCGGCGATTCAGGAAATTAAGTTCAGTCTGACGAGCTGCCGCGGGTGCTTTGGCGGCTGCAGTTTCTGTGCGCTGACGTTTCATCAAGGGCGCATCGTGCAGGCGAGAAGTCATGACTCCATCCTGCGGGAAGCAAAGCAAATGACGGAAGATCCGGAATTCAAAGGATATATCCACGATGTGGGTGGACCGACCGGAAATTTCAGGAAGCCGGCCTGCGACAAGCAGATGAAATTCGGGGTCTGCAAAAACAAACAATGTTTATTTCCGAAACCATGTAATAACTTGAATGTAGACCACAAAGATTATGTCGAATTGTTACGAAAATTGAGGAAACTTCCGAAAGTGAAGAAAGTTTTTGTGCGTTCGGGAATCCGTTTTGATTATGTGATGGCGGATGCGAAAGATACGTTTTTGAAGGAATTGTGCGAGTACCATATCAGCGGTCAGCTGCGTGTGGCGCCGGAACATGTATCGGATGCCGTCCTTGACGCGATGGGAAAACCGAAAAATGAGGTTTACGAAAACTTTTTAAAACGTTATGCCAAAGTGAACCGGCTGACCGGAAAGCAGCAGTATGCGGTGCCTTATCTGATGTCATCGCACCCGGGGTCGACGTTGAAAGAGGCGGTGGAACTTGCCGAATACGTCCGGGATCTCGGCTATATGCCGGAGCAGGTGCAGGACTTTTATCCGACACCGGCGACCATCTCCACGTGTATGTACTATACCGGTCTTGATCCCCGCACGATGCAGCCGATCTATGTGCCGAAGAAACGTCATGAAAAAGAGATGCAGCGCGCTCTGATCCAATACCGCAAGCCGGAAAATTATGCGTTGGTAAAAGAAGCCCTTTTAAAACTGGGACGAACGGATCTCATCGGATTTGACAAAAAATGTCTGATTCCACCGAGACCGTGGAGCGAGAAAAGGAGCGGTAAAAAGAATGAGAAGGACCGTGGGAAACCAGATGGTAAGCCGCGTGCACGGCGGCAGGAGAAAAGAAAGAAGCAAAAAAGGTAAAAAAATGTTGACTGTTACCATACGTCATGGTTTATAATGAGAAAAAGTGAGGTGTATGAATGCAGGGAAAAGAATTGTACTCAACCGGAGAATTTGCAAAAAAAGCAAATGTTTCCATTCGCACAATACATTTTTACGAAAAAAAGGGATTAATACGTCCGTTAAAAATTGCAGAAAACGGTTACCGTTATTATGGAGAACAGGAATTTGCGCGTTTGCAGCGAATCCTGACACTTAAGATCCTTGGATTTTCGCTGGAAGAAATTCAGGCACTTTCTCTGAATGAAACCGATGCAGATTATTTACAGCAGTCTCTTGAACAGCAACGCTTTTTAATGAAGCGCAAAATTCGATATTTTCAGACGGTTGAAAAAGCACTTGGAGAAGTATCCGAAAAATTGAAACGTGAGAAAAAGCCTAATTGGAATGAGATCACAAATCTGATTCGTATTGCTAATATGGACCGCGAACTTGTCGAACAGTATAAAAATGGAACCAATATCAATGCCCGAATCCGACTTCATCGTTTGTATTCGCAAAATCCGAAGAGCTGGTTTTGCTGGATTTACGATCAAATTGAGGATAAAGTATTTGGTAATATACTGGAACTTGGTTGTGGAACGGGGCAGTTTTGGAAAGAAAACTGGGAACGACTTCCGGCAGATGTTCATATTCACATTACAGATATATCTCCTGGAATGCTGGAAGACAGCCGTAAAAATTTGGATTTTGATGCAGAGGAAGAGCGCGCGACATTTAGAGTGGCAGATGCTTGTGAAATTCCGGCTGAGGATGATACCTTTGATGTGGTAGTAGCTAATTTTGTGCTTTTCTATATAAAAGACAGGGACAAAGCATTTTCGGAGATACGGCGTGTCTTGAAAAGGGATGGTATTTTTATCTGTGCTACCTATGGAAGAAAGCATATGGCAGAGATTGAAAATCTTGTGCATTGTTATCAGCCTAAGATTCATTTATCCGAGATAAAATTATATGATCTTTTTGGCTTGGAAAATGGAAAAGAAATGCTGCAGCCTTACTTTGAGAATATTGAAAAAAGAGAATATAAAGATTCTCTTATTGTTCCTGAAGTGCAGCCACTGATGGATTATATTTTATCTTGTCATGGGAATCAAAAGGAATATTTGATTAAAGAATATGATGCATTTGTAACATATCTGCAAGAAAAAATGGAACAAAAAGGATACTTTAAGATCACAAAGCAAGCGGGTGTATTTATTGCAAACCCGCGAAAATAATAGTAATGGAGGAAACAAAACGATGAAAATTATTGTAACCGGCGGAGCCGGATTTATTGGAGGCAACTTTGTACACCATATGGTGAATAAATATCCGGACTACGAGATCATTAATCTCGATCTTCTGACTTATGCCGGAAACCTCGAAACTTTGAAACCGGTAGAAAATAAGCCAAATTATAAATTTGTCCGTGGTGATATCGCAGATCGTAAATTTATTATGGATCTGTTTGAAAAAGAACGCCCGGATATGGTTGTGAATTTTGCAGCGGAAAGCCACGTGGATCGTTCCATCACAGACCCGGGAATCTTTGTACAGACCAATGTACTCGGAACCCAGGTGCTTTTGGATGCGTCCAAAGAATACGGAGTAAAACGTTATCATCAGGTATCTACCGATGAAGTGTACGGCGATCTGCCACTTGACAGACCGGACCTCTTCTTCCATGAAGATACGCCGATCCACACATCCAGTCCGTATTCTTCAAGCAAGGCAAGTGCTGACCTTTTTGTACTTGCTTACCACCGCACCTATGGACTGCCGGTGACGATTTCCCGCTGCTCAAATAACTACGGACCATATCACTTCCCGGAGAAGTTGATCCCGCTTATCATTTCCCGTGCATTGGCAGATGAAAAACTTCCGGTTTATGGAAAAGGCGAAAATGTGCGTGACTGGCTCCATGTATCGGACCACTGCGAAGCCATTGATCTGATTCTTCACAAAGGGCGTGTCGGCGAAGTTTACAATGTCGGAGGCCATAATGAGCGTACGAATCTGGAAGTCGTTAAGACGATTTTAAAAGCCCTTGATAAGCCGGAGAGCCTGATTGAATTTGTTACCGATCGTCCGGGACACGATCTCCGCTATGCGATCGATCCGACGAAATTGGAGACAGAACTTGGATGGAAACCGAAATATACGTTTGAGACAGGAATCAAACAGACGATTCAGTGGTATCTTGATAATAAAGAATGGTGGCAGAATATTATCAGCGGCGAGTACGCCAATTATTTTGATAAAATGTATGGAAAGGAACTGGCAGAATGAAAGTTTTAGTGACCGGAGTCAAAGGACAGCTGGGCTATGATGTTGTGCGTGAATTGCAAAAACGCGGACATGAGGCAGTCGGCGTGGATATTGACGAGATGGATATTACCGATGCGGCAGCCGTAGAACGTGTCATGACAGAAGTGCAGCCGGATGCAGTCATTCACTGTAGTGCCTATACTGCCGTTGACTGCGCAGAAGAAGACATCGAAATCTGTCGCAGAGTCAATGTGGACGGCACATCGAATATTGCTAAAATATGTAAAAAATTGGATTGCAAAATGCTTTATCTGAGTACCGATTACATCTTTTCCGGCGACGGCGAGAGACCATGGGAGCCGGATGATGAGGCTTCGCCACTCAATGCCTACGGACAGAGCAAGTATGACGGAGAACTGGCACTCAAAAAGTATGTGGAAAAATATTTTATTGTCCGCATTTCCTGGGTATTTGGAATCAATGGCAATAATTTCATCAAGACCATGCTCCGCCTCGGGCGTGAAAATGGCGCGGTGAAAGTGGTAGATGACCAGATCGGATCGCCAACCTATACGTATGATCTTGCGAGACTGCTTGTCGATATGATCGAAAGTGACCGCTATGGTGCTTACCATGCGACCAACGAAGGAATCTGCAGCTGGTACGAATTTGCCAAAGAAATCTTCCGCGCCGCCGGCATGGATAACGTTTCTGTGACACCGGTGAAAAGCGGAGAATTTCCGGTAAAGGCAAAACGGCCAAAAAACAGCCGGATGAGCAAAGAAAAACTCGTCACAAACGGCTTTTCTCTGCTCCCGGCCTGGCAGGATGCAGTAGCTAGATATATAAAAGAACTTAATTTATTGTAATTATTCAGGACCACTGTTCGAAAATGCGAATAAAGGCGGTGGGGAGTCCTGAATAGTTACAATTATCAATGAATCGAACACGTTTCTTCCGGTACAGTTCCCTTGGCGAAATATTCCTTTTTGCTTCGGGAACTGTAGTGGTTTTCTGCCAATGGTTTTCCGCATACGGTGCATATTCGCACAGAAACGACGGAAGATGGCATCGTGAATTTCGCTTTCTCATCTTTATGCTTTTTGCTCAATTTTTCCATGATTGCTTTCCAGATTGCTTTGTGGTAGGTCGTATTGCTCTGTTTTTCGCTGGCGTCATAACCACCCCAGATTCCGGCGGTAAGATATGGCGTATAGCCGACAAACCACAAGTCTTTATTTCCGGTGGAAGTTCCGGTCTTACCGGCAACCGGTACATTGATACCACGCAGTTTTACGGCGGTTCCGGTACCCGAATTTACGACATCCTGCATTGCGCTCGTGAGCAAAAATGCCGTCGAATCTTTCATAACCTGTTTGCTCGAAGACGTTGTGACGACCGTTATGTCCTCACCTTTTTTATTTTGCGTCTTTGTGACAACCGGTGTTTTGTCGAGCAGAACATTGCCGTCGTGGTCAACAATCTTGGTGTAAAATGTCGCTTTATTGTAGACACCGCCATTGGCAACGCTCGCAAAAGCGGTGGTCAGTTCGAGGTTTGAAACTCCTTTTGTCAGACCGCCGAGTGCCATTGGCAGGGAAATGTCACTGTAAATCTTACCGCTTGCATCTGTGTAACTTTCTACAAGAGAAGTAAATCCAAGATTTAACAAATAGTCATAGGCAACTTTCGGAGTTACCTGCTCCAATGTTTTGACCGCGATCACATTCATGGAATCAGCGATCGCTTTGCGGATCGTTACGGTGCCGCGGTATCCGCGATACCAGTTTCTGACAAGGCGCTTTGTGCCCGGATAATAATATGGCTCATCCTTTTGCTGGGTAGCGAGTGTCATGCCGGAAGTGTCGAGAGCAGGCAGATACGTGGAAAGGATCTTGTACGTGGAACCCGGCTGGCGGAGCGACGTGCTCGCGCGGTTCAGAGTACGGCTGG
>ERZ836877.5584-NODE-5584-length-11938-cov-5.116721_pt1 | contig 11938 bp, 13 predicted proteins | sample MGYA00519469_ERZ836877 | MGnify/ENA primary metagenome ERZ836877 (study PRJEB31850, sample SAMEA3708809) | human gut metagenome | biome: human gut; feature: human-associated habitat; material: faeces | place: China | collected 2014 ... | reverse complement strand
ATCATCGCCACCTTCGTTTAATCCCCTTACAATTGTTTCTTCATCATTTAAACAACTTAAAAAAATAATTGGCATCTCATATTTTTCTTTAATCTCTTTACATAAATCAATTCCATTACCATCAGGAAGTTGGATATCTAAAAGAATTAAATCAACATATTCATTAACTTTTTTTAAAGTTTCTTTTTTAGATTCAGCAATCTCTATAAAATATCCTTTCTTCTCTAACATTTCTTTTAAAGAAGATGCAATACTTTGATCATCTTCTACAATTAATATTTTTTTCACAACTATCACCGCTTTTATCATATCATGAATAAATGAAAAAAAGATGAAAGTACAAACTTTCATCTTCCTAAAATATAAATTTTCCGATTTTTAATATAAATAAGTAAATGAACTAAAAAACATATACAAACAACTTTCATTGCTGGTGAAACGATCAACATCGGAATAATAAAAAAGCCATATAATACAAGATCCATAAAAACGATTCCAAATAATAAACCTGTATTTTTCTTTAAATCAATACTTTCATGATGTCCTACTTTATAAATAAGCAACAAAATATAAAGAATTCCTACAATAAAAATCATACAATAAGCGATTTGATAGATATTTTCAAAGATTTCTATTTTATGTGTTACTATCGAATTATTAAAATACATGGCACTCATTGTATAAATTAATTCAAAAATATAAATAAGATAAATCAAATACATGTCTAACTTCTTTTTCATAAGACTTCACCCTTCCTTTATTTAAGTATATAAAAGAGATGTGTAAATCTTGTGAAAAGAAAAGAACCAAAATGGTTCTAAAGACGTTTTTTCAACATTGTAATATTTTCTCTTGCCCAAACTTCTTTAAAGCCTAAATCAAGAAAAAGATTTTTAGCTGGATTATTTGTTTCAATATCATCACATAAAAAGCGAAGACCATTTTCTTTAGCTTGCTTGCATAAAAGTTCTAAAGCAACTTTTCCTTTTCCTAAATGTCTATAAGGATATTCAATGATAACATTTAAAACATATTCTCGATATTCTTCTTCAAAATAATAAGATACTTCTCCAATATATTTTTTTATTTCATCATCATAAACATAAGCATAATAATGTTTAGTATCATTCATCCATAACTGATACCAAGACTTCCATATTTTTTTATTAAAATCAACAGTTCCCCCATTGATTTTATTAAAAGCCATTGTCTTTTTATCTTTTAATAGCTTCTTTCGATATTTTAATTCTTCTAATTGAGGTTGTACTAATTTCATAACTTTCCTCCTTATAAACAAAAAAATCCTTTATTAAGGACTTTATCTTCACTAATGGGGCGGACGATGAGAATCGAACTCACGAATGCCGGAGCCACAATCCGGTGCGTTAACCACTTCGCCACGTCCGCCATGGACTATTATTATACAGTTAAAAAATGGGGCGGACGATGAGAATCGAACTCACGAGTGCCGGAGCCACAATCCGGTGCGTTAACCACTTCGCCACGTCCGCCGTATCAACTGCATGTATTAATTTACACTATTTCATGAATTTTGTAAAGTATTTTTTACAAAAATATCTACATTCTTTTTAAGATTTATTATACAATAAAAAAGAATATAATAATGAAAAGGATAAGTGTATGAATGAATTAGAAAATTATTATGGAAAATTTTGCGAAGACAAACGTCTTTTAAGAAAACATGGACAAGTAGAATATCGTACTTCTATGAAATATATTCATGATTATTTAAAAACTGGTGATCGCATTTTAGATATCGGTGCTGGTACAGGAAGATATTCTGTCGCTTTAAGTCAAGAAGGTTATGAAGTAGACGCTATTGAACTTGTGAAATATAATCTTGGAATGTTAAAAGCAAAGAAAAGTAATGTGAAAGCCTATCAAGGAACTGCTTTAGATTTATCACGTTATCAAGATGAAACTTTTGATTTAACACTTTTATTTGGACCAATGTATCACCTTTTTAGTTACGAAGATAAACTTAAAGCATTGTCTGAAGCTAAACGTGTAACTAAAACAGGAGGAGTTATTTTAGTTGCTTATGTCATGAATGATTATAGTGTACTTGTTCATGGCTTTAGAGATGGTCATATCAAGGAAGCTTTAAAAAGTGGGAAAATTGATGAACATTTTCAAACAAAAACCAATATCGATGATCTTTATAGTTATGTCAGAATCGAACTGATCAATCAATTAAATCAAGATTTGAATTTAAAAAGAATTAAGATTATTGCTGCTGATGGACCAGCAGATTATATGCGTCCTATTTTAAATAAAATGGATGACGAAACATTTGAACTTTTTATGCAATACCATTTATCTACTTGTGAAAGATTAGATATGATTGGCGCAAGTTCTCATACTTTAGATATATTAAGGAAGGTGTAGTTATGGCAATTATTAAATTAAATTATTTATCAAAAGCATTACTTAGAACTGTTGATGTTACTGTTGTTTTACCAACAGATACATTAGATATGGATACAATGACATATAATCAAAAGAAGGAATATAAAACACTTTATTTATTACATGGTATCTTTGGTGATCAAAATGATTGGCTTTATGGTACCCGTATTCAAAGATTTGCGAGTGAAAGAGGATTATGTGTCGTGATGCCAAGTGGAGAAAATATGTTCTACGTTGATCAAGAAAATACACATAATTTATATAGTCAATTTATTGGAGAAGAACTTGTAGAAATGACACGTGCAACGTTTCCTCTTTCTCATAGAAAAGAAGATACTTTTATTGCTGGTCTTTCAATGGGAGGCTATGGTGCTATTGTCAATGGTTTAAAGTATTACAATACTTTTGGTTTTATTGCCGGCCTTTCAAGCGCTTTGATGTTAGATGATTGGGTAGATTGTAAACTTCCTATCATTCAAGGGGTTGACGCTAAAAAATATTATGAAAGTTTATTTGGCGATATAACAAAATTAAAAGAGAGTGATAAAGATTACTATGCTTTAGTAAAGAAAATCCCTCATGATCAACTTCCTAAAATGTATATGTGTATTGGAACGGATGATTTTTTACTTGCCACAAATCGTAAATATCGTGACTTTTTACTTGAAGAAAAAGTAGATTTAACTTATGAAGAAGGACCTGGAAATCATGAATGGGATTTTTGGGATCGTTATATTTTAAAAATTTTAGATTGGCTTCCTTTAAATAAAAAAGATGAAGGTTTAAATAGTGGTCACGTAAGCAAATAAGAGCAGGATAACCTGCTCTTATTTTAAATCAATGTTTGATTAAGTCCCCAATGATCAAATTCATGGAAAATAACATAAATATTATCAGCTTCGATTTTCGTAGTTTCATGAATCATTTGAATCATCGCTTCTGTTAATTTTTTCTTATCATCAAATTCTGCACTTTTATAAAGATTAATTTCAATCATCATACAAGGAGTTTCTTCCTCTTTAAAATACATAATTTGATCATCTTCCATATGAATCATCAAAGCTTTTTCTGTTTTACCAGGAATAAGTGAAATAAGTTCCCCCGATTTTGATTTAATTGTATTTTCTTGTCTTAAGGTTAATTTATGATTTGTTTTAAATGATATATATGGCATAATAATTCCTCCTCTTCTTTCTATTTTATCATTAAAAAAATAAATTGAAACTGTTTACAAAACATTTTTTGTAATGATATAATAGATATGCAAAGGTTTTATATGATTTTCCAAAATATCTCAAATATGAGGAAGTTGTATTTCACTTTATGTACACAATCTCATATTTGCGATTTTATACATAGAGTATTTCCATTTGTAATTTTTATAGGAGGTACCAGACATGGCTGTCGGAAAAGTAAAATGGTTTAATGCCGAAAAAGGATTCGGATTCATCACTAGTGAAGAAGGAAAAGATATTTTCGTTCACTTCTCTGCAATTCAAGCTGATGGATACAAAACATTAGAAGAAGGTCAAACTGTTGACTATGATGTAGTAGAAACTGATCGTGGTCCACAAGCACAAAACGTTGTTGTAAAATAATGTACAGAAAAGAGATTGCTGATGCAATCTCTTTTTTTATCTATAAACAACGACTGGTAAATTAACATAAATTTGTGAATATAAGCTTCCAGCAAATCCTGTTGGTAAGTTAATACATCCATGTGAACCGCTATTAATATAAATATCTCTACCAAACGTACTTCTCCATGAAGCATCATGTAGCCCTATACCTTTATTAAATGGCATCCAATAAGAAACAGGTGATTCGTATTCATATTTCCCATTTGGTTGTTTTGTTCCTCTTAAAACTCTATTTCTTTCCTTATTATAAATATAATATGTACCATTTGGTGTAAGTCTTGAAGGATCACTTTCTTTACCACTTACAAAATCACTTTCTAGAGCAACCGCTCCATCTTTAACAAGCCATAAATGTTGTTTTGTAATATTGATTTCTAAATATGTCGTTCCTAGTCCACCATTTTCTCCTGATGGAAGTTGTCCTGTATGTTCAGGTGTTCTATTATTTTCACTTTTATTTTCATTGATCATTTTTAATAATGCACTTACTTCACTATCAGTAGAAACTCTAAATCCATAAGTTCCTCCACTGACTGTGTGACTTTGTCCATCTTTTCCAGTAAACGTTCTTGTTGCGCCAATGGAATTATATTGACTTGCAAGTTCTTTAACAAAGGCAGTTAATTTTTCTTTAAAAACACTTTCATCTTTTGTATAACTTCCATCATCTTGTTTACTTAACCAAGTAATAAGTGTACTTCCATCTAAAGCAATTTCTTTTCCTTTAGGTGTTGTATATGTAATTGTTGATAAACAATATTCATTTGCTGCCTTTAATTGATTATTCAAATCTTGATCATCTTTGTAAACTTGAGGTTTAACATAACCATTTGCTTTTGTAACATCTAATTGTTGTTTTCCTTCACTTAAAGCTACCTTGATATTTTTAACTAATTCTTCAGTATTAAATTTTGATCCTAACGTTTCTTCAATAATTGAAAAACTTCCATCTTTATATTGAATATAGGCATCTGTTGGTGCAATTTGATTTTCTTCTTTAGCATGTTCCATTGATGCTATACCATTTGTTAAGTTTTCATCACTGATTTGTATTAAATCAGTTAAAGTATTTTTTTCATTTTTAAAGAATCCTATAAACCAAGCCCATTTATTTTGATTTTTCATTAATTGATTCAATGAATTATCTTTATTATAAGATACACCTAATTGAGCTGATTGTAATACTTCACTTTGTCCATCATTAAAAATCAATTTTAATGATTGTCCATTTACTTTCTTAGATAATTGATCATTTGCTTTTTGTAATGTCATTCCTCCAACATCACTCCCATTGACCATTGTTCCATTTAAAAACTTATCATTGTAATATAGCATTCCTGCTAAATAAACAATAAGAAGAACCAAAACAACGATTCCGCAAATTAAAACAGGCTTTTTATGATTTGAATACCAATTATTCTTCTTTTTTGTCATAAATACTCTCCCTCTCTTACATTTCCGCACCTATTTTATCACAAAATATTTATAGGTAAAGAAAAAGTATGGTATTTATCATAAAAAATGATAATCCATACTTTTATAAGATATTTTCTATATATTTTTCTAACTCTTGTATATTTTGATGATAAACAAAGCCTTTCATACCAACTTTTATAGCTGCGTCTATATTTTCTTTTAAATCATCAACAAAAAGGCATTCATTAGCTTTTAGATGATAACGACTTAAAAAATCTTGATAAATATCTAAATTTGGTTTTATTTTTTGATATTTTGCAGATGTATAAAGCTCTTTAAAATGTTGAAAAATAGATTTTGATTGATAATATTGATAAAATTGCATTGAGCAATTAGACAACAAATAAAATTGATATCCTTTACCCTTATATCTTTTAATAAATTCTTCCATTTCATCAAACTGATCAAAATAATCAAACCAATGTTCAAAAGCATACACAATTAAATCTCTTTTTTCATCAGGAATTTGTTCAATTAATTGTTTTTTGGCATCTTGTAAAGAAAGAACCCCTTGATCAAGTTGTGCCCATTGTTTTGTTTGGAATAAATGTTTAATAATATAATCTTTTTCTTCTAAAGAAGATGCAAGCTGACTTGCAATATAGGAAACATCCCATTTACAACAGACATTTCCCATATCTAAAACAATATTTTTTATCATATGTAAAAAATAGGCAAACTGCCTATTATAATAAAGGATTAAGTTTTTCTAAGATAACATCTTTTCCAACAAAACCACTAATTTGATCGACGGCTTGACCATCTTTAAAAAGAATTAAATGTGGAATAGATTGAATTCCATATCTTCCTGCTAATGAAGGATCTTGATCAACATCTACTTTTGCAAATGTAACTGTTGGTAACTCTTGAGCAACTTCTTCTAAAACAGGAGCTAACATTTTGCATGGTCCACACCAATTAGCAAAGAAATCAATCACAACAACACCTTTAGAAACAACTTCATCAAATTGTACATTTGTAATAACTTCCATAATTTCACCTCCATTATATTATGCCAAAACTCTTTTTTTTTACAAGTGATATGCTTATATTATTTGAATTTTATCGCTATAACTGTTATTATGTGCTTGTGATTATACTAGAAATGGAGTGGTATTATGAAAAAAGTCGCAGTTGTGACTGATAGTAATGCAGGTATTCGTCAAAAAGAAGCAAAAGAACTTGGTATTTTTGTTTTGCCAATGCCTTTTACTATTGATGATCAAACATACTATGAAGATATAAATTTAACTCATGAAGAATTCTTTGAAAAACAATTAAATGGTGCAGAAATCTTTACTTCTCAACCTGTTGTAGGAAACGTTAAAGAATTATGGGATCAAATTTTAAAAGATTATGATGAAATCGTTCATATTCCAATGTCTAGTGGATTAAGTGGTTCGTGCCAAACAGCTATGATGCTAGCACAAGAATACGATAATCGTGTTTTTGTCGTAGACAGTCAACGTATTTCTGTTACTCAAAAATACGATGTCATTGATGCTAAAAGATTAGCTGATCAAGGAAAATCAGGACAAGAAATTAGTGATATTTTAACTGAAAATAAATTAAATGCTTCTATTTATATTACTGTTAATACACTTGATTATTTAAAAAAAGGTGGTCGTATTACCCCTGCCGCTGCTTTATTGGGTGGGATGTTAAAGATTAAACCTATTTTACAAATACAAGGTGAAAAATTAGATTCTTTCGCTAAAACTAGAACAATGGCTAGAGGAACTAAAATCATGAAAGAAGCAATCACTAAAGATATTAAAGAACGCTTTGGCGATGACTATCATAACGTGCATATTTGTGTCGCTTATACTTATGATGAAGCACCCGCTTTAGAATTAAAAAAAGAACTTGAAGAACTTTATCCAGGTGAAAATATTATTTGTGATCCTTTATCATTAAGTGTTTCTTGTCATATTGGACCTCATTCTCTAGCAATTGCTATATGTAAAAAAATTTAAGATTCTCGTTTGAGAATCTTTTTTATTTTTGGGTATAATAATTTGACTTTTTTCATTTTGATAGTCTATAATACATTTTAAGTTTATGCTATAATAAAACAAAAAAATATAAGGAGGTCATTTATGCAAGAAAAGCCAATCCATAATAAATATAATGGCAATAAAAATACAAAAAATAAAAATTTTAATCGTCATAGATCAACACATAAAAACTATAAAAATACAAAACATAATAAAACAATCGATACTAAAGTTTATGCTTTAGGTGGTTTAAATGAAATTGGAAAAAATATGTATTGTGTTGAACACGATAATGAAATTATCATTATTGATGCTGGGGTAAAATTTGCTGAAGAAGGTTTACCTGGTATTGATTATGTCATTCCAGATTATAGTTATTTAAAACGTAATGAAAACAAAATCAGAGGATTATTGATTACTCATGGTCATGAAGATCATATTGGAGGAATTCCTTTTTTACTACAAGTTGTAAAAATACCATTCATTTATGCTTCTCCCCTTGCTTGTGCGATGATTACAAGAAAGTTAGAGGAAAAGCGTTTAACAAATGCAACGCACTTGATTCGTATCGATGATGAATATCAAATAAAAACTAAATATTTTAATATTGGTTTTTTTAAAACCAATCATTCTATTCCTGAAAGTTTAGGAATTATTATTAATTCTCCTAACGGACGAATTGTTTCAACAGGTGACTTTAAGTTTGATTTAACACCTGTAGGAGATCCTGCTGATTTCCAAAAAATGTCGTTTTTAGGTGAAACTGGTGTTACTTTATTATTAAGCGATTCTACCAATGCTGAAGTTCCTACTTTTTCTAAAAGTGAAAAGCAAGTAGCATATGCTGTTCAAGAAGAATTTAGAAAAACTGAAGGACGTTTAATTGTAGCAACTTTTGCTTCCAATGTTCACCGTGTCCAACAAATCGTAGAAGCAGCAGTTAAATTTAATCGTAAAATTCTTGTTTTTGGTCGTTCAATGGAAAATAACATCCAAGTATCAAGACAAATGGGTTATATTAAAGCACCTGATTCTTTCTTTATCAGTAATAATGAAGCAAAAAAATTACCTGATAATGAAATCTTAATTCTATGTACAGGAAGTCAAGGAGAAGCTTTGGCTGCGTTAAGTCGTATTGCTAATGGAACACATAAATTCGTTAAAATCAAACCTGGAGATACTGTTGTCTTTTCATCAAGTCCAATTCCAGGAAATGCATCAAGTATCAATGTTGTTGTTAACCGCTTATTTAGAGCAGGTGCCAAAGTTTTAGTCAATACAGCATTCAATAACTTGCATACTTCGGGACATGCTAGTCAAGAAGAACAAAAGTTGATGTTATTACTTACAAAACCTAAATACTTTTTCCCAGTACATGGTGAATATCGTATGTTGAAAATTCATGCTGAACTTTCTCAAGAAGTAGGTGTTCCTAAAGAAAATACATTTGTTTTAAGTAATGGAGATACAATTTTACTTAATAAAGGAACTGCTCGTTTAGGACCAAGAATTCATGTAGATGATATTTATGTTGATGGTAATGATCTTTCAGGTTTATCAACTGCTGTTTTAAGGGATCGTCAAATCTTATCTGAAGATGGTATGGTTTCTGTTTTAATTGCTATGGATTCACATGAAGGAAAGTTACTTACAAAACCTGTGATTATTTCTCGTGGATTTGTCTATATGAAAGATAGTTTTCCAATGATTCGTGAAGCAGAAAATTTAGTAGGCCAAGCTTTAAGTCAATTGCTTGCTGGAAAAACAACTTTTGGTGAAATCAAAAATACAACAAGAGATGTTCTTTCTCAATATTTTTATCGTAAAACAAAAAGAAATCCAATGATTATTCCAGTTATAATGAATAAAAAATAATGAAAAAAATTAAAAAAATCATTTTATGTATCCTATCTCTTTTCTTAGTTCTATGTCTTTATCAATGGTATATTCAAAGTAAAGATACTTATCGTTTTAAAAGTGTTACTTATACTCAAAAGACATTACCTAAGGAATTTAATGGTTTTACGATTGGTTATCTTTCTGATTTAAATCTTTCTACAAAAGAAGATTTAAATCATTTAAAAGAAGCTGTTAAAGATTTAAATAAAAAAGATGTTGATTTAATTTTATTTGGTGGAGATATTTATAGTAATGATTCATTTGAAACTGATCAAGTAAGTCAAATATTAAAAAATATCCACTCTCGTTATGGTAAATTTGCTGTTTTAGGAGAAAAAGATCAAGGTGATTCTACTAATAACACAAATTTATTAACTGAAGCTGGATTTGAAGTTTTGCATAATGAATTACGTTATATTTATTATAAAGGTTCTATTATTGATTTATTAGGATTAGAAAATTCCGGTGATTGTTCAGGTTTAATCAGCGAAGACAATAAGGATCATTATAAAATTGCTTTAGTTCATCAACCTGATTATTTTACACAAATTAAAGAAAGTTCTGTCCAACTTCAATTATCTGGTCATACTTTAGGTGGATACTATAAGATTCCTTTTATTGGCGGATTAGAAACAAAAGAAATGGGTAAAAAATATGTAAGTGGTAAACATACTAATAATGGAACTACCCTTCTCATTTCTAATGGTTTTCATAAAGAATCAAATGATCAACATCGTTTTATGACATATGATGAAATCAATATTATAAAGCTAAAAAAATAGAACTCATATTTGAGTTCTATTTTTTAATCATTGTTCCAACACCTTTTTTAGTAAATATTTCAATAAGTAAACTATGTTCTAATCTTCCATCTAAAATATGAACACGTTTAACATCATTTTGTACTGCCTCTAAACAATTCTTCAATTTTGGAATCATTCCTCCAGTAATAACACCATTTTCAAATAATTCTTTAGCAGATGCTGTATCAATCTTTGAAATCAATGTATTTGGATTATTTGGATCTTGTAAAACACCTTCAATATCTGTTAAGAAAACAAGTTTACTTGCTTTAACAGCACGAGCAATCGCTGTAGCTACATCATCTGCATTAATATTATAAGCATGATATTTTTCATCTAATCCAATAGTTGAAATAATTGGTATATATCCTTGTTCTAATAAAGCATTAATAAGTGTTGTATCTACTTTAGTAATTTTACCAACGTAACCAATATCTTCACCTTGAGGCATTACTTTTTCTACCGTAATCATATTTCCATCTTTACCAGATAAACCAACAGCATGTGTTCCAATTTGTTCAAGATGTGTCACTAATCCTTTATTAACCTTTCCAGATAAAACCATCTCAGCTATTTCTAAGGTATCACAATCTGTAACTCTTAAACCATTTTTAAATTCACTTTTAATTTGTACACGATCTAACATTCTATTAATGTCTTTACCACCACCATGTACAATAATTGGTTTTAACCCTACAGATTTCAAAACAGCAATATCTTTTAAAACGCTTTTTTTGATGATTTCATTTGTCATGGCACTTCCACCATATTTGATGACAACAATATCACCTTCATATTTTTGCATATACCCTAAAGCTTCAACTAATATTTCCGCTTTATTAATTTCTTTTGTAAACTCTTGTTGCATTATATTTCCCCCTACGAACGATAATCAGCATTGATTTTGACATAATCATAAGTCAAATCACAACCCCAGGCAGTTGCTTTTTCATTTCCCATTTTCATATCAATATTTGTCTTAACATAATCACTTGATAAAATTTGTGTTGCTTTTTCTTCACTATAATCAGTAGCCATCCCATTTTCTACAAGTTTTAAATTACCAAACTCACTTTCAATATACAAATCAACTTGATAAGGATCAAATTCTTCTCCAGAATATCCCATTGCACATAAAAGTCTTCCCCAGTTTGCATCATTTCCAAAGATTGCTGTTTTAACAAGTGGTGATGTGCAAACACTTTTAGCAACTACTTTTGCTTGTTTAACATCTTTTGCACCATTTACATTTATTTCTAATAATTTAGTGGCCCCTTCTCCATCACTTGCAATACATTTAGCTAAGTATTCATTAACATAATATAAAGCTTCTTTAAATGTTTGATAATCTTCATCTTCTTTTACAATTTCATCATTACCAGCTAAACCATTAGAGAGTAATAAAACAGTATCATTTGTTGAAGTATCTCTATCTACAGAAATCATATTAAAAGTATCTGGAATAACTGATTTTAATGCTTTATTTAATAATTCTTTAGAAATATTTAAATCAGTTGTAATAAATCCAAGCATTGTTGCCATATTTGGATGAATCATCCCTGAACCTTTACAACATGCTCCAATAGTTACCGTTTTTCCTTTTACTTCAATTTCAACAGCTAAATGTTTTGGTTTTGTATCTGTTGTCATAATTGAAGTAGCTACATCAATTCCTGCTTGATGATCATCTTTT
>ERZ836877.5582-NODE-5582-length-11943-cov-3.075707_pt1 | contig 11943 bp, 7 predicted proteins | sample MGYA00519469_ERZ836877 | MGnify/ENA primary metagenome ERZ836877 (study PRJEB31850, sample SAMEA3708809) | human gut metagenome | biome: human gut; feature: human-associated habitat; material: faeces | place: China | collected 2014 ... | reverse complement strand
AGTGTTCAGGCAGATGGCTGTGCGTACCAGGCTGATGCTCTACATCGACTTCAATCCTGTCAAGAAATTTTGGGCACACGACTACTTCAAGGGACCGGGGATGGTCGAGATCGTGAGCACTTACAAGGACAATCCGTACTTGACCCCCGAGCAGATCGAGGAGATCGAGCGAAACAGGGCTGACGAGAACTGGTGGAGAATCTTCGGTCTCGGAGAAACCGGAGGAGTCGAAGGACTCGTGTATCCGGATTATGACGTGGTTCCCGAGTTCCCTGCAGACGTTACGGGACAGTGCCTGGGTCTTGACTTCGGATTCACCGGTGACCCCACAGCCATCGTGCGTGTCGGCTTCAAGGGAACCGACCTGTACATCGAGGAGCTCGAATACCGGACAGGCATGGTCAACTGGGACATCTCGGAAGTTCTCCATGACCTGGGATTCCACAAGACGTACACCATCGCGGATTCCGCAGAGCAGAAGAGCATCACCGAGATTTCCCGGCTGGGCTGCAAGATCATCCCGTGCATCAAGGGCAAAGGATCGGTGGTTGCAGGGATCAGCGAAGTAAAGCAGTTCAAGTTGCATGTAGTCGCAGGATCACGGAACGTGCAGGATGAATTCGACCAGTACTCGTGGACGCTCGACAGGATGACAGGGATGTACGACACCACGAAGCCACAGGACGCGAATAATCACGCTATGGACGCACTTCGCTACGCAGTCGACTATCTTATAACCAAGTACCGTCCGGGTGCTAAAAATCAAAGGAAAAATGGGTAATTTCAAAAACTTCAGAAGCTATGTAGCTTATCGGTTCGCAAGACCTTTCAGAAGATTCTACGGATTCGCGAAACGCAGGATCAGCCGCAAGCAGAGGATCATGTCCCTGCTAAGTCTCTCTAACCTAAAGCCCGATGCCGTGATGGCTATGTCGCAAGATGAGCGGGCGTTGTTGGACACTTTTGCAAAATTAATCGTACCTTCGCACCTAGTAACTCGGAAGGGTCGGATCATCCGCGCCATCCCCCAACTTGAGGATGTGGAACTGTGGCAGATGATCGAAGCCCGAAGGGCGGAGACAGCGATCGACCGCATCAAGGGATGGTGCGGATACGTTCCGGAAACGGTAGCCGACATGATCAAGTTGTCAAAGTTTATTGAATCCGAGTTTCATCGTGCAGACCAGCTGGAGGCTGCGCTGCTTCCCCGAGGCGGGGGCGAGGCGGACACCAGCCCGATAGCGGAAGCCAAGAATATCCTGGGCATGGTTCAGATGACCGCAGAACTGATGTCGTGCTCCTTCGAGGAAGCCAAGAAGATAAACTACTCGGATGCCATTCTCGCCATCAGCAGACGGCATGACGAAGTAGAAAGAATGAAAACTAAAGCTAAATAATCGATTATGGAATGTAAAAAGTACGAAATTATTGAAGATGGTGGACGCAAGCGAATCCGGTCTCTCCGTGATTTCACGGTGCAGGACCGTCACGTTTGCCCGATGGAACTAGGCGGATACGTCTACGATGCTAATACGCTGTCGCAGGATGGTAACTGTTGGATATTTAGCGGATCACTGGAATACCCAGGTGTTCGCGTTATGGACGAGGCTATTGTGGACATGGGTAACAATCTACCAAAAGCTATCGCTAGACCTAAAGCTACTATCATTTCCGGTAATTCCCGCATCATGGGAGTTATCTCGTTTGAATCGGGAACGTCTAAGGTGGTGCAGACCCCTGCGATGTTTGAACAAGGAGGCTTTAACGTAACGGTGGGTAGGATCCCTGTTAAATCGAATGCCACTACCCGTGTGCGTATTCCGGCGCCGCTGTTTGCCGGGACAGCGGGAAATGTGGCTATCACAAGCACCGCCTACGAGGCAAGGTTAATCTCGTTGGACGAAGCCGGAATCATAACATCGGCAACCGCTTGGACTGTGGGGGGTCCTGCTGTTACCTTGACTTCGACAGCACCGTATATCCTTGTGGAGCTACGAAAAGTAGGGGACACAGCGATAACTCCGGCGGACGTGACCACAGCGGGGGTGACAATAACACAGGCAAGGGAAGCCACGGTACGTATATTCAATTCTTCTATCGTTTCGGTGTATAATGGTTCGGTGACCGCAGCAGATAATATCCTACGTTACGAGGTTACGGACCCTACTAGTGGAAAACCATATCAAGTAGACATTCAGAATTCGTACCTACGTATCGAAGGTACCTTTGGTGGGGGGAACGCATTGAGAGCGAATGCGGACTTTATCAATGTTAATTATAATCTTGTGCTGACGCCGAACAAGGCCCACTATATCATTGGAACGTACCGTAACACGAACATCAATACTCCGGCCAGTGCCAACGTAGCGGGATACAGTAAAAATAGATTCGATGTATCAGATTGCCCTAATTTTGAATTTTCGTCCGTGGTGTTCCCCGACCTAACCGCTATGTATGCATCCGACAAGACTTTCTATTTTAGGGGCTGTAACATGCCCGCTGGTTCAGCGATTCACTACTACGACCCGAAGGTGAACGTATGGGATAACATCGACTTCTCGAAGGCTTCCGAGCATCTTGGCAAGACTCTGCCGAAGCAGGATAAGACGATCCTCGTGTCATCCACGGTAGAAGGGATGTACCGTCTGTACCGTAACGCAGATGACAAGGTATTCGGGATGCTGGTGCAGGATTACGCCTCTGTAGAGAATATGGGATACGGTGCGCTGGAGTCATCCTACGACTCTGTCGTATACTCTGACTGCGTGCTGGACGGTGTGTTCAACATCATCGGATGCAATGTATTCGGAGGAACGCTGGGGGGAGCTAGCAAGGTTCATTCGACAAGCCTAGAAGCTGTAGAGATCAACGGTAACTTCCGAATCGAAGGCAACGCGCAGGTCGTGGATACACCGCTGAAGGGTACGGGCTACATCGGTGGCAACGCGGAATTGAAGAACGGCGTGGTAGAGGGGTACATTTACATGGCGGAGAACGCGAAGTATATTCCTGCGAAAGTGACTAATCCAGCTATTATCAAAAACTTAGTTATGCGTGATAATTCGAAGGTTCTGAAACAACGTGATATATCTAATAATCACGTCAAGATTGAGATGTCAGATAATGCGGTTATCGACGCAATTGTCAGCACAGATCGGGGCTTCTTGCTTATGTCGGATAATTCACATATCAGCATAGCTAGCGAAACGGTGATGAATACAGTGAACGGGCTATTGGAAATGCGGGATAACGCACGTATAATCGGAACAGGTTATGTCATAGTTAATGGTGACATAGAACTCGTAGGAAACTTCAACCTTTCCGCAGGAACACGAACAATCTACGGTAAACACCGCATCTCCAGCCTCGACGAAGTGAATAAGCCGGAATTACCACCTACAAAGAAAACCTGGTGATATGGGAAAGAAGTATTCAATTAATTCAGCAGGATACATCGTAGCCGAGAGAGACATCTACTCTCTCGGTGGATTTATCCCTAAAGGTTCGGTAGGCGGCAGGGTCGCGTCCGAGAAGCAGCTGTCACAGGATGGCGAGTGTTGGCTAGCGGGTGGGAGCATCTTGGGTAGAGCGGATGTTCGTATTAAGGACAATGCCTATGTAGGGACGTTCCCCCTCGGTGCCGAGGCGGTTCATACGGATGGTGTAACGGAGTTTAGCGGGAATACGCTTATTCCGGGTAACATATGGGTAAGGTCGCTTGCAACAGAGACCAAGAACAATGTATTTATCAAGGATTCGTTTATCGGGATATCTATGGACGTGGTTTGTGGTCCTGAATCCAATACGAAGGCGTTCCCGTTTGGGCAAGGAAATTACAACACAAACGCGCTAAAAGGGACCCTGTTTGAGAAAATGGTAGTTACCCCCGCACCGACAGACACGTGTAGAGGTATTGCAGATGTACGGGTAGGGACAGACACATATGTATACGTGCCATCCGGGTATAATTGCAGAGTATTTTGGGCGTATATTGATGCTGCAACGGGTAAACCAGCATACGCGGGAGAAGCGTTTAATACCACGGCATCTCTTACAAAACTGTACCACCCGGTTTATAATCTGTGCAGGTTGACTTTTGGAAAAGAAGGCGGTCTTACGCCCGCCCAACTAGGAACCTCCGGTGTCAAGATAATCGGTCATGTTAACGATTCTGTGTTAATGGACTTTCGTCCGGAATCAGCATCCGGAACCTATGTGATGGACGGTTCTAAATTCATAATGCCTACTGATAACTTCGGCTTATCTACTACACAGACACGGTTCCTTGCTGGCAAGTTGATCAACACGACCATGTACACGAAAACAGACCGACAGGATTATAAGCCCTACGGTTCTTTCCGTAACGTGGGGCATCTTGAATACAATAAGTATCTATCGAATAGTAGCAGAAACACAGCTACCCGTGACAGGTTCATCTCGGCTTATGACTGTCCGTTGCTGAGAGTTGACGAGAATACTTATAACTCATCACTGATGGCTAAGGGAAGTCTGGTGCTTCGCAGATGTATCGTCCCGAAGGCTGTGTTCACGAGCAATATCTTCAACGGTGACGTCTATGAGGACATAGACTTCTCGTATGCACAAGAACATCTAGGCAAGGCGTTTATCGGTAATACTCTTGCATCAAGTCACAGGCAGGGGCTTTATGCAGCATCTTTCAACAACAGAATTGTCGGATTCGTTAGCAGACCGGAAAACGCGGCTGATGGGGCTTATATAGGTCCGGACGCAAAAGATGACCCTTTGGACGGGTCTGTTATCGAGCAGGGAGCGTATAACAATACACTTATAGGTCAGTATTACGAAGATACTAAGACTGACTTTCCCAACCGTGTGAGGACGCGCGTTCCTTTTTCCACTGAAGGCGCCTATCTCCCGACAATGCCTAGCGGCTTTAAGATTACCGTGGCGTGCTATCTGGACGAGAACTTTATATTGGCTGATGCCAAAACGGACCCTACATCTGTATCCCCCGACTACCCGTATTTCGTACTAGCCTTCGGAAAGTCAAATAACAGCGCCATCACGCCTAAAGACTTCGCAGCCCTTAACCTGTATATCCGCTCTTACGACTATTCTTCCGTCCCTACTGTTTCGGGAAACGGATTAGTAGGTGAAGGATGCAACGTTCGCGGAGATGTCGAGGTGATCGGGCAACCATATGTGAACCGTGTCCTTGATGTTAACCTGTGGGAACGAGGCACGACAGGAGCGCAAGCCCCTACATGGGAAGAATCCAAGGGATCACAGGGTCTTCCTCACCGAGTAAGACTAGTGGACACTATAAGGGTAAGACCGGGAGACACCGTTACCTGTAAGGATGCGTATTACGTAGAATGCAATGCCTTTGACGGGAATGGACAATTCTTAAGCAGGTCTGCTTGGGTGAAGAGCTACAAGGTTCCAGAGAATGCATCGTTCCTGGGTCTCGTACTAAGACTCGTATCGGATGGGTACATGGACGAATCCGATATACAGACAGCCGAGGTGCGCTACGTTACGGAATTCAAGAAATCCCGGTATATTACGAACGAGCTGGATCGGAAGGACCCTAGTGATACCCTTCTTACTCCGGATTATTGGGAGATCGGAACATTTGCTGTTGGCGATGGTACGGACGGAAAACCTTATGAAAGTCTGAAAATTCCTGATGGAGGTTTTCTGCGACTAAAAAGATTGGTTAGTTTTTCACCGAATCCACTTATGAGGGTAAATAGCGGATTCTCCGGATCATTGCATATGTTTGATCCGAAAACAAGATTTTACGGAAAGGGGTTAGCGCCATCGGACCCACGTCGTGCGCTATTCCTCCTCCTTGTCAGAAAAGACCCGATAGGTCCTATAAGCCCGTCTGACATTACGGCAGCAAGGGGTGTTGTAGAGTACGTCCCCACCCCACGAATCGTATTTCCCTACGGTGTGTCAAATATAGGGCTGGAAAAGACAAGAGTACGCTTGTATGATAATGCTGTGCTGGCTAAGACTATCACTTCCGGAACAGACGTGGTATTGAAGGGTAACGCAGTACTGGGAGATGTTCCCGGTGATTGTGTATGTGGTAACGGTCATGATGACGCAATAATCAAGAAGCCATGATATTCAGCGATATAGTAAACTTCATGAACGAGGAAGCCGAGAAGATCGGGCTTCCTCTCTACTTCGGATCGGACGATAATCTGAACGAGCAGGTAAACGCCATAAACGGCATGTTCCTCACGTTCGATGTGCCGGGAGGCGGGATGAACAAGCTGCCTCCGGCTGTCCGGAAGTATGACGTAGTGCTGCAATGTCTGGATGCGTCACACTATATGACCGACAACGTGCAGGAATTGTTAACTTTGGAACGGACGGACTTGTATATTAACCGTCTAATGTCTACTTTTGTGTGTCATTTCGACGTCGACGGTCTGAGATTCTCGAAGATTCAAGGCTTGTACGACTCAGAGAAATCCGGATGGAGAGTGACATTTTCCGTAACGAATGATCTGCTAAACTATGGATAAGGAAATTATAGCGGTTGTTGAGCAGTTGAGAAAGGAAATATTCGATAACTACGTGTCCAAAGGCTTGGTAGCCTCCGGAGAGTTCGGCAGGAATCTTACTCTGCACGAAAAGGGTGACTCCATAAAACTGACATCACCGAAGCACGTTATCCAGATGGAAAAAGGGAGGAAGGCTGGGAGTTTTCCTCCCGTTTCTGCTATTAGACAGTGGATCAAAGACAAGAACCGGACAGCCGGAACGGACATCCCGGAAGAGGCGGCATACGCCATCGCCTACGTAATCAAGCGGGACGGCATCAAGGTTCCCAACAGGTACAATGGTGGCGGGGTAGTCTCAGACATCATCAATCCCGAAAGGGTGAAGCGGCTGACGCTGGATATAAACAGGATCATTAAAGCAAAAATTCTAACAATATTAACGCAATGAGAGTAGCAGTATCACGAGCTAATATTAACGAGAGGATCACGGACGGTCAAACGTACGCCTACCCGGGATGCATGACTATATGGAATAACATCCCGTTGAAGATGGTCGTTACAGACCTGCCCACGGACATCATAGTGTACTTCTATGTGCAATGCCGGTCATCCCTGGACTCGTACTACGTGGCTAACCTGGAACCTGTCAACGGCATCGAGATAGACCTGGCATCCTACTTCCACCCGCTCATCCCTGCATTCAATAAACGGATAAGCCATTACACAGTGGAGCTGGTGGTAACTCACAGGGCTAACTTGACTGCTGATGCGAAGACTCAGACATTCCGGATGCCGATCATGAACCTAGCCAGCCCGAATACCCGCTACAGATGGCAGCATTTTGATACAGATTTCCGGTATGCTGTTGGGGAACTCATGGGGAAAATAGAGCCTTTGGCGCATACGTTTGACGATGATTTCTACATCGATTCCGTTGACCCTGGACTCAGTTATACCGTAGAAGCCATATACCAGAATGGGGGTAAAGAAGAGTTCACATATTCGCAGGGAGACATGATCGCGGATGCATGTCAATATAGGCAGATAAAGATAAAAGAGCCATCGGGACGTGTGGTGGTGGAAAAGTACTACCCCGAAGAGACACCTATCTGCGGAGCGATCACGTTCCGGTGGCTTAATTCCTACGGGTCTTATGACGCAATCTCCTGTAACAATTGGTCTACGCAGCCGACGCTACAACAGGGCTTGGACGGTGGCACGGTAACCAAACGTGAGCTGACCTGCGTATTCGAGCTGACTGAGGCTAACAAGTTCGCCCTTGACGTCCTGTCAACGTCTCCGGACGTGACGGTGCGGGGCTTGGACGGTGTACAATGGGATACCAAGATGCGCTGCTCCTCGACTACGGGAATCAAGTATACGGCATCGGGCTTGGCAAAAACCGCAACATTAAAATTCCAATACTGATATGGACGTAAAGATTCAGATAAACGGCACATTCCTGGATGGCTTGACTAAGACGGAGGTCAAGCTCTCCATCAATGCGTCCTCACCCTACGCTTTCGGAGAGTCTACCCGTACCTACTCAGCCAACATCAAAGCCCCGAGAAACCAGGTCAACGACGGTATCTTCTATCAGATGCGCAATTTCGGCTACGTGGTGCGTGATACGAAGTACGAGGCTAAGATCTACCTAGGTGGGATAGCGATCAACAAGCGGTTCAAGGCTAAGGTAACCTGCGATGAGGAGAGTTACAGCATTGCGCTGTCTCAGTCGGATCTTAAGATGTCGCAGTTGCCCAAAGAAGTCGTGGAGACTACGCTCATCGACTCGAAAGTGGGCAATACCCGGTTCTTCCGGGCTAGCGACCTGATCAAGCAAGCGCTGGGAACCGTTAATCCCGTGACATTCCCCGCTATCGACTACGGAGGTTATGTGCCGGGTCTGATCATCGAGAACAAGGGTCAGATAGGCATCACTGATCTGCTTGTAGGCAAATCAGTTACCGTGTTTTGGCGGTATGCATCCGAGACAGACGACGGGACCAAGTACTTCAGAGGCAACGCCCTAGATATCAAGGAGTACGATACCCGGACAGCCATGACAGCACCGGGTGGCGTGACAGAATCAACGGTAGCTGTGGTCACTATGGACGACAACGCATACATCACGTTGGACATGTCCAAAGTAGGCACGGTGCTGAACTATGTGGTTCTAAAGGCGGTGTACAATAATCAGACGGTAGCAATCTTCCAAAAGGACGGTGAACAGAACGACATCACGCAGGTCCGCTACAAGTACATTTCCACGACCATGAATATACCGATCCACAACTTCTACGGATTCTACATCAGCAGGGATATCAATGACTACAACAGGCTGAATGCGCTTCCGCCATCCTTTATGTCACCGGATGAAGCCATAAACCTGTCGGGAAAAATAACATCGCTTCAGCATACCGCAGGACTTACACAAGAGTTTGGAAACTGCGGAGTATCGGATGCCATAACGTATCTAACCGATATCTGTAAGATATTCCAATGGGGGTGGAAGTTTACACTTACTGAGGATGTCAACGGAAACACGAACGTCAATGTCAACGTGTACAAGCTGATTGCTGACGAGGCGCGCAACGTGGCTCAGAATGGTCCGATAACCTTCAATGATTCCCGACAGGATTGGTCTGACTTTTACCTGTCAACCGACAAGATCGAGGATTCCGAAGGCTTCCCGAACACCGCAGTGTTCAAGATCGGTGACTACTTCAAGAGTCTGCAGGTTTCCAAGGCTTCATTCACGGCTAAGGGCGACATCGTGGAATCCAATGTCCCATATCCTCAAGACGTATCCTAGATTCGCCATTCGTAAAGGAGCGGTGGGGAGCGGGTCTACTTGGGTAGGATATTTCAAGTCGATCAATTACACGCAGTCGCTACAGAAGTACTACGGGCTGTTTTCGGACGCATTGGACGTGACAATTAAGGCTAAGATACCTTACTACTACATCGAAAACAAATACAAGGAGAACGGTGTGGTGTGGTTCAAGCAGTTGAATGCGTTCTTTTACATCCGGTCGATCACGGATTACAACCTTTCCACACAGGAATGTAAGGTAAAATTGACTAAAATTAATCTATTGAGACAGAAATAATGGCAGAAGACGTTACACTATTAGACCTATCGTTCAACACGGCTGAAGCCGTAGACGGTTTGGACGCGCTCATAAAGAAGTCTCTCGAACTATCGGACGAGAAGAAGCAGCTTGTCAGGCAAATTAATGCCGAGAAACTCGCTCTTGCGGGCATCCGTCAGAACTACAAGGATAACCTGCTGGATCAGACGGCATTCGAGAAGCAGTCAGAGAACTCAGAGAAGGCAATCATCGCGCTGACCAAGCAGTTGAACAACAACAAGATAGCCACATCGGAGAATGCCGCGCAGATCAAGGCACACACTACCATTGTAAACTCCGAGGCGGAAAGTGTCGAGACGTTGCGGGCGCAGCTGGCTCTTAACACGAAGGCGCTGAACAAGATGTCGGTAGAGCAGCGCACCAACACCGAGTCGGGGAAACAGATGGTCGCTCAGACCAAGGAGATTTCCGACAGGCTGAAGGAGTTGGAGAAAGGGGTAGGCGATACACGGAGAAACGTGGGTAACTACGCTGAGGATATCGAAGCCGCCACCGCCAATCTTGGTGGCATGACAGGTGCGACCGGACAGATGATCAAGGGGATGACCGGAGGCATCGCGTCCATCAAGGCGTTCAATGCTGCGCTCATGGCGAATCCGTTCGTAGCCATCGCATCGGCTATCCTCGCAGTCATCTCGGCTATCGGTAAACTGATGGATCGCAACAACGAGTTAGCGGTGTCAGTGAAGACGATCCTTGCGCCCATCGAACTTATCATCACGAAGGTGCTGGACGCTGTGGCTGCTCTGTTTGCTGAGATCGTAAAGGTTTTTGAGTGGTTGGCGGAGGCTTATATCAAGGTTTACAATTGGCTGGGTCTGATATCGGACGAAACCGTCAAGTCTATCGAAACTGCTAGAGGCATGGCGCAGGTGCAGCGTGACATCTACAATGCCGAGACCGACAATGTGCTGGTCCTCGCCCGCCAACGCAGGGAATTGGAGAAGATGAAGACCATCGTAGCCGAGCAGACAAAGAGTCTGCAGGAACGTACCGAGGCTGCTGATCGCGGTGTTGAGATTCTGCGACAGATGGAAGAGGCAGAACTCGGTGTTTTGCGGGCTAAATACGAGCAGATCAAGGCACAGAATGCGCTTTCCTACACATCCGATGAGGATAGACGTAAGGAGGTGGAGGCTTTGGCTGCATTGGAGCAGAAACAGGCTGAATACGAGGCGCAGAGACGTGAGCTGATAGGTCAGCGTTCCGGTTTCGAGAACACCGAAAGAGCTAATGCGGCTGCTGCCGACAAGAAACGCGCTGAAGACTACGCAAAAGCACAAAAGGAAGCCGCTGAAAAGGCCAAGAAAGCGAAGGAAGATGCCGACAAAAAGGCAGCGGAGACCGCGAAGAGAGTTCAGCAGGAGGTTCTGAAAAGCTACGAAACGGGTATAACGGAATTACAGTTGCGGATACGGGAGCGAAACATCGGTATCGTGGACAAACGGAAATCCCTAGAGGATCAGAACGAACTGAACCAGGCGATTCTGGAGAAGGAACGCTACCGACTGGAACAGGGTCTGATCACACAGGCTGAATTCGACAACATCCGATACGAACAGCAGGTGGCATTCCAGGAGAAGGTAGCTGCCATCGAAGCCGAGGAGGAGGCGAAACGTAAAGAAGCGAAAGCAATGGACCTGGAGAACCAGCGTGCTATCGAGGAAGAGAACATCACCAGCGACTTTGAACGCGAGACTCTCCGTCTTGAGCAGCAGTATCAGATGGAAGTTGCCGCAGCCGAGAAGGTCGGTGCTGATGTGACGCTGATCGAAGCCAAGTACGCTCAGATTCGCGAGAAACGTGAGAAAGAGCTAGTCAACGCCAAGTTACAGATGACCGCTGATATTGCCGGGCAGATCTCTAATATCATGGGGCAGGAATCGGCAGCAGGAAAGGTGTTTGCGCTGGCACAGGCTACGATCAATACATATCTCGGTGCTTCCAAGGCTATTGCGCAGGGCGGTATATGGGGCGTTGCACAGGCAGCGATCGTTATCGCAGCCGGATTGAAGCAGGTAGCCTCTATCGCTAAGGTAAAAGAGGATGTTCCGAAGACCAACACCAGTGTCCGCAAGTACGCCAAGGGTGGTCAGATATTCGGACCTTCCCATTCGCAGGGTGGCGTGACTTTTGTCGGATCGAACGGTCAGCGTTTCGAAGCCGAAGGCGGGGAAAACATGTACATCCTCAATCGCAAGGCATCCAGTGCCATCAACGCGCTGTCTGCGCTGAACATGCAGTACGGTGGACGGTCATTCGGTGGATCGAACGTTTACAAGTAT
>ERZ836877.5579-NODE-5579-length-11944-cov-3.995542_pt1 | contig 11944 bp, 7 predicted proteins | sample MGYA00519469_ERZ836877 | MGnify/ENA primary metagenome ERZ836877 (study PRJEB31850, sample SAMEA3708809) | human gut metagenome | biome: human gut; feature: human-associated habitat; material: faeces | place: China | collected 2014 ... | reverse complement strand
CGCAGGTGCTGCGCGGCCTTATCGATCAGATGAAGCAGGGCTAAGAGCCTGAAAGGCTGTGGGGGAGGGAACTTTTGTCCACAAAGGTTTTCTCCCCCACCACACAAGTTTTCCCCCGCAAAAAACTATATTTTTATCCAGATCAGACTGGCCTGGCGGCCGCAACCGCGCTGGCGGCGGTAGGAGAAGAACTGCGGGTTGGACATGGTGCAGAGGTCCAGGCCGAAGATATGGCGGGGCAGGAGTCCGGCGTCTTCCAGCTGGCGGCGGGTGAGGCTCCAGAGGTCCAGGGTGCGGCCGGGCGCGTCAAACCAGGGGGCGTAGTTTGGGCCCCATTCCTGAGAGAAGTTGGTAAACTGGGCTTTGTCCGGTCCCAGGCTGGGGCCGCGTACGGCCAGCACCTCACGGGGGTCAAGGCCATACTGTTGGCAGAAGCGGCGCGCGCCGCTGGTGGGGAAGGCGCAGCGGTTGCCGCGCCAACCGGCGTGCAGGGCGGCCACGTAGCGTCCACTTGTGTGGGCCAGGAGGATGGGCTGGCAGTCGGCGGTCTTGATGCACAGAGCCAGACCGGGGCGGTCGGTAGCCAGGCCGTCGCCTTGGGGCAGGGCGGCGTCCGTAAGGTCCGGGGCCAGGGACAAGGCCGTGGCGGGCGGGTCAACGTGTAAAGCGTCGCCGTGCACCTGGTGCAGTTCGGCCCAGTCTGTGGCTCCTCCGGCGCGCAGCAGGTCAGCCAGGGCGCGGCGGCTGCGCGCCGTGCGCGCGGGCTCGTCCCCCACGCTGTAGGATATGTTGCCGCCGGAAAGGGGGTCGACGTCGACATTGCGGAGGTCGGCAAAATCCGGGGCCGGGCCACGGCACTGGAAGGCGCAGCCCACGTTCTCCAGACCTGGAAACTGGAAGGAAATACAGCTTATTTCAGACACTGCAGGCCTCGTTCGGTACAAAGGTGGTCCACCCTTTGGTCCCAGGGGTCCAGGGGCAGGGTGGGCACCACCTGGCAGGAAAAGCACAGGCCCAGGAGCGGGCAGGCCGGGCGTCGGCGCAGAAAACGGTCGTAATAGCCGCCGCCGTAGCCCAGGCGGCCGCCCCGGAGGTCAAAAAGCAGACCCGGCAGAATGAACAGGTCCGGGGAGAAGGCCGCGCCCAGGGCTTCGGGCCCCAGGCCGGGCAGGGCGGGGGTGGGTTCGCGCAGGCCGAAAGGGCCGGGGCGCAGATCCTGCGGGCCGGAACAGAGGGCAAAGTCCATGCATCCGGGTTGGCCGTGGCGCACGCGTGGCAGCCAGACCACGCGGCCCGCAGTCCAGGCCGCGTCCAGCAGGAGATCTGTGGGCGTTTCTTGTTTCACCCCCACATAGAGGGCCACGGAGCGGGCCTCGCGCCAGAGGGCGGAACTCAGGATATGCCCTTGTGCGGCTTGGCCGTTATTTTGGAATGCCTGCGGTGAAAGGCCGCGGCGCAGACCGGCGGCCTGTTCCCGCAGGCGGGCCTTGGTGGCGGCTTCGGGCGCGGCGGGCGGCGGGGAAGGGAACATGACGGGTCTTTCCTTGGCTGGCGGAATATGCTAATCTGTACATACTACGGCCGAATACGGCCGCAAGACTGTAACAAAGGAAACACCGCCATGCCAAGCGCCGACTTTCAGGACTATCTCTGGGTCGCCGTGGGCGACATCCACGACGAGCCTGCCCGCATTGCCGAAATTCCGGAGCTTTCTCAGGCCGACGGCATTATTGTGACCGGTGATCTGACCATCACCGGCGGCGTGAAGCAGGCCGAGCAGGTCATGAATGTGCTGCGCGCCCACAATACCACGGTTTGGGCGCAGATCGGCAATATGGACCGGCCCGAAGTGGACCAGTGGCTGAGCGAAATGGGCTGGAACCTCCATGGCATGACCCGCGCGCTCACGCCGGATACGGCCATATTCGGCGTGGGGGCTTCCACCTTCACGCCCTTTGGCACGCCCAGCGAATTTCCGGAATCGGCCTTCGCCGCTTGGTTGGACGCCTGCTGGCAAAAAGCCCGGACCTACGCCCATACGGTGCTGGTGTCGCACAATCCGCCCAAGGATACGGCCTGCGACGTCATCCCCGGCGGCGTGCACGTGGGTTCTTCGGCTGTGCGCGAATTTCTGGAGGAAGCCCAGCCGGAGATCTGCCTGTGCGGGCATATCCACGAGGCCCGGGCTATGGACCGCGTGGGCCGCACCCTGGTGGTTAATCCGGGGCCGCTTTCTCTGGGAGGGTACGTCCTGCTGCGCTCTAACGCCGGGCAGCTTTCGGCAGAGCTTAAGATGCTGGAAAGCTGATTTTTTTTGACAGAAATCGGTTTTGCAGGCCCGTCACGGCATAGCGTCCGGACGGGCCGCTTGCATAATTTTCAAAAAAACGTACTCTGCAAGGAGTACGGGCATGCCAGCCGCACCTGCGCGCCATCCGGCGCTGCACCGGCCTCGTCAGAGCATGCCGCCCAAATTTCTGACGGCGGTTCCCGCCGCCGTACATAAAAGGATATTCATGACCGCAGATCAGGACACTCCCGTGGCCGCTTCCGCAGCCCCGGACACAATGGAAAAGGAAACCCCCAAGCCCCGGCGGCGCGCCGCCCCCCGCAGCAAAACAGCCAAAACCGCGTCACCCGCCGCAACAACCACTGATACGTCGCCGGACACTCCCCCCCCCGTGGAAGCCGCGGACGCCGCAACTTCCAGACCCGCTCCACGCAAGCGCGCCGTCGGCAAACGCGCAGCCGCCGCCACGGCGGCCCCCACTGATACGCCGGACACGCCCCCCGCAACAGAAGAATCTCCCCAAAAACGCCGCACGACCCGTACCACCAGCCGTAAAAAAACGTCGGCCGCAGAAATGGCGACAGGGCAGAGCGCTGCAACCGCGCCGAAACCCGCGTCCAAGGACACAGCTTCGTCAGCGGCGCCGGAAGGCGCACCCGCAGCAGCGGCTGCCGCAGAGAACGCCGCACCCCGCGCCGCAACACCCGGCGCGACAACCAAAGCCTCCGGCCGCAGCCGCAGCGCCGCAGGGCGCGCCGCGTCCAGGTCCGCCAGATCTGCCGTTGCGACGGCTGATCCCGCCGCGCAAAAGGCCGCGGCAGCGACGGCAGCTGCCACCTCCCCCGCGCCGGAAACCTCGGCCGCAGAGGCGGAGACTGCAGAGAGCGCCGCAACACCCCACACGACGACTAAAACCGCCGGCCACGAGCGTAGTGCCATTGGGCGCACCGCCACAACGAAAACTTCCGGCCGCAGCGCAGGGGGCCGTAAATCCCGCGCCGCAGCAAAGGACGCTGCCCCGGCCGCGCCTGCCGCGCTGGCTGCAGATGGCGACGTGCGGGCGCCACAGCCTGCCGGTATGGCGGTCGCGGGCCAACAGCCTGGTGGCGCAGCGGCCCTTGTCGCCCCTGAACGCAAGGAACTTGCTGCGCGTCCGGCCCAGGGTGCGCTTGCGTCTTCCGCGTCCGTCCCGGCCTTGTCTGAAGCCGCGTCGCCCCCCGTACCGGCCTTGCGGCCCGTGGCGGACGTGCCGGCGGTGGAAGGCCCCGCCATTGTACCGGTCGCCCCTGGCGAAGGGGGTTCTGCATTGTCGGCAGCCGGCTCTGAAGCGGATGCGGAAAATGCCGCTGAGGCTCCCCGCCGCAAAAATCGGCGAGGAAGGCGCGGCGGCCGCGGCCGCAGTCGTAAAAAAGATCAGAATGGGCAGGAAAATGGCGCAACAGCTACGCCGGGCGAGGACGATCGGGATGCGCCAGCCGGCCCGGAGGGCGGCGTGTCTGCGGGCGAAGCTCAGAGCAGGAGCCCGATCCCGGTGGACCCCCAGACGTCCGGCAAAGCGTTCGATAAGACGTCTGGTCAGGTCTCTGCGCAGGCTTCCGGCGGCAAGTCCTCCTCTGCGCGCGGTGGGGCTCAGAACAAACGGCGCATGTATATCAGCGTGCTGCCTGGCGAACAGGTGGAAGTGGCTCTGGCCGAAAACGGACAGGTGCTGGAATATTACCTGGACATGCTGCATCAGCGCAAAATCAAGGGCAACATCTACAAGGGCGTTATCCACAATATCGATACTAATCTGCAAGCCGCCTTTGTGAGCTACGGCGCGGGCAAGAACGGCTTTTTGCAGATTGATGAAGTGCACCCAGAATACTGGCTGAGCCACCACGAGCCCGCCAAGGGCAAGAAATTTCCGCCTATCCAGAAGGTGCTTAAGGCCGGACAGGAAGTGCTGGTGCAGGTTGTTAAAGAACCCACGGGCAGCAAGGGCGCGTTTCTGACCACCTGGATTTCGCTGGCCGGACGTTTTTTGGTGCTTACGCCGGGGCAGGAGCAGATCGGGGTTTCGCGCAAGGTGGAGGACGACGAAGAGCGCTCCCGCCTGCGCGAACTCATGAATGGCATTGATCCCGGCCAGAATCTGGGCGTCATCGTGCGCACGGTGAGCGCCGGAACTACCAAGACTACTTTGCGCAATGATCTGCAATACCTGAAGCGCGTCTGGCGCGACATCCGCAAAAAAGGCACCGAGGTCACGGGTCCGGCCCTGGTCTATCAGGAACCCGGTCTTTCCGAGCGCGCCGTGCGCGACTATCTTACCGACGACGTGGGCGAAATTTGGGTGGATAACGAAGAAGTGGCCCAGAGCATTCGGGAAACCGTAAGCCTGCTCTTCCCCCGCAAGAAAGACCTGGTGCACCTCTATACGGACGTGCGCACGCCCATGTGGGACCGCTTTAACCTGCGGCGTCAGCTCGACCAGATCTATACCCGTGAAGTGCAGCTGCCTTCGGGCGGGCGGCTGGTGTTTGACCAGACCGAAGCCCTCATGGCCATTGACATCAACTCCGGAAAAATTTCCGGCAAGGGCAATTTTGAGGCCATGGCCCACAAGACCAACATGGAGGCGGCCGAGGCCATTGCCCGTCACCTCAAGCTGCGCGACATCGGCGGCCAGGTGGTTATCGACTTCATTGAAATGCGTGATAAAAAGCATGTGCTGGAAGTGGAAAAGACCCTGCGCACGGCTATGAAGGGCGACCGCGCCCGGCACGATGTGGGCCGTATGAGCTCCTTTGGCCTGCTGGAGCTGGTGCGCCAGCGTACGGGGTCGTCGGCCCTTTCCATCACCATGGAGCCCTGCCCGGCCTGCGGCGGCACAGGCCAGCGCCGCAACCTGGAATGGCAGGCCCTGCAGGCGCTGGGCGAACTGCGACGGCTGCTGCGCGCGGAAAATAAAGATAAGTGCGTGTATCCGGCCCCGCCGGAACTGGCCTTATATCTGCTGAACCATAAGCGCGACACTTTGCGCGAACTGGAGCAGGATTTCGGCAAATGTCTGGAAATATTGGTGCGTCCTTAGGTGCGCCCATCGCTGCGGCAGCGGGCGGCGTCAGGACCGACAGAGGGGCCTGCGCTGCGTCCGGCCTCAGGGGGTGTCTTTCGTCCCCTTCGGTGGAGGGAGGGGCAGCGGCGACCGACGCGTTGCGCAAGAACCGCCGACTGCTCCTGCACGTCTGTTGCGGACCGTGCGCCGTCATGCCCCTGCGGCGGCTGCTGGATGAAGGGTACGCCGTCACGGCCTGGTTCATGAATCCCAACATCCACCCGCTGACGGAGTACCTGCGCCGCCGCGAAGCCGCCGGAGAGTGCGCCGCGCAGCTGGGGGTGCCCATTGTTTACGCGGACGCCACTTGGGATGTGACCGCCTGGCTGCGGGCCGTGGCCGGGCGGGACGCCCCGCCGGAGCGCTGCGCCTGGTGCTGCGCCAGCCGTCTGGAAGCGGCTTTTGCCGCCGCCGCGGCCCTGGGCTGTGCCTGGGTGAGTAGCAGCCTGCTCTATTCGCGCTACCAGCCGCACGCGGCCATTAAGACCGCCGGCGAACGGCTGGGGGCCGCAGGCGGGCCTGGATTTGTCTATCGGGATTTTCGTGAGGACTGGCAAGAGGGCATTGACCGCTCCAAGGAAATGGGCCTCTACCGCCAGCCCTACTGCGGTTGTATCTACAGCGAAGCCGAACGCTACGGCAAGCGTCTGGCGCGCCTCTGCCAGGAAAAATAAAATTTCCGGCAGTTTTTCCTTGACGTTGCCCGGTTTTTTCCGTACACATTTCTTCGCTGCAATGATCCCCGATAGCTCAATTGGCAGAGCGGGTGACTGTTAATCACTAGGTTGGCGGTTCAAGTCCGTCTCGGGGAGCCAAAGAAATCAAGCCCTTACGGTTAATAGCCGTAGGGGCTTTTTCTGTCGGGCTACCACCGGGAAGGGAATGGGTGCAGACCATCGCACCACCGGAAGTGCGGCAAGTCCTTCCTCCTGCCAGGCATCTCTGGCGCACCAGTGTGCGAACTTCCGCAGGCTGTCGCCCGCCTGAAGGTGGGGAAACTTGCACCACCTGTGGTTTCCGGCACGAAAAAAGCCCCGGCGGGAACTCCAACCGGGGCTTGCTGTCAATGTCTGGGGCGATTACCTGGACTTATGATGGCGGGTCAAATAGACGCCATAGGCGAACACGCCCGCGCAAACGATGGTTGCCAGAATCCACGTTGTCATTGTCCGCCTCCTTTCTTGGTAAGGTATAGGCTGGCTGCAAAACAGGCAAGGCCCAAAAACACGCCGTAGCCAACGCCTTGAAACAGGCCCACGGCCATAGCGGCAACGCTCATTTTCTCCAGCCAGTCAGCAAGGCGCTTAACCATGTTTACCTCACCCTCACTATAACCATCGCCGTCTGTCGTGTCCACAGGAAAAGGCCCCCACCAACTGCCCCGCGCTAGAATCGATTTTAAGGGCTCTACACCAAAGACGGGGGCAAGCCCCTTCAACGGGCAGTTTTTCCGACAGGTTTCTGAACAATTCCCCATCCATTTCAGCAGCACAATACGCGCACCCGCAGGCGGTAATTTTCGAAGTTGCGGAAGCCATACGCGGGTCTACACCAAAGGCAAGCGCTTTCTGCAAACCACTCCCCCCGTCTTTGAGGTAGAGCCGGCCGTGTTGACCTTGCGAAGGGACTTTTTCAACAACGGGCCGCTCCGGCGCGCCTTTCTCCCCGTAATCCCGTTTTTCTACGACGCCCAGGCGGAAAGCGCCTTATCCAGTTCCGGGCCGGGCCGCACCTTGAGGGCGCTGTCCAGCAGCAGCAGGCAGACGTGCCCGTCCAGGCAGATCTGGGCCTGGGCCTCCACGGGGCCGGGGTGGCTTTCCAGAATGGAGCGCAGGGTCAGCATATCTTCCCGACCCAGGCGGTGCGGCGGTATCTGCACGCACACGGGCGTATCGCTGTCGCCGCAGGCCTCGGCCAGGGGGCGGACGCTCTGCCCCAGCAATTTCAGTTCGCGGGGGGCATCCTCTTCCTCATCCCCCATGTCGCGGTTGTCGGCCGCGTCGTTCTGGCTGTCCAGCCGGGCCGTGAGGCAGAGGGGTTGCTCGGACTGCAGCAAACTGCGGCATTCGGCGTAGGAACGGGGAAAGAAGGTCACCTCCGCGTGGCCTGTAAGGTCTTCAATGCCCACAAAGGCCATGCGTTCGCCGCGGGATTTGGTGATGACCTCCTTGAGGCTGACCACCAGGGCGGCGCAGCGCAGTTCCGCACCGGGGAAGAGTTCACGCGCGTCTTCCAGTGTGGTGAGGTTCAGTCGGCGCATTTCGCGGATAAAGGGCAGCAGGGGGTGGCTGGTCAGGAAGAAGCCCAGAGCCTCTTTTTCGCCTTTGAGCTTGTCGTCGTCGCTCATTTCCGGCGCCTGGGCTTCGGGGCAGTCCAGGCCGATGCCGGGCAGAGGTTTGGCCTCCAGGGCCGGGGCCATGGCCAGCAGGGAAACCTGGTTGGAACTTTTTTCCTTGGCCTTTTTCTGGGCGCGGCTCACTACCAGGTCCAGGGCCGCCAGCATGGCCGCGCGGGGCACGTTGAAGCAATCGCAGGCCCCACCTTTGACCAACGATTCCAGCACTCTTTTGGTGACCTTGCGCAGGTTGACCCGGCAGCAGAGGTCCAGCAGGGAGGTGTAGCCGCCTTCGGTTTTGCGGGCTTCCACCAGTTCGCGGATGGCTTCGTCGCCCACGTTTTTGATGCCGCCCAGGCCGAAGACCACTTGGCCGTTGTGGGCCGTGAATTCGCGTTGGCTCTGGTTTACTGAGGGCTGCACCACGTCTATGCCCATATCTTTGCAGCAGGAAACGTATTTGAGCAGCTTGTCCTGGTTACCCATTTCAGAGGTGAGCAGGGCGGCCATGAACTCCACCTTGTAGTGCACCTTGAGGTAGGCCGTGTAGTAGGAAATAAGGGCATAGGCGGCGGAGTGGGACTTGTTGAAGCCGTATTCCGCAAATTTTTCCATCAAGTCAAAAATTTCATTGGCCTTGTCTTTACCGATGCCGTTTTTTTCCGCCCCGGCCACAAAGGTCACGCGTTCCTTGGCCATGGCTTCGGCTTTTTTCTTGCCCATGGCCCGGCGCAGCAGGTCGGCCCCGCCCAACGTGTAGCTGGCGATGATCTGGGCGATCTGCATGACTTGTTCCTGATAAACGATGACGCCGTAGGTGTCGCGCAGGCATTCCTGCAGGGAGTCGTGCGGATAGACCACGGGCACCTGGCCGTGTTTGCGCTTGATGAACTCGTCCACCATGCCCGAACCCAGGGGGCCGGGCCGGTACAAGGCCAGCATGGCGATGACGTCTTCAAAGCAGGTGGGTTTGAGCATGCGCAGGTACTGGCGCATGCCGGAGCTTTCCACCTGAAACACGCCGTCCGTGTCGCCGCGGGCGTAGAGGTCGTAGGTAGCGGCGTCGGTGAGGGGCAGGTTGTCCAGATCTGGCGGGGTTTGCCCCTGCAGGCTGATGTTGTCCAGGGTATCCTGGATAAGGGTCATGGTCTTAAGGCCCAGAAAGTCGAATTTGACCAGGCCGACTTTTTCGGTCATGGGGCCGTCGAACTGGGTCACCAGTTCGCCGCGTTTGCCCTGGTAGAGGGGCAGGTACTCCACCATGGGTTTGTCCGAAACCACCAGCCCGGCGGCGTGGGTGGAGGCGTGGCGGGCCAGGCCCTCCAGGCGGCGGGCCGTATCCAGCAGGTGGGTGACCTTGGGGTCTTCCCTATAGATTTTTTCCAGGTCCGGCTCCATTTCCAGGGCCTTCTGGATAGTCATTTTGAGATCGGCGGGCACCAGCTTGGCGATGCGGTCCGTTTCCGCAAAACTCATGCCCAGGGCGCGGCCCACGTCGCGCACCACGCCCTTGGCCTTCATGGTGCCAAAGGTGGTGATCTGCGCCACCGAGCCTTCGCCGTAGGTGTCCACCATATGGCGGATGACGTCGCCCCGGCGGCGCTCGCAGAAGTCCACGTCGATATCGGGCAGGGAGACACGTTCGTTGTTCAGAAAGCGTTCAAACAGCAGATTGTAGGGCAGGGGGTCCAGGTTGGTGATGCGCAAGGCCCAGGCCACCAGAGAGCCAGCGGCGGAACCGCGTCCCGGCCCCACCGGGACATGGTGGTTCTTGGCCCAGTTGATGAACTCCTGCACAATAAGAAAATAGCCGGGAAAGCCCATTTCTATGATGACCTTAAGTTCGTACTGCAGACGGTCGCGGTAGGCCTGCGGGTCGATGTGCTCGCGGTCGGGGTGCTTTTCCAGGCGGCGTTCCAGGCCTTCTTCGGCCAGGCGGCGGAATTCGGATTCCAGGCTGGCCCCCTGGGGCAGAGCGTAGACGGGAAAGTAGTGGTGGCCGAAGTCCATTTCCACCTGGCACTGTTCCGCTATGCGCAGGGTGTTGGCCAGGGCTTCGGGCACATGGGCAAAGGGTTTTTCCATCTCCTCCACGGACTTGTAGTACAGCTCGTGGGTGCCGAAGCGCATGCGGTTGGGGTCGTCCATAGTGGTCTGCGTCTGGATGCAGAGCAGCACCTCGTGGGCTTCGGCGTCGTCGGCATTGAGGTAGTGGCAGTCGTTGGTGGCGACCAGGGGCAGGCCCGTGGTTTCGGCCAGTTCCATCAGGGCCGTGTTGGCTACTTCCTGTTCCTTGAGGCCGTTGGACTGCAGCTCAAGATAGAACCGGCCGGGATAGATGTCGGCGTATTCACGGGTCAGGCGCAGGGCCTTGTCCATGTCGTTGTCTTTGATCACGGCGCGTGGGATTTCACCGGCAATGCAGGCCGAAAGGCAGATCAGCCCTTCGGAATACTTGCGCAGCTGGGCCTTGTCCACGCGTGGTTTGTAGTAGAAACCTTCCAGGTAGCCCTGGCTGACCAGCTTGACCAGATTGTGGTAGCCAACGGTGTTCTGGGCGAGCAGGATGAGGTGGTGGCGGGTGCGGGCCAGGGGCGAATCCGGGCTTTTGTCCTTGTGGTCGTGGCAAACGTAGACCTCGCAGCCCACAATGGGCTTGATGCCGAAGTCTTTGCAGGTGCGATAGAAGTAGGCTGCGGCAAAAAGATTGCCGTGGTCGGTAACAGCGCAGGCGGGCATGCCGTAATCCTTGGCGCGGGCGCAAAGATCCTTGATGCGGATGGCGCCGTCCAGCAGGCTGTATTCCGTATGGCAGTGCAGGTGGACAAAATCGGCCATGAAAAAGCTCCGGAAAAGGCGGGAATAAAAAGAGCGCGGGGCGACCCGCAAAAGACCCTCAAAGGCAAAGAACAGCATAGCAGAAGGCGGCACGGCCCTCAAGGCGCTGCTCCCATTGCCTTGCGGCGCAACCCGGCGTACAGAACGGGCATGAACGCTTTGCAAGACATCAGCGGGCACGAGGCCTGGTTTGCCGCCTATGCGGCGCGGGAACGGGCCAAGGAGGCGGCGCGTGCCGACGGGGATCCGGCTCCCCTGGATCTGAAGCTGACCCACACCAAGGCCGTGCTGGCCGACGCCCGGCGCATTGTGGCGGCCGAGGCGCTCACGCCGCCTCTGGCCCGCGCCTGCTTGCTGGCCGCCCTGTACCACGATGTAGGCCGGTTTGAGCAGTATCTGCGCTACCATACGTTTCGCGACAGGGATTCCTGCAACCACGGGCAGCTGGGCGTGCGCATCCTCAAGCGTGAAGGCCGTCTGGCAGACGAACCCTTGCGCAAAATTATTCTGGCCGCCGTGGCCTTGCACAACCGCTTTGCCCTGCCTGCCCGCGTGCCGGAGGGGGTGGCGCTGGCCGCCAATGTGGTGCGCGACGCGGACAAGCTGGACATCCTGCGCGTCATGGACGAGCATTTGAGCGGCCCCGGCCCCTACAACCCCACGGGGGTGCTGCAGCTGCCCAACGACCCGCACCTCTGCAGCCCCGCGGTCTGCCGGGCTGCTCTGGAAGGCCGCACTGCCGCTTATGCGGATTTGCGCAGCGTCAATGATTTTCGTTTGCTGCTGGGCACCTGGTTTTTTGACCTGCACTTTGCCGCCAGCCGTCGCCAGTTTGTGACGGACGGCCACGCCCAGCACCTGCTGCAGGGTCTGCCCGCCGACAGCCCCCAGGCTTCGGCCAGAGATTTTCTGCTGCGGCGGCTGCAGGCCGTGCAATGATGCGGCATTCCGGCCCGGAGCCGCCCGCTGGCCCGGAGCCGCCCGCCTGCGCCGTGCCGCCGGTATCCGGCCCCTGTGGGCGCGGGCCGCTCCCCGATGTTTTATCCGCGCCGCCATTGGGTTTTCCACAGCGGCTGCTGGCCGCTGTGGCGCCTTGGCCGTCCGGGGCGCGGCAGACGCCCTGCAACCTGAATCCGCGTGACCTGCGCGCCCTGTGCCTGCAGGCTCCCGTGCCACTGCTGCGTCTGGCCTATGCTTTGTGCTTTTTACCGCCGGATACGGGCGCGGCTCTGCTGCAGCTGACGTTGCAAGCGGCCCGAACGGTTCTTGTGGCGGACCTGCGCCCACCCGAACGCAATCTGGAATGGCCCGCAGCCTTGGCGCTACGCTGCCTGCCCGGCCTCTGGCCCGGCGGACCGGCCGCCGCCTATCTGCGGCAAGG
>ERZ836877.5577-NODE-5577-length-11948-cov-3.690658_pt1 | contig 11948 bp, 5 predicted proteins | sample MGYA00519469_ERZ836877 | MGnify/ENA primary metagenome ERZ836877 (study PRJEB31850, sample SAMEA3708809) | human gut metagenome | biome: human gut; feature: human-associated habitat; material: faeces | place: China | collected 2014 ... | reverse complement strand
CGAAAGGATGGAAAACGGCGAGACGCTGCCGCAGATCATGGCTCGCAGCCGACATGTCATTCTCAAACACAGGTCAAAATGGAATGGACAGCAGCGGGTCAGAGCCAAAATACTCTTCGGAAAGTTCCCCGACCTCGAAACGGCATACAACCTGTTTCTCAAACTGGTGGACATTTTCAACAGGAAATCGAATGCCCCCACCGCCAGACTCAATCTTGCCAGATGGTACAATGAAGTCTCCGACTTTGGAACCAATGAGTTCAACAAAGTCCTTGAAACCTTTCAGAATCACAATGCCACTATAATCAATTACTTCGAGCAAAGGCTCACAAACGCTTCGGCTGAATCATTCAATGCCAAAATAAAGGCATTCAGGACACAGTTCCGCGGTGTCGGAGACATTAAATTTTTCATGTTCAGACTGACCACGCTATATTCATGACTCATCTTCAGCCCACCGGAAAAATCCGCTGATCCGAAATAAGTCTGAATCCGCATTTGTTACATTAATTGGGTGTTTTTTTCAAATTTGCACCAGTTACATTTGTTAAATTTGCATTGAAAATACCACGATAAACTTCTATCACAGTTCAACATGAGTAATTTCACTACAAAAAATATCCTTCTTGCCACACTGCTGTCAGTGGGGTTCATGCCATCCACCGCAAAAGAACGCGCTTTCAATATCCACGGCTGGAATCTGACGATCGACGACACCTCCGGAACAGTGGATATCCTCAGAAACGGGAAACCGGTGGTGAGACACAGCGTTGCCAGCTGGAGCCACAACGGCGACACCATATCGATGGCCGACTGCACGGCACATAAAATCAGAATCAACGACGGAAACGGAGTTCTGGGAAAACACAAAAGCGTGACCATATCCGGCCGGAAAGGGAAATCTTCCGTCTGCCAGACCATAAATTTTTATCCCGGGAGAGACTATATCACAACCGAGCTTTCCGTCAGCTCACCGGAAAACGTCACCACAGGATATATGGCACCCGTAGCCGTCACCGACAATTTCCAGGCATTTGACCGCACAGGCAACTACGCGGTCTTCATCCCGTATGACAATGATGCCTGGGTGCGTTACCGCAACACCCCCTTCGGTGAAAACATACCGGAAAGCTATGAAGTAACCGCACTGGTAAACGCCGACACACGCGAAGGCATTGTAATAGGCTCCATAGAGCACGACGTGTGGAAAACCGGTATAAAAGTCGCCTCCGACAACAAATGCGGCATTGACACCCTGATAGCTTACGGAGGCATAGCCACTCCCCTCACCCGCGACATAATACCGCATGGAAAAATATCGGGCAAGACCGTGAAATCTCCCCTTCTCCTCATAGGCCGCTTCCAGGACTGGCGCGACGGAATGGAGACATTCGGCGACGCCTGTGCCACAATAGCTCCGAAAATCGCCTCAAGAGGGGGCCGTCCTTTCGGATGGAACAGCTGGGGAAAACTGCAGACCAAGATCACCTACGACAAGGCTGTGGAAGTATCAGATTTCATACATGACGAGCTGCAGGATGAATCGTTCAGCAACGACGGTGTTGTCTACATCGGCCTTGATTCATTCTGGGATTTCGGTTTCAAACCTGAGCAGCACAGACTCTTTGTGGAGCACTGCAGAAAAAACGGCCAGAAAGCCGGCATATATTACTGTCCCTTCACCGACTGGGCCAAAGACCCTGAGGCGACCATTGGAGAAATGCCGCAATACAAGTTCAAGGATGCCTATCTTTACGGTAACGGTGAGATACTCCTGTTTGACGGCGCATATGCCCTTGATCCCACCCACCCCGCTGTAAAAGCGCGCATACGCCGTCAGCTTCAGGAATTCATCGACTGGGGATATGAGTACGTGAAAATAGATTTCATGGCCCACGGCGCCTACGAGTCCGACTCACACTTCAACCCCGATGTGACCACAGGCGTACAGGCATATAATGAGGGCATGAGGTTTATCAACGAGGTAGCCGACGGCAAACTGTGGATCAACCTCTCGATAGCTCCCCTGTTTCCGGCCAATTATGCCCACAGCCGCCGCATAGGATGCGACGCGTGGGCCGACATAAACAACACGGAATATACCCTGAACGCACTTACCTACGGATGGTGGCTCGACCACATGTACCATTTCAACGATGCCGACCACATAGTTCTTGAAGGGGTAAGCGACGGCGAGAACCGCGCCCGCGTCACCTCATCGGCCATAACCGGAGTGTACCTTCTTGGCGATGACATGAGCAAAGAGGGTGACGAGGCTGTGAAACGGCGCATCGGGAAAAACATCACCAATCCGGAGATCAACCGCATGGCCCGCGAATGCAAATCGTTCCGCCCGGTGGAGCTCGGCACAGCCGACAAGGCAAACGATATGTTCTGTCACACCTCAGGCGACTGCATGTATGTGGCGCTCTTCAATTTCAGCGACGCGGCCGTGCGCAAGCAGTTGCCGCTGCGGCGTCTCGGACTATCTGAAGGCACCCGATACGATGCAGTGGAGCTGTGGTCGGCGGACAAAGCCGAGCTGTGCGGCAACCTGGCGGTGGAGATTCCTGCCAAAGATGTAAAAGTGTTCAGGATAAAATTATAAGTAAGTCAATAAAAACAAATCAATACCATTAACCTTACACCAAAATAAAACACAAAAAAAATGCGCAAATACAGTATTCTGCTCGTTGCCGCATGCGCCGTGTTGCCCGGCGCCGCAAAGGTCACGCTACCCAGTTATGTGACAGACAACATGATCGTGCAACAGAACAGCACATTTACGATAAACGGCCATGCCGCGCCTTCGTCGGATGTGAAGGTAACGGCCGGATGGAACGATGCCCCACAGACGGTAAAAACCGACAAAAACGGCAAATTCACCGTGAAACTTCCCACCCCGGGCGCGGGAGGCCCATATGCCGTGACATTCAAGGACAAGGATGGGGCACTCACAATTGAAAACGTGCTTTCCGGAGAGGTATGGCTCTGCTCGGGGCAGTCGAACATGGAGTTTCCCGTGGAGGGGTGGTCTACCGTGATGGACTATGACCGTGAGGTTGCCACAGCGCACCATCCCGATATCAGAGTGCTCCAGGTAAAAAAGAACACCGCTTTCGCACCGCAGGAAGATGTGGAGGTAAACGGAGGTGGATGGCAGATCTGCACCTCGGCAAGCATGGCTGATTTTTCGGCAATAGCGTATTTTTTCGCACGCGAACTGTCAGAGAAACTCCATATCCCGATCGGAGTGATCGATACCACATGGGGAGGCACCCCGGCGGAAGCATGGACTTCGGCCGAAGCCCTGGGTGCTGTCCCCGGTTTCGAGAATGAGCTTGCAGACCTGAAAGCCGCCGGCTATGACGCCGATAAACTCAACGGCATCTATCAGCGCAAGATCGGAGAGTGGATGGCACTCGCAACAGGTGGAGATGCAGGATTTGACACGGGAACTATGCAGTCCGGCGACCGCTGGAAACCGATTCCTGTGCCCGGATTCTGGGAAAATTCCGTAATGCCCGGCTTTGACGGAGTAGTATGGCTCCAGCGCGAGATCGAGATACCGGCAGAAAATGCCGGAAAGGATCTCAGGTTGAAATTCAAGGCCATTGATGACGAAGACGAGACATATTTCAACGGACAGCTTGTGGGGAAAGGCTCCGGCTATGCCACCCCGCGGGAATACACTGTGGCCGGCAATCTTGTTAAACCGGGTAAAAACGTGATCACAATAAAAGTCTGCGATTTCGGCGGAGAAGGGGGCATAGCCCCGGGCGACGCCATCGCCTATGCAGACGGCCTGCAGCTACCGCTTGACGGCACATGGCAGTATACTGTGCAGAGCGATTTCTCCAAACTGCCCCCAAAGCCTGTGGCTCCCCAGGGATCAAGCTATCCGTCGGTACTCTACAACGCCATGCTCTCCCCTCTCGGCAACATGCCCGTAAAAGGTGTGCTCTGGTACCAGGGATGCGCCAATGTGGGGCGCCATGAGCAATACGAGCCTCTTTTCAAGACTCTTATAGGAGACTGGCGTAAACTGTGGGGCGAGGATATGCCCTTCTATTTCGTACAGCTGGCCGGATTCCTGCAGCCCAAAGCCGTGCAGCCCGACTCGGAATGGGCCGCCTTGCGCAACGCGCAGGCCAAAGCACTTCAGCTTGACAACACGGCCATGGCTGTGACCATCGACCTGGGGAACCCTGTGGACATACATCCCAAGAACAAACAGGATGTGGCACACCGCCTCGCGCTGATAGCCCTCAACCGCGACTATGGGAAAGGCTGCGTGTACGCCGCACCCGGGTGCACCAGTGTGGAACGCGCCGGCAACAGACTGATACTCCGGTTCGACGCTCCTGTACATCCCACATCAAACGCCATCACAGGATTTATCATCGCCGGCAAGGACGGCCGATTCACCACAGCCACTCCGGCGGTAATGGATGACCGCACCATAAGCCTAACATCTCCGGCTGTCGCCTCCCCCGAGTACGTGCGCTACAACTGGGCCGACTATCCTGCGGGTAATCTTTACGGCGCTACCGGACTGCCTGTAGCACCATTCGCCAACGATAAGTAACTTATTAACCATGATACTGAAACAACCATTTATCACACTTGCCTCGGCTCTGATGCTGATACCAGCCTTTTCCCACGCCGAGAAACTCATCGTAATTGAAACAGACAACAATGCCCTCGTATACGACGTGGCCGACAACAACCGCCTCTATCAGCGCTATTTCGGCAAAAAGCTGCAGAACAAAGCCGATTACAGCCAGATACCCGACGGACCGGAGGCTATCATCACCCACGGCATGGAGGATTACTACGAGCCGGCACTGCATATCAACCATCCCGACGGCAACCAGTCTACCCTTCTGACTTACCGGGGGCACGAGACCACCACACTGGCCGACGGAGCGCAGCAGACAGTGATCACACTCGCCGACCCGGTCTACAACGACGAGGTGAAACTGGTGTATGTGGTCTATCCCGAGCACGACATCATCAAATCGCACACCGAGATAACAAACCGCGAAAACAAACCTGTTGAAATAGAGAAATACGCATCCTCGATGCTCCATTTCGCCAACGGCGAGTATTATCTGACACAGTTCAACGGCGACTGGGCCTCGGAAGCCAACGCAGCCGAGACTAAACTCGAATATGGCAAAAAACAGCTCGACACAAAACTCGGGACACGCGCCAACATGTTCTGCTCGCCGTTTTTCCAGCTCGGACTTGACAGCCCGGCATCTGAAAACTCCGGCAACATACTCGTGGGCACCCTCGGATGGACAGGCAACTTCCGCTTCACTTTCGAAGTGGACCACAAGGGAGAGCTTCGTGTGATCTCAGGCATCAACCCGTATGCTTCGGCACGCACACTCCAGAAAGGGGAGACATTCACCACCCCGGAATTTATCTTCACCCTCTCCGACCAGGGACGAGGCAAGGCGAGCCGCAACTTCCATGACTGGGCACGCGACCACCAGATACACAAGGGGAACGACACCCGCATGACCCTTCTCAACAACTGGGAAGCCACATACTTCGATTTCGACGAGGAGAAACTGATCAAGCTTATCGGGGAAGCCAAGGAACTCGGAGTCGACATGTTCCTGCTCGACGACGGATGGTTCGCCAACAAATATCCGCGACACAGCGACACACAGGGGCTCGGCGACTGGACAGAGACCAAAGACAAACTTCCCAACGGCATCGGCGCCCTCACTGCCGCTGCCAAGAAAAACGGAGTGAAATTCGGTCTCTGGATTGAACCTGAGATGGTAAACCCCAAGAGCGAACTTTACGAGCAGCACAAGGACTGGGTGATAACCCTCCCCAACCGCGACGAATATTATTTCCGCAACCAGCTTGTGCTTGACCTGGGCAACCCCAAAGTGCAGGACTATGTGTTCGGTGTCGTGGACGGTCTCATGACAAAATACCCCGACATAGCATTCTTCAAATGGGACTGCAACTCCCCCATCACCAACATCTACTCCAATTACGAGAAGATGAACCAGAACCACCTCTATGTGGACTATGTAAACGGACTTTACAACGTTCTTGAACGCATCCAGGCAAAATATCCCGACCTGATGATGATGATGTGCTCCGGAGGGGGCGGCCGCTCGGATTACGAAGGTCTCAAATACTTCACCGAATTCTGGCCGAGCGACAACACCGATCCCGTGGAGCGTCTTTACATACAGTGGGGATTCTCGCAGATCTTCCCCGCCAAGACCCTCTGCGCCCATGTCACCACCTGGAACCGTTCCACACCTGTAAAGTTCCGCACCAATGTGGCCATGATGGGTAAACTCGGTTTCGACATCAAACTCGACGACATGTCGGAAGATGATGTGAAATACTGCCAGCGCGCGATCAAGAATTACAACAGCCTCAAACCCGTTATCCTCGAAGGTGACCAGTACCGCCTCGTCTCCCCCTACGAGGGACAGCACGCCGCAACAATGTATGTAGGCAAGAACGGCGGCAATGCTGTGGTCTTTACCTTCGACCTCTATCCCCGCTACAAACAGGGGATCTTCAAATCGGAAGCCAACGTAAAACTGAACGGTCTCGACCCCGCCACACGCTACCGCGTGACTGAGACAGACCGCACCGACGGAAACGACCAGGCCATAGGCGAATATTCCGGCGAATACCTTATGACAGTCGGCCTCCCGCTGTTCACTCTCAACCGTCTGAACAGCCGGGTATTCACAGTCAATAAAATCTGACGGTGGCACCATCCACAATTTTTAAATTTCCGGCATTGACATTCATTTGTTACCCAGTGACTGCCAATGCCGAAAATTTTTATACCCCCCTTCATATTCCGACACACTATGAAAATAACAGCATTACTGTTGTGTTTATCCCTGTCAGCCAGTGCCATAGCCTCTACCTGCAATATCGCCACCGAAGCCAGGGCTAAAGCTTCCTCATGCGCCGAAGGCTTTTCGGCAGAAGCCGTAAACGACGGCATCGCGCGCATAAGCGGCAAGGGTGAATGGGCGTCCGATGCCAGAGAGACTTTCTGGGGAGAGATCGATTTTCCCTGGATACAGCTCGACTGGGATAAGACCGTATCGATCGACAGGATTCTTCTGTATGACCGCATGACCGAAGCATCGCATGCTGCAAGCGTAACTTTACTGTTCAGCGACGGCTCCAGAGTCGACGCAGGATCCATACCCGAGGATGGCTCACCATGCGAGGTACGCCTCAACGGGGTAAAGACTGATTTTGTCAAGGTGGAGATTACAGACGGATACGGCGACAACATCGGGCTGTCTGAGATAGAGGTATTCCCTACCCCCGACAGCTGTGGTGACTACGTATCATACGTCGATCCCTTCATTGAGACCACACGCGGCCGATATTTCTTCTTTATAACCGGCTGTCAGCCGCAGGGCATGATCGGAGCCGCCCCAATGACCCGCAACAAGAACCAGGGTGGCGGAGGCTATAATTACAATGACAGCCATATCCTCGGCTTTCCCCAGATACACGGGTGGATGCTTTCAGGTCTCACTCTCATGCCGGCTACGGCAAAAGCCGATCCGCCGAAAGGCGAACAGCACTGGAAATCGCGGTTCAGCCATACCGGAGAAGTGGCCAGACCGGGATATCACAGGCTATATCTCGAAGACTATGGCGCATGGGTGGAACAGACAGCCACACAGCGCACATCGTTCTACCGCATCACCTATTCAGAAGATACCGAAGCGAGCATGCTGTTCAACCTTGGTGGCTACGTCTCGACCTCCACAATGGTGAATGCCGATGTAAAAGCCGTGTCCGACACCCGTCTGGAAGAATCGTTCAGCACAGTGGGAAGGCTGTGGGGCGGCCCCGATTCAGTCAAAGTATTTTTTGTGGCTGAATTCGACAGACCGTTTTCACGTCTGGACGCATGGGAAGGCACAAAAATCACCCATGACGTGAAACAGCTGCACGCCACCGGCATAAGCACGGCGCGCAACGACGGCATGAGCTACCACGACGCGCCTACTGCCGGACTCGACGCCCGCTTTAAGGTAACGGCCGGAAAACCTGTGTCCCTGAAAATCGCCGTGTCATACGTAAGCATAGAAAATGCGGCGCTCAACCTGCGTTCGGAAGCACCCGGATGGGACTTCAATGCCGTCCGCGCTTCGGCTGAAAACGAATGGAATGAGTGGCTCGGGAAAATAGACGTGAAAGGAGGATCATTGCAGCAAAGGGTAAAGTTCTACACCGATCTGTGGCACACCCTGCTCGGACGGCATAAGATCAACGACATAAACGGACAATACCCCGACCGCACCACCGGTGGACGGATAGAAGGTAAAAATGTGATAAACCCCACCTTCCGTATCGGGCAGCTCCCTCTCGCCGGGGATGGCACACCCAGGTTCAACATGTACAACTCCGATGCGCTATGGCTTACCCAATGGAACCAGAACGCGCTCTGGGGAATGGCATGGCCCGGATTGCTTGACGATTTCAGTGCCTCGATGCTCCAGTATGCCGAGAACGGAAAGCTGATACCGCGCGGGCCGTGCGGCGGAGGATATTCGTTCATCATGAGCGGCTGTCCCGCCACATCCATGATCACAAGCGCCTATCAGCGCGGCCTCCACCACAAATGGGATCCTGAGAGGGCTTTCCGGCTTATGAAGCCCAACCATGAGGCAGGAGGCATGATGGGATATAATTACGGACAGGAATTTGACTTCTATGTGCGGAACGGGTACGCGCCGGAAAGAGGTGGCGTGACCGTGCAATGGACATTCGAAGACTGGGCGCTTTCACAGATGGCTGAAAAACTCGGCAAGCGACGCGATGCCGAAAAATACCTGCGCCGCTCGCAAGGGTGGAAAAAATGTATCCATCCCGATCTCAAACTTCTCCTGCCGAAAGGGAAAGATGGCAACTGGGTGCATACCGATCCCCTCAGCGGATGGGGGTTCGAGGAAGCGAATTCATGGCAGACCACATTCGGCATTTCCCATGATCTTCCCGGGCTCGCCGATGCGATGGGAGGCGCCGACACACTCGCGGCAATGCTGAACCACGCTTTCGAAATGAGTGTCGACGGTGATTTTGTCGCCGGTTATGGCAACGGATATGTGAGCTATGCCAATCAGCCCGGCCTCTCCACCGCACATGTGTTTTCCCATGTCGGCAAACCTTGGCTGACACAATACTGGGTACGCCAGGTCAAGGAGAGGGCATACGGTGATGTCTCCCCCTACAGAGGTTACGGGGGACACGACGAAGACCAGGGGCAGATGAGCGGAGTAAGCGCGCTGATGGCGATGGGACTGTTCGCTATCGACGGATGCTCCTCCACAGACCCGTCATATGACATTACTTCCCCGGTTTTCGACGAGATCACGATAAGGCTCGACAACGAATATTACACTGGCAAGGAATTCCGTATCATCACCCATGACAACTCACCGGAAAACTGCTACATCCGGAAAGTGACACTCGACGGCGAAAGTTACAACTCGTTCCGCCTGCCACACACCCGGTTCGCCGAGGGTGGAACCCTTGAGATCTGGCTTGGAAAAGAGCCACAATATGACTGGGGAGTTGACGGGCAACAGAAAATTCAGACCGGAAAATAAAATAATTTTGAACAGTTATAACAGTTATATATGAATACCAAAACTATTGCCGCCGCGGTGCTGTCAGCCGCGTCATTTATGCAGATTTCAGCCGGTGAGTACACACAGTACGTCAATCCGTTTATCGGAACCGGCGCCATAGACGGAGCTCTCTCCGGCAACAACTATCCGGGTGCCACCATGCCGTTCGGTATGGTGCAGCTAAGCCCCGACACACATGAGGCTCCGGACTGGTACAACGCCTCCGGCTACGACCATAACGACAGCCGCATATATGGCTTCAGCCATACGCGCCTCAGCGGTACGGGAGCCAGCGACCTCATCGACATACTTCTTATGCCTACTACGGGCGACCGCACCGTCTCCAGTTTCTCACACGAGGAGGAAAAAGCTGTGCCAGGATATTATAAAGTCAGGCTTGCCGATGACGATATCGTAGCAGAACTGTCAGCCACTACCCGCACCGGCATACATCGCTACACATATCCTGCGGGGAGCCAGCGCAACCTCTGGATAGACCTCGACCACTCCGCCAACAAGGGCAGCTGGGACCGCCGCATTATCAACGCACAGATAAGGCAAACCGCACCCGACAGGATAGAGGGCTACCGTGTGATCACAGGATGGGCGAAGCTCAGGAAAGTATATTTCGCGGTGGAGTTTTCGGAACCGATAGCGGCCATGAGCCTGTACGACGGCGACGGCCGCAAATACACCGGCGAAGATGCCACGGTAATCAACGGCCGCTCCCCCAGGGCACTCATTTCGTTCGGCGACGCATCCCGGCCTGTTACAGGAAAAGTGGCGCTAAGTGGTGTGAGCGTGGCGAATGCACGCGAGAATCTGGCGAAAGAAGCGCAGGCAGGCGACTTCACGACATATGTAGCGAACGCCGACAAGGCTTGGGACGCACAGCTCGGCAAAATAGAGGCAAAAGGAGAGAGGGAGAATCTTGTCACATTCTATACGGCCCTGTACCATATGATGATACAGCCCAACACATTCTCGGATGTCAACGGAGAGTGGATGACGCCTGACTATTCAGTGGGTGTTGTGCCGGAGGGTGAGACGCAATATACCACTTTCTCACTTTGGGATACCTACCGGGGCGCACACCCGCTGTATACCATAATAGAGCCTGAACGCACACGCGATTTCGTAAACAGCATGCTCCGTCACTACGATTACTACGGCTATCTGCCCATATGGCAACTGTGGGGACAGGACAACTATTGCATGATCGGCAATCACGCCATACCGGTCATAGCAGACGCGCTGCTCAAAGAGATACCGGGGATAAATACTGCCCACGCATGGGAGGCTATTAAAAACAGTTCGCTACAGTCACACCCCAACTCCCCTTTCAACGTGTGGGAAAAATACGGTTATATGCCTGAAAATATCCAGACACAATCGGTATCAATCACCCTGGAGATGGCATATGACGACTGGTGTGCCTCAAAAATAGCTGAACTGGCAGGCGACACAAAGAGTGCCGGGAGGTTTGCACGCCGTGCCATGTTCTACAGAAATCTGCACAATCCCGCCAACAGTTTTTTTGCGCCAAAAGATGACAACGGCAACTGGATAGAGCCATTCGACCCGCTCAGATACGGAGCCAACGGAGGACAGCCCTTTACCGAAGGCAACGCATGGCAATACTACTGGTATGTGCCACACGATGTAAAAGGCCTCATAGCTCTTACGGGAGGCGACAAAGCGTTTGAGAAAAAACTCGACACCTTTTTCACACTGACCGACACATCAGGGGAAAAGAATGACAACATTTCCGGCCTTATAGGCCAGTACGCCCACGGTAACGAACCGAGCCATCATGTTGCATATCTGTACAATTATGTAGGCAAACCGGAAAAGACCTGCCGTCTCGTCAGGAAAATCATGTCGGAACTATATAACAACAATTACAACGGTTATGCCGGCAACGACGACTGCGGCGAAATGTCGTCATGGTACGTATTCAGCGCACTGGGATTTTACCCTGTAAATCCGGCTTCAGGAGAATATAACATAGGATTGCCGCTCTTCGACGAGTGTACGATTCATCTGCCCTCCGGCAAGGATTTCACCATCACCGCCAAAAGGAAAAATCCCGAAAGTGCCAGGGTGAAAAAGATGACCCTTAACGGAGACAGATACTCCTCCCTCACATTGTCGCACCGCGACATTGTCAACGGAGGCCACCTCCATTTCGACATAGACTGATCCACGCATCATCTCCACCTCATTACTATTATGGATCAGCGGATTTTTCCGGTGGGCTGAAGATGAGTCATGAATATAGTGTTATCT
>ERZ836877.5575-NODE-5575-length-11954-cov-2.897386_pt1 | contig 11954 bp, 8 predicted proteins | sample MGYA00519469_ERZ836877 | MGnify/ENA primary metagenome ERZ836877 (study PRJEB31850, sample SAMEA3708809) | human gut metagenome | biome: human gut; feature: human-associated habitat; material: faeces | place: China | collected 2014 ... | reverse complement strand
AGAGCGAAGACAGAAGAACCTATGAGGCTGCCGCGAAGATCCTGAAGGAAGGCATCGCGAATATCGTCCTGGTAGGTACGGATGAGGGCGTGAAAAAGCACGGAGAAGGCCTTGACCTGACCGGTATCCAGGTAGTAGATCCGGCTACCTCTGACAAGACAGCAGCATATATTGACAAGCTCGTTGAGCTCAGATCCAAAAAGGGTATGACTCCGGAGCAGGCAAAGGAGATTCTTCTGAATCAGTATCTTTACTATGGTGTTATGATGGTAAAGATGGGCGATGCAGACGGAATGGTTTCAGGTGCATGCCACTCTACCGCAGATACTTTAAGACCTGCACTGCAGATCCTGAAGACTGCACCCGGCGTTAAACTGGTATCCGCATTCTTCGTTATGGATACCGTATTCAAGGATCAGGGTGAGAACGGAACCTTCCTGTTCGCTGACTGTGGTCTGAACCAGGATCCTACTCCCGAAGAACTGGCTGCTATCGCAGATACTTCTTCCAGAAGCTTCAAGTCTCTGATCGGACCTAAGCCCGTGATCGCCATGCTGAGCCACTCCACCAAGGGAAGTGCAAAGCACGCACTGGTTGACAAAGTAGTAGAAGCTACCCGTATCGCACATGAGGAGTATCCTCATCTGACTCTGGACGGCGAACTGCAGCTGGATGCAGCTCTGGTTCCCAGCGTTGCCAAGTCTAAGGCTCCCGGAAGCCCTGTAAACGGACATGCCAATGTCCTGATCTTCCCGAACCTGGATGCTGGTAACATCGGTTACAAGCTGGTACAGAGACTGGGTGGAGCAGAAGCTTACGGCCCTATGTTACAGGGTATCGCAAAGCCTGTTAACGATCTGTCCAGAGGATGTTCCTGGCAGGATATCGTCGGTGTCGTAGCACTGACCGCTGTACAGGCACAGTTAGTATAATCACTGGTAACGAACATAAACGTGTGCGGGATATCTGTCCCGCACCGTATTCATGTATTGCCCGCACGGGTAACATGACCCCATAGAGTAACAGATTTGAAAGAAAGGAATTCATCATGAATATTTTAGTTATTAACTGCGGAAGCTCTTCCCTGAAGTTCCAGCTCATTGATTCCGAGACCGAGAAATGCATCGCAAAGGGTCTTTGTGAGAGAATCGGTATCGAAGGAAGCCAGATCACCTATACCCCCGATGGTGGTGAGAAAGAGCAGACTGTAACTCCCATGCCGGATCATACCGAAGCTATCCGTCTGGTACTGGAAGCTCTGACCAATGAAAAGACAGGTGTGGTAAAGAGTCTGGATGAGATCGGTGCCGTAGGACATCGTATCGTACACGGCGGCGAGAAGTTCGCAGCATCCACCATTATCACCGATGAAGTTATGAAAGCCATCGAGGAATGCAACGACCTGGCTCCTTTACATAACCCTGCTAACCTGATCGGTATCAATGCATGCAAGAAGCTGATGCCCACCACTCCCATGGTAGCTGTATTTGACACCGCTTTCCATCAGACCATGCCTGAGGAAGCTTATATGTACGGTCTGCCTTACGAGTATTATGAGAAATACAAGATCAGACGTTACGGCTTCCACGGAACCAGCCACTCTTATGTATCCAAGAAGGCTGCTGAGGTTCTGGGCAAAAAGTACGAAGATCTGAAGATCATCGTTTGCCACCTGGGCAATGGTGCCAGCGTATCCGCTGTTAAGAACGGCAAGTGTGTAGACACCTCCATGGGTCTGACACCTCTGGAAGGTCTGATCATGGGAACCCGTTCCGGTGATATCGATCCTGCCATCATGGAGTTCATCGCTCACAAAGAGGGCAAGAACATCGACGAGATCATGACCGTTCTGAACAAGAAGTCCGGTGTATATGGTCTGTCCAACAATCTGTCTTCCGATTTCCGTGATCTGGAAGCAGGTTACAACAACGGCGATGCACACTGCATCCGTACCATGAACACTTACTGCTACCGTGTGGCAAAATATATCGGCTCTTATGTAGCAGCCATGAACGGTGTAGATGTGATCTGCTTTACCGCAGGTATCGGCGAGAACGCACCTTTAGTTCGTTCCCTGGTATGCGAGCATCTGGGCTTTTTGGGAGTATCCATCGATGAGGAGGCAAACCACAAGCGTGGCGAGGAGATCGCTATTTCCACTCCTGACAGCAAGACCACTGTTATGGTAATTCCTACGAATGAGGAACTTGCTATTGCCAGAGAGACTGTAAGTTTGGTAAAATAGGTTCGACGGAACCTTAAGAATGAGAACACCCATCAACCGGAGGATCCGATTGGTGGGTGTTTTACGTATGCAAATCGAGCAGGAGAAATCCCCGTCGATGTATGGTAACGAATCAACAGAGGGAGAAAAATTATGAAAAAAAATGTGATCGTAGGACAGTCCGGAGGCCCCACAGCGGTGATCAATGCCAGTCTGGCAGGTGTCTACAAGACAGCAAAGGATATGGGAGCGGATACCATATACGGTATGCGCTATGGCATTCAGGGTTTGTTGGAGAAAAAGATCGTGGATCTGGGGGAAAAGATCCGCAACGACATGGATGTGGAACTTTTGAAGAGAACACCGGCTTCCTTTCTGGGATCCTGCCGCTATAAGCTGCCGGAGATCAGTGAAGATAAAGCTATTTACGAGAAAATATTTGCAATTCTGGAAGAACTGGGGATCATGGCATTTTTCTATATCGGCGGCAATGACTCCATGGATACCATCAAAAAGCTTTCCGATTATGCAGAGACAGTGGGCAACCCGATCCGTTTTATCGGCGTACCCAAGACCATTGATAACGACTTAGAGGGTACGGATCATACGCCTGGTTACGGAAGTGCGGCAAAATATATTGCTACCGTTACCAAGGAACTGGTACGTGACGGCCTGATCTATGAGATGCAGAGCGTGACGGTCATCGAGATCATGGGAAGAAATGCCGGATGGCTCACCGGAGCAGCAGTACTGGCCAAGAGTGAAGACTGTGAAGGCCCGGATCTGATCTACCTGCCGGAAGTAGCCTTTGATGTGGATGATTTTCTGAAAAAGGTCAAGAAACTGGTCAGCGAGAAACAGTCCATTGTCATTGCAGTGTCCGAAGGAATCAAGACGGCAGACGGAAGATATGTCTGCGAATTGTCTGCACCTTCCGACAAGACGGATTCTTTCGGCCATGTACAGTTATCCGGTACGGGCAAATATTTGTCTGACCTGATCATTGAAAAGCTGGGCTGCAAATCCAGAGCTATTGAACTGTCTACTCTGCAGCGCTGTGCCGGACATCTGACCTCCCGCGTGGATATCACCGAGGCTTATCAGGTAGGTGGAACTGCGGTAAAGGCAGCTTTTGAAGGCAAGACCGGTCAGATGGTGATCTTAAAGAGAGTATCTCAGGATCCCTATATCTGCACTACGGATCTCTATGATGTGCATAAGGTGGCAAATCTGGAGAAAAAGGTTCCCCGTTCCTGGATCACGGAAGAGGGAGATTATGTGACCGCAGAGATGAAAAATTATATCGAACCTTTGATCCAGGCGGAGCTGACTCCGATCATGATCACAGGCCAGCCCAGACACATTATTATTGACGATCTGTAAAAGAAAATGGAATAAAACAACAAATCAAATAACGATACAAAGGAGGTGGAAAGATGCCGAAACACAGGAAGAGAAGAATCATGCTCAGCATAGTGAGTATTGTGCTTTTTGTAGTTTTATCTGCGCAGCTTTCCACCTTTTCTTTTTCTGTGACTGCGGCCGGGGAACACGGAGAACTGGTGGCGGAGGAGTACGAACGATACCGGGAACGCTTTGACAGGATAGAAAAGATTGGAGATTTGGAGAACCAGGGATTCCGCCTGCTGGAGGATCAGATCTTTGCGATGCCGTTGCAAAAACTTCCGGAGGAAGCCGTAGATACGACAGAGGAACCCGGGGATGAAGTCTGGTTCTATGCGGCACTGGATACAAGGTACCACAGACTGGCGGTATTTATCGCGGATGCTTCCGGGCAGATTCTGTACAAGACGGACCAACTGGAAGCAAATTACTGCTATCCGGGAGAAATGCGGCAGCCGGTGAAAAAACTGGCTTCGGTTTCTTTTCAGGATGTAGACAATGACAGAGATACGGATATCATCCTGATCGTCCAGTGCCATAATGACAGGGGGGATTATCAGGAAGAATCCTACAAAGTAGGAGATGTTCTGTTCCAGGACGATGGAAACTTTTACCGTGATTATCGGATCTCAGACAAGATCAACCGCTTTGATATGAACAAGAACCCTGCCTGTATTTTAAATTTTGTAAGAGACGGGCGTTCTACGGAATTCCTCTATACGGCGGAGACACTGGCAGATCTTCTGAACCACAATTTCAATGTCATCGAGGAACAGTCTTATACCCGTAATTTTGAAAAGCTGGGAAAATTAAAGGTGGTTCCGGGCACCTACCGGATGGCGGAATATGACGTGTTCATGATCTATCTGATCGATGAACAGGGAAATATTGTGTGGAGTTTTCAACCCATGGAGGATTACGACAATCTCTATGCGCTGAAGGGAATACAGGGAAAGGACCTGGACGGTGACGGCCTGAAGGATCTGGTGGTGTTTGCAAAATACAGCTATGAAGGAGAAAACGGGGAATTGTTGGTGGACACCGTGTGCACCATTTATTACCAACGGACGGCTGGATTTGAGAAGGATACTGATTTTACAGAAAATTATGAATGTACGGAGGAGGATACTCTGGAGGCACTGGTGACGAAGATCCGTGCCTATTGGGGGTGGCAGACATAATGATAAAAATATTGATCGTGGATGATGAAAAGCCAATCTGTGACCTGATCGACCTGAATCTGTCGGCAGCAGGATATTTTTGCAAAAGTGTACAGGATGGCATGAAAGCCATTGAACTGATCGAGAAGGAAACCTTTGATCTGATCTTACTGGATATTATGCTTCCGGGAGTGGACGGTTTTGATATTATGGAATATATCAGACCTTTAAAGATCCCGGTGATCTTCATTACCGCCAAGGGAGATGTAAAGGACCGGGTAAAAGGCTTGCGTCTGGGGGCGGAGGATTATCTGGTGAAGCCCTTTGATGTGGTGGAACTGCTGGCAAGGGTAGAAGTGGTACTGCGCAGATTCCACAAACGGGGAGCGCAGCTGTCCGCAGGAGATGTAGTGGTGGATATGGAAGCCAGAATGGTGATGAAAGCGGGCGTACCTGTGGTACTTACCAACAAGGAATACGGACTTCTGGTGTTATTTATTCAGAATAAAAATATTGCCTTATTCAAGGAAAGCCTGTACGAAAAGGTATGGGGAGAAGAATATGACGGGGACAGCAGGACTCTGGAGCTGCATGTGCAGCGCCTGCGCAAAAAAATGGGATGGGAGAATCAGCTGGTAGCGGTATATAAGGTAGGATACCGGCTGGAGATTGCCTGAGAACGAGGAATTCTTGTAGGAAAGTGGACAAGAGGAGAAAAGAATGAAATTTTCCTGGAAAATTCTGCTGTGCACCATGCTGATCATGGCAGCGGCATGCGGAGCAAGCGGTTATTTTTTTGTAAATTATGTGTTTCAGACCTCCATGGAGCGTGAGACCAGACAGGCACTGGATGAAAGTAGTATTTTGAGGTTCGCTTTTGAGACGGCAGCTTTAAATATTCCGTCCAAATATGATGTACTTCCGGACGGAACGGTGGAACAGATCGGAGTATACCTGGAGAACAGTGGACAGCACGGCAACAGATTGTTGCGGATCAGCGATGAGAACGGTAAGGTGCTGTATGTCAGTGAAGGGTTTACCGGGGATACTTCTCTGTGGGAAGAACGCGGAGAAAATACGAGAGTATACCGGGTAGTGCAGTCTGGGGATTCCTATTATATCCAGACACAGACAAGGATCAATGTGTCCGACCGTCTGCTGACGTTAGAGACCATGAAAAATGTAACTGCGGTATATACGGAGAGGACGGAAGGATTTCGGATGTATCGTCAGGTTACGGTGATCGTATTGTTATGCAGTGGCGCTGTGATGACGCTGATCGCCTGCTGGCTGACCCGACCGATCCGGCTTCTGACGCAGGCTACCGGCAAAATGGCGGAGGGAGAATACAGCTATCGCGCGGAGCAGATCAGTAATGATGAAATGGGACAGCTGACTGCGGATTTCAACCATATGGCAGAAGCACTGGAGCAGAATATTCAGAATTTGGAAAATGAAGTCAGAGCCAGAGAAGATTTTATTGCCGCATTTTCCCATGAACTGAAGACACCGCTGACAGCTATAATCGGTTACGCGGATATGCTGCGTTCCCGCAAACTGGACGAGGAGAAGCATTTTCTCTGTGCCAATTATATTTATACAGAGGGAAAACGCCTGGAGACTATGGCACTCAGACTGCTGGACATCATTGTGACCAGACGTAAGGAGATCGATCGTAAGACCACAAATGTCTCCGGTATTTTCTCGTATCTGCAGGAAATCTATGATGAGACCAAGAACCCAGAAGACAGCAGGGTGAAGGTTGACATCTGCTGGGAAAAGGGAGAACTCTATGCCGAGGAGAACCTGTTGAAGACTGTTTTGATCAATCTGACCGATAATGCCATCAAAGCCTCCGAGGAGGGGCAGACCGTGGAGATCACAGGAAGGCACATGGAGAACGGTTATTATTTTCAGGTACGGGATGAAGGAATTGGCATCCCCGAGGAAGAACTTCATAAGATCACGGAAGCTTTTTATATGGTGGATAAATCCAGATCCAGGGCTCATAACGGAGCGGGACTGGGGCTTGCACTGTGCACCGCTATTCTGGAACTGCATCACAGCAGCCTGAAGATCGAGAGTACACAGGGTTTTGGAAGCTGCATGAGCTTTCTGATTCCGGATGAGGGGGTGAAGTCGGATGAATAGATGGAAGAGCTGTTCTTTGGGCTTTGCGGTATCAGTTGTGGTCATTCTTGCGGCTCTGTGGGGACCGGAATGGATCGCGGCCAAAAGTGATGAGAGACTCTTAAACAGTATTACCACAGAGGCGGTGGAAGGTGCGGAAGGATACCGTTACCGCATGAGCAGCAATCAGAAACTATATCTTTTGGGGAGATGTCTGAGCAGTCAGACCCTGCCGGAGAGTGAACTGCGTTTTTTGACCAGAGTGGACAGTGAGGCAGGAAACTACGGAGAAATGACGGGTACCTATGCGTTTGTAGAGAATCGTCAGCAACCGGGAGAGGGACAGATTCAGGAGGAAGCGGTATATGAGGCATGTAACAGAGAGATTCAGATCCTGAAGGAGCAGGGAATTCTTCCCGACGAAGTAAAGGAAGTTTCGGAAGACTCTTACGAAGCGGTGATCTGCTCTGCTATCGATGTTTTGGAGCCGAGAAATAATCTCTCTGTATGGAAAATCAGCCTGTCTACGGACGTAAGGAATGCGGATAAGAGTAACCGTTTTCTGGATATTTATCTGGATGCGGATACCGGCAAAATTTATGAATTCTATGTCCGGACCGGACTGCAATGGGAAGACATCAATACGGATGCCATGATTGGCCGGTATGCGGAATATCTGGAACTGACCGGTCTTGAAAAATATGAGGATCAAAATCCGCTGTTGGAGACGACGCCGTATTTTGCCAAGTATACTTTCCCGGGGGAGGAGGAAGACAGTACCACGGTGACCATTGGTTACTATGAAGGAATTCGTGAGCTTTTCCTCAAAGTAGGAAGATAGAAAAATAAAATACGCAAAGATTTTTTTGAAAAAAGATTAAAATCACTACTTGACGTTACCACACTAAAGCAGTAATATAAACAAAAATTAAATACAGCGGTAAGAAACCATTGATGTGGAGATAAAAACAGTTCGTGCACTTACAGAGAGACCGGATGCTGAGAAAGGTTGGAACGCAGGTTGTTAAATGGACCACGGAGGGCGCAGTCAAAGAGGACACACAGAATTTTAAGACCTCAAGTATTCTGCGACGTGAGGGCATACGTCAGTTGCCGGGGATATGTTGGTATCCTGTAAGAGCACAAGAAATTGTGAAGCAAGGTGGCACCGCGGGAAATGTATATGACCCGTCCTTGACAGAAGAAGATTCTGTCATGGGCGGTTTTTTTGTAACCTTTTCAGAGCCTATGGCGAGATAGCCTCAATGAGTAAAAGGAAGCCTCAAAGAGGCGATTTTACGAATGGAGGCGCTGAAAAGGTGTGAGCAGAAATAATTTTAAGGAGGAGTACCGGAATGAAGATCACCCCCACATTGGAAGAATGTAAAATCATCGCAGCGGAAGGCAGCTACGGCGTAATTCCCATAAGCACAGAGATGTATGCAGATATGATCACACCCATCGAAGTGTTGCGCATCTTAAAAAAGGTCAGCGGTCATGTCTATCTGCTGGAAAGTGCGGAGGCGGATAAACGATGGGGACGATATTCCTTCTTAGGCTACGATCCTCTGTTGGAGATCACCTGCTATAACGGTAAGACCACAATAAAATCGGAACTGACCAGCCGGACAGATTCCGGAGATGTCAGAGGGATCATCCGCAACGTCATGGAAGAGAATAAAAGTCCCAAGCTTCCGGGACTGCCTTCCTTTACCGGAGGTCTGGTAGGATATTTTTCCTATGACTATATCAAATACAGCGAACCGACCCTGCGGCTGGATGCGAAGGACGAGGAAGGCTTCCAGGATGTGAACCTGATGCTGTTCCACAAAGTCATCGCTTTTGACAATTACAGACAGAAGCTGATCCTGATCCTGAATATCAAGACCGATGATCTGGAGATCAATTATCATAGAGCGGAGCGGGAGCTGAACAACATGAAGGAGCTCTTGCTGAATGGAGAAAAGGCAGAGCATATTCCCTGTAAACTCCGGACAGACTTTCAACCACTGTTCAACGAAGCAGCCTATTGCAGCATGGTGGAGAAAGCCAGGCATTACATCAGAGAGGGAGATATCTTCCAGGTGGTATTATCCAATCGCCTGGAGGCGGAGATGGAAGGAAGCCTCTTAGATGCTTACCGGGTACTCCGCACGACAAATCCTTCCCCGTACATGTTCTATTTCTCCGGCAGCGATGGCGAGATTGTTGGAGCGAGCCCGGAGACATTGGTGAAACTGGAAGATGGTGTATTACATACCTTCCCCCTGGCAGGAACGAGACCCAGAGGAGCTACCGAGGAAGCGGACAAAGCACTGGAAGCAGAACTTCTTGCAGACGAAAAGGAACGTTCCGAACACAATATGCTGGTGGATCTGGGACGAAACGATATCGGCAAGATCAGCCGGATCGGCACCGTGGAAGTGGAAAAGTATATGTCCATCGAGCGTTACTCTCACGTGATGCACATCGGTTCTACAGTGAGGGGCGTGATCAGGGAAGATGCGGACGCACTGGATGCGGTGGATGCCATCCTTCCCGCAGGAACCCTGTCGGGAGCACCGAAGCTTCGGGCCTGTGAGATCATCAACGAACTGGAAGACAATAAGAGAGGCATCTATGGAGGAGCCATTGGCTACATTTCCTTTACCGGAAACCTGGATACCTGTATCGCTATAAGACTTGCTTTTTCCAAGAACGGAAAAGTATTCGTAAGATCCGGTGCCGGTATTGTGGCGGACAGTGTACCGGAGAAGGAATACAGAGAATGTATCCAGAAGGCAGCAGCTGTAAAACAGGCGCTTTGGAAAGCACAGGAGGGAATGGAAGTATGATATTACTGATCGATAATTACGACAGTTTTTCCTATAACGTATATCAGCTGGTAGGAAGCGTAAATCCGGATATTCGGGTGATCCGCAATGATGAATGCAGTGTGGATGAGATCTGCGCCATGAATCCCTCCCATATTATCTTATCGCCGGGGCCCGGCAGGCCGGACAAAGCGGGTGTCTGTGAAAATGTGATCAGGGAACTTGGGGGCAGGATACCTATTTTGGGAATCTGTCTCGGGCATCAGGCAATCTGTGAGGTGGCGGGAGCCACTGTGACTTATGCATCCCATCTGATGCACGGTAAACAGTCCCTGGCAACTTTGGATACAGACAGTGTATTGTTCCGGGGTATGAAAAAAGTGATCACTGTGGCAAGATATCATTCTCTGGTGGCAGATCCACAGACGATTCCCGCAGAATTGAAAGTTACCGCGGTCACCGAAGACGGAGAGGTCATGGCGGTAGAACAGACAGAAAAGCAGATCTACGGAGTACAGTTCCATCCGGAATCGGTACTGACACCGGATGGTCGACAGATCATTGTTAACTTTTTACAGACACAGAAAGGAGCAGGCAGAAACATGATTAAAGAAGCGGTTGCTAAGTTGGTAAAGAATGAGGACATCGGATACGATATGGCAAAAACCGTTATGGATGAGATCATGAGCGGTGAGGCCAGCGATATTTTAAAGAGTGCTTATCTGACAGCATTAAGCCAGAAGGGTGAGACCATCGAAGAGATCACAGGCTCCGCTGAAGAAATGCGAAAGTTCGGCAGAAAACTTGGAGCGGACGTGGAAACTTTAGAGATTGTGGGAACCGGCGGTGACGGATCTAATTCTTTCAATATCTCCACTACGGCATCTATCGTGATCTCTGCGGCAGGCGTACCGGTAGCCAAGCACGGCAACCGCGCAGCCAGCTCCAAATCCGGTGCAGCAGACTGTCTGGAAGCTCTGGGCGTAAATATCACCATAGAGCCGGAACAGAGCAAGACGTTGTTGGAAGAGACCGGTATCTGCTTCCTTTTCGCACAGAAATATCACACCGCCATGAAATATGTGGGACCCATCCGCAAGGAGTTGGGCATCCGTACTATTTTCAATATTTTAGGACCTCTGGCAAACCCTGCAGGACCGGTATATCAGATCATGGGTGCGTACGATGAAAGCCTGCTGCCCTCTATGGCAAAGGTATTGTCCAATCTGGGTGTAAAACGTGGCATGGTAGTCTATGGACAGGACAGACTGGACGAGATCTCCGCCAGTGCACCCACTACAGTCTGCGAGATTGATAACGGTACCTTTAAAAATTATGTGATCACACCGGAAGAATTTGGCATGGAAAGATGCACGAAGGAAGATCTGGTGGGCGGAACTCCCCAGGAGAACGCAGAGATCACCAGAGCTATCTTAAATGGCGAAAAGGGTCCCAAGCGCAATGCGGTACTGTTAAATGCAGCAGCAGCCCTATATGTGGCAGGCAAGGCAGACAGTATGGCAGACGGTGTGAAGCTGGCAGAGAAGGTCATCGACACAGGCCTTGCAAAGGCACAGCTGGAGCGTTTCATCAAGCTGAGCAATGCATGATAAAGTGTTACGAGTGATTTTGACCTGCGGTGCAAGTATTACGATTATGAAACGGAAAGGCAGGATGAATGGATGATACTGGATACTATAGCAGCCTCTGCAAAGGAGCGGGTGGCAGCAGCAAAAGAAGCACTGCCTCTTGCAGAACAGATCGCCAGAGCAAGAGAGTCAGACTGCAATACGGGATTTCCTTTTGAACAGGCACTGGCAAAGAAGAGGATGAGCTTTATCTGCGAGGTGAAAAAGGCGTCGCCCTCCAAGGGACTGATCGCACCGGAATTCCCATATGTGCAGATCGCAAAGGAATACGAAGCAGCAGGAGCGGATGCAATCTCGGTACTGACGGAACCGGCGTACTTTCAAGGGAAGAATGAATATCTGACCGAGATCCGTTACTCCGGAAAGATTTCACAGTGGACGAATACATGATCTACGAGGCAAAAAATATCGGAGCGGATGCAGTGCTTTTAATCTGTGCCATCCTGTCACCGATGCAGTTGTCAGAGTATGCGGGAATCGCAGGAGAACTTGGACTGTCGGCACTGGTGGAAGCCCATGATGAGAAGGAAGTAGAGATGGCATTGAAAGCCGGTGCCAGCATCATCGGTGTCAA
>ERZ836877.5564-NODE-5564-length-11971-cov-3.711984_pt1 | contig 11971 bp, 7 predicted proteins | sample MGYA00519469_ERZ836877 | MGnify/ENA primary metagenome ERZ836877 (study PRJEB31850, sample SAMEA3708809) | human gut metagenome | biome: human gut; feature: human-associated habitat; material: faeces | place: China | collected 2014 ... | reverse complement strand
CGGCTTGCCGCCGTATGGAACTACGGCTTCAGCCGTAGTAGTTATCAGATTGATTCTCAGTGGAGTCTTGGCCCATGCAGCGCTCGTTCTTCTTGCGGAAAATGATGATGGCAGCGCCGTGGGGGCGCTGCCGTCTGTCAGAGTGATATTGCGTGATTGTTATTTCTTCTTGCACTCTACTGTGTAGTAGATGTCGCTGAAGTTGACTGTCACGATATATGTGCCGGCTTCGGCGGGAGAGGTGAGGTTGGGCGCGTTGTCCCAGCCGAGTTCGTCGGGGTTGCCGCCGAAGCTCAGATCCCAGCCGTCGTTGCAGCGTATCTTCCATTCTGTTGAAGGTGCTGTGAAGGTTACTTCGCCTGTCCAGACGAGGAAGTCTTCAGAGGGAGTGAAGTTGACCGATGCGCTCCAGTCGTTGAATGCGCCGATGGCGCCGACGGTCTTGACGGGAGTCAGGGTATACTTCATGTCGACGAGGTTGACATAAGCCCAGTAGAGGCCGTTCTCGCCGGCGTTGATGTTGCCTGCGCCGCCGTCGCTGGTCAGTTCGCCTTCAACGCCGGTCGAGCCATAGTTGACGCCGTTCCAGTCGGGGGCAGAGGTGAACTTGAATTCGCCGTCGAGGTGAGCCATGCCGTGGTAGCTGATGTAGTCGGTCGTTGTCAGACGCTGAGATTTGAGCTGGTCCCAGCCGTTAGAGCCGCCGGGGGTATAGAGTTCCTCGATCGCCAGAGTGATGCTGTAGTCGAGCGTTTCCATGTTGACTGAGACCATGTGTGGGCCGTAGAAGCCTTCGAGCTGGCCGGCAGAACCCTCATTGATGACGAGTTTGCCGTTCTGGGCGTTGGTCTCGGCGGGGAAGTAGACAATCATATTTGATGATGTCGGCTCCTGAGCGACCGAAATCGTCCATGAGAAGTCGCCGTTGAGGTTGACGAGGGCCTTGAACTCGGGATTGTCATAGACGTCGGTGTCGTCGTGTATGAAAGCGACAGTCTCGGTTGTGCCGTCAGTATAGATGATGTTGAAGTTATACTTCTCGGCAACGAAGTAGTCTGTCGGGTAGGGCAGCACGTTGACCTTGGCGGTGCCGTAGTAGCGGTTTTCACCGCCGAGGCGAATCAGCTCGGTAGCTTTGCCGCTGGTCTTTTTGGCGCTGACGGCGAAGCGGATGTAGTTGTCCTGAGCCTTGGGATTTTTGCTGATAGTTGTTACATAAGCCTCTTCCCAGGCTGCCGGAGAGACACAGAAGACCGTGTCGGGCGACACTGTGACGGGGATTTCGGCGTAATTGGCGAAATCTTCGGTCTTACTGAGCTGCATCACGACTGAGTACTCATAGCCGGTGGGCCAGTTTTTTGCCTCGGGACGGCAGATCTGCACTTCTTCGCCGGCGTTGTTGAGCTCGCCCAGATTGATGATTGCCTGAGAGGCGTCAGTGGCGACGAGTGTGAGGTCGTCAGGCGAGAAGGCTGCGAGCTCGGGGTTTACGACAGGTATACCCTTTGAGTCGTCATTGGCGTCGCATGCGGCGAGACCGATGGCGAGAGCTGCTATAGGGAGAAAAACAAATTTCTTCATTTTCTTTTGACGTTCTTTTGGTTAAACATTAGTTGGCAATCGTGAATGTCACTTTCGATGTGTTGGCGTCGACTGTGACTGTCACTTCTTTTCCTGCTGCGTCCTTGAGGAGGAAACAACCTTCGCCTTCAACTGCGTCGGCTGCCTGACCCGAAGTGACCTCGAGGTTGACACTGCCGTCGGTAGAGCTCGAGAATGCGGCGGGACCCCATCCGCTGAGCGATTTATAGAACCGGCAGTAAAGGGCATTGTCGTCGCCGAGTGCGTCAGGCATCGTGAAAGTGCCGCTGTAGATACCGTCGCCGGTCTTGTCGGCCAGACGCCAGTTGTCGTATGTGGCGGCATTGGCCTCGTTGGGTTCTTTCCAACCGGCGTTATTGCCTACCATATAGATGTACGAAGCGGGTTTGACTGCGCCCTTTTCCATGTGGACTGTGCCGTTCTTGAGGTTCACGATGATAGTCATCATGCCGCCTTCCCAGTCGGGGAAGCTGTAGGCGCCTTTGCCTTTGACAATCGTGCCGTCAAATACGCCGTCAGTAAATTGGAATTCAAGAGGATTATCATCAACCTGACAACCGTATGAATCGTCATCCCAGCCGGTAAGAGCCGTGTAGAAGCGGAACATGGCCTGACCTGCAGCGATGTCGAATGTGCCGATATAGATCTCGCTGCCGATGTTGTTGTCGGCTTCGAAGAGCTTCCAGTCTTCATAGTGAGCTGCGTTGCCTGCTGTCGGGCCTGCCCAGCCTTCGGGAGCGCCGACGAGATAGATGAAGCCGGGCTCTTTTATTGAGTAGAAGAAGTCTACGTTTGAAACCTTGACTATGTTCGAGGTGATTGAAGTGCCTTCGATGCCTGCAAGCTGTGCGGTGGCGCGGAAGAAGATGTCACGTACATGGTTGTTCTCGTAGGGTGCCCATGTGTCGGCGTCGCTGATGCCGAGCAGGTCGAGGATGGCCTGGTTGACGTCCATGTCAGCCATCACCATGGTGGCGCTGAAGGGGTCGGCGACCTTGATGGGAAGCGAGTTGCCGAAGTTCTCGTCGATAGAGATCTCCATGCTGTATGTCGTCTGCACGCCTACGCCATAGTTGGGCTGCGAGCAGGTCACGATCATGCTGTTGCCCTCGGTGAGCTGATAATATTCGGCTGCGAAGGGCGGTGTGTTGAGTTTGAACTCGGTGGGCTTCTGAAGCACCGGGCTTTCATCGCGGCTGCAAGACGACAGACCGCCGAAGACTGCCGCGGCTGCGAGGAATAATGCTATTTTTTTCATTGAGATCATGTCTTGTTTGAATGAGTAAATCATTTAGAGTAGCCGGGGTTCTGACGATAGCCCTGGAATGAGATAACCTTCGAGGGAATGGGGAAGAGGTTGTAGTGCTCAGAGGTCTGGATGCCTGACTGAACGCCGCCTTTCCAGTTCCAGATATAAGACGCGCCGGCGAATTTGCCGTGGCGCACGAGAGCCGTGCGGCGGTCGTTCTCGCCGTAGAGCTCGCGGTCGCGTTCGGCGAGGATGTTGTCGGCGTTGAGGTCGGCTGCATCCCATTTGTCAAGACCGGCGCGTTCGCGGATGTTGTTGACATAGCCGAGAGCCTCGCCTACTGTGCCGGCGCCGCCGAGTATGTTGGCTTCAGCCGCGGTCAGATAGATTTCAGCAAGACGGATCATCGTCCAGTCTGCGTTGGCAAATGCCTGGCTGCTCAGAGGAGCCGAGGCGGCTTCGTCAATGCTGCCGTCGGCGTTATAGACGAAGTTGGTATACTTGAGAGGCGCATAGCCCTTGCCGTAGCCGTCGTTGCCTTCGATAATCTTGTTGTCGATCTCGAAGTCGTCTTTCTTGGTCTTCCAGATGGCGGCGCGTTTGTCGAGAGCCTCGCCTTCGGGAGTCCAGTCGAACATCTCTGAGAGCTGCTGACGGGCTACCATACATGTCCACTGGGCGTTGAGGTTGCAGTCGCCTACAGACGAGATGTTGTCGTAAGAGCCGCAGACCGTGGCGATGTAGAATGTCGAGCCGCCGTAGCTCTGGAGGTTGAAGCCGTCCTGAGGCATCGTCATGATGATTTCGTGGGCGCGGCTGCCTTCGTAGGTATATTCGTGGTTGTTGGCGCCGAAGAGGGCGAGATAGCTTTCGGCGAGGCCTGTGCCGTTGAGGCCCTGGCCCTGGTGGTAGGCGATGATTTTCTGGCAGATGCTCCAGCACTTGTCATAGGCGGGAGTGATGCCCCATGTGGCGGCGTTGAGGTAGAATTTGGCAAGGACGGCGTCGGCGACCTCTTTGCCTACATAGCCGTAGGTCGGGTCTTTGTAGCTGTCACCCCATTCGGCCGATACGTCCTCGAGGGTCTTGACGACTCTCTCATAAATCTCGGCGCGGGTCATCTGGGGAGGTGCTGTGCCGGCGGCTGCGCTTTCGTCGATGTAGCCGCAGTCACCGAAGCAGTCGATGGCATAGAAGTAGCTCAACGAGCGGAGTACCTTGGCCTGACGGATATAGTCCTGAGCCGTTGCCTGAAGGTTTTCGGGCAGCTGGAAGGCGCCGCTCTCGACCGTGCGGATAAACTGGTTGCAGAGAGCGATCTCGGCGTAGAGACGAGAGTAGGCCGCATACATGATCTGGTTGTCGGCGGCGAGGTTCATGGTGACGAGCTCATAATAGCCGGCGTCGTTAAACTGGAGCCACGAGAAGTTGTCGGTCGTCAGCTCCTGAAGGTTGAAGATCGTGCGGGTATATGTGCCTGCACCTGCGTCACCGAAACCGAGGATTGAACCGTCGGCGCCGCCGTTGCCGGCGGTGGCGATGCCCTGATAGAGCTCGGCGAGGCAGCGGTCGAGATATTCGGCCGGTTTTTCGCCGAAGATCTCCGAGGTCATCTGGTTGGGATTCTGGACGGGCACATCAAGGTCGCCGGTACAGGCGCTGAATGATACGGCCGAAGCGGCGATGCCGAGTCCGATGAGTATTTTGTTGATTGCTTTCATATTGAATGTTCAGCTTGTTTTTAACCGGTTATTAGAAATTGGCCACTAAGCCGAGTGAGAAAGTGACGGGACGCGGATAAGCGTTGCTGTCGATGCCCGAGAATACTTCGGGGTCAAGACCGCGGTACTTGGTGATGACGAAGGGATTCTGGACGGCACCGAACAGGCGCAGACGAAGTTTGTCCTTCAGGAGACTGTCCCAGGTGTAGCCGACGGTGATGTTGTCGCAGCGCAGGAAGCTGGCGTTCTCGACGAAGTAGTCTGAGCGCACGAGGTTTGATGTCGAGCTGGCGTTCATGAAATAGAAGTCGCTGTCGAGGACGTTGTTGAGGATGTTGCCCTGACCCTGGAGATTCGAGAGGTTCATCATGCGGGCGCGCATGCCGTTGAAGACATAGTTGCCGATCGAGGCGCGCAGGACGAAGCCGAAGTCCCAGTTCTTGTAGCGGAAGTTGTTGTTGATGTTCATAGTCACCTTGGGGTCTTTCGAGCGTTTGATGACGAGGTCCTGGTCGTTGATGCGACCGTCGCCGTTCTGGTCGACGTAGACACCCTCGAGAGGATTGCCGTCCTTGCCGTAGACCTGTTCGAAGACATAGAACGAGTTGGCGGGATAGCCTACTTTGTGTACCTGTATCGGGCCGGCGTTCTCAGAAGCGGGGTTGCCGCCTGCGTCGAGCTGGAAAGTTTCGTCTTCTTCAGACGAGCCGGTCAGCGAGGTGATTTTGTTCTTGTTCCATGCGACGTTGTAGCCCAAGGTCCATGTGAAGTCTTTTGTGACTACGGGACGGGCTGTGATGGTGAATTCGAGACCGACGTTGCGCAGTGTGCCGATGTTGCGGGTCATGGTGTTGGTCGTTGTCATACCTGCGGGAACGGGCACTGTTGCCAGAAGGTCTTTGGTGTTGCGGAGATACCAGTCGACATTCAGGCCGATGCGGTTATTGAGCCATGCCATGTCGAGACCGGCGCCCCATGTTGTTGTCTCCTCCCATTTGAGGCTTTCGTCGTAGGCGTTGGGGTAGAGCGGGTTGATCCAGGGAGCGGCGATGCCGGCGGGGCTGGGATAGTAGACGTTCTGACCCGAGATCGAGTAGACGGGCGTGAAGTTGTTGTAGCTTGCTACAGCCTGCTGGCCTGTGACGCCCCAGTTGAGGCGCAGCTTGAATTCGTCCCATGTGCCGGTGTAGTCTTCGAAGAAGTCCATGTTGTTGATCTTCCATGCCAGACCGAGAGCGGGGAAGAGACCCCAGCGTGTGTCGGGCGAGAAGCGCGATGTGGCATCGTCACGGAGAGTGAATGTCAGAAGGTAGGTGTCGTCGAAGGCATAGTTGAGTCGGCCGTAGAACGACATGAGCATCAGTTTGTTCTTGTCGTGGTAGACATAGTTGCGGGCTTCGTCGGTATCGCCGTAGTTATAGCCGATGTGAGCCTCCGAGGCCGGGTCGAAGTTGACGGCCCATGAGTTGGCGGCTGCGTCGTAGGCTTTGGTGAAGCCGAGCGTCTGGATGCGGTTCATGTTGTGGTTCATGTAGTCGAAACGCTGCCAGGTGTAGCCGACCATGACGTCGAGGTCAGACTTGATGGCCTCGAAGTTTTTCTTATAGTTGGCATAGAACTCGAGCATGGTGTTGCGGGCGAGCTGGTAGTTGTAGAATTTCGAGCCTGCGCCGTCATAGTACATCTGATTCCATGACTGGGGTGAGTTCTGGAGCACGTAGTTGTTGGTCTCGCCCTTGACTACGTCGTATGCGAGGTTGAGGTTGAAGCGGAGTTCGGGGAGGAAGTGGAGGGCGTAGTCGATCTGGAGGTTACCCACAGACGACCATGACTTCTCTGTGTTCTTCACGCCGTTGAGCATTGCGAGCGGGTTGAGCGAGCCGTTGGTCTCGAGGTTGCCGTCGTTATTGAGCAGTGAGGTGAAGCCGCCGTAGATCGGAGCGCCGATGTTGCCGTCGGTCTTGTAGGCCGTGTAGACGGGGAGGGTCGGGTTATATGTGAGCGCCGAGTAGATCGAGCCGGTGTCGGCGTTGCGCTGCGAGATATATGTGCCCTTGACGTTGGCCCAGACTTTGAGGAGGCCGCCGAAGAATTCGGGCGAGAGGTTGAAGCCGACAGTCGTGCGGTCTACGTTGGATGTCTTGAGGATACCGTTGTTGCCTGCATATGAGACGTTGACGCGGTAGGGAAGGATGCCGGCCGTGCCGCCGATGCCGAGGTTATAGTCCTGAGAGATGGCCGTGCGGTAGATTTCGTCCTGCCAGTCGGTGTTGGCCGTGCCGAGAAGACGCTGTGAGTTCTCGGGCGCATAGTCTTTGATGACCTGGGCGAACTGTTTGCCGTCGAGTACATCCCAGCGGCGGCCGGGTGTGGCGACGTGCATGTTGGCCGAGAATGTAACCTGGGGACGGCCCTTGGTGCCTTTCTTCGTCGTGATGATGATGACGCCGTTAGATGCGCGCGAACCGTAGATGGCCGTAGCCGAGGCGTCTTTGAGGATTGTCATCGACTCGATGTTGTCGGGCGAAATCATTGTCATAGGATTGGCTGCGCCGTAGCTGCCGTTCATCGGCATGCCGTCGATGACGATAAGGGGGTCGTTCGATGCGTTGAGCGAGGCGCCGCCGCGGATGCGGATGTTTGCGCCGCCGCCGGGAGCACCGCCGTCAGTCGTGACGACAACGCCGGGGCTTGCGCCGACGAGGAGGTCGTTGGCCGAGGTGGCAAGACCGGCTTCGATTTCGTCGGGCTTGACAACGGCGATTGAGCCGGTGGCATCAGATTTCTTTACTGTACCGTAACCGACGACAACGACTTCGCTGAGAAGCTCGCTGTTGCTCTTGAGGGTTACGTCGATGTGCGTGCGGCCTTCGACTGCCACTGTCTGTGACTCATAACCTACGTATGAGAAGACGAGTGATGCGTCGGCTGCGACTTCGATGCGGTAGTTACCGTCGATATCGGTAGCCGCGCCCACACCGGGAACGCCGAGCACTGTCACAGATGCACCGATGGCGGGTTCGCCCTCAGGCTCGTAGACAGTACCGGTGACTGTGATTTTCTGCGCTAAAGCCGGGAATGCGAGGCTGATGACCATTGCGATGGCAAGCCAGGCTCTCCGATTCATTTGAAAACAAATGTTCTTCATGCAAGAGTTTTTTAAAGTTGAACGTAATTTATTTAATTATGTAATGTTAATATAATCTCTCTTTTCTCTTGGTCTTGTTAAGGCGGCGACAGTTTCTGCCGGCGGCTGACGTGTCAGTTGCCGTGCATCTTAGGGAGTATCTTCGTTTTGTCTATATACTGTTCGGTATAAAGTTATGATATAATCTCTGTATGTCTGGCTTGGTGCTTGTTTTCACGGCCATTGCCTTTCGAGGCTTTAAGATGCGCAAATTAAGGTAAAATTTGGCATAATAAACAAATTTTTGCCTGCAAATCTTTTTTACCCCCCCTATTTTAACATAAAAGTGTTAAATTTAACTCTAAATTTAACACTTGGCTGTAAGTCTGGCTATCGTGGCGGTGTTGACGGCGGTGATGACGGCCGTGAGGATGGCGCCGGTCAGAATGGCCGGCAGCGGCGAGGCGCCGCTGAGGCCGATGGCGGCGAGTGTGTCGTGCCAGAGCCATGAGGCGGCGAGCATGATGGCTGTGGCGGCTGCGAGGACGCTGATGTTGATGATGACAATCAGCCGTTTGTAGTAGGCCGATACGGCCCGGGCGGTATAGCCGAGGAAAATGAGGTCGCTGATGGCCTGTCGGTTTTTTCTGACGAGCAGAAATATCGACAGCGAGACGATGACAAGCGCCAGACAGGCGATGACGGCGCCGACGGCCGATGCGACGGTGGTGATGACCGAGGCTATGCGGCCGGCGCGTCCGCTGCCGCTGTCGCCGGCGGCTTCGATGTCATGGCTGTCGAGATACTGCCTGATGGCGGGGTCGGCCGGGTCGGTGACCTCGACGATGAGGCGCGAGGGGTCTGACGCCGTGCCGTCGCCGTAGCGGCTGTTGGCCCACGTCATGAAGGCCTCGGGCACGGCGACTGTGTTGAGACGCGACGAGAAGCCGACGATGCGGCCGGGCAGCGTGTCGCTGAGGCCGTTGCCGCGGAGGGTGATGGCGAGAGGTATCTGAGAGATCATCTCCTCGCTGAGCTGCGGCAGCCCGCGCGAGGCGGCGAAGCCGAAGTTGTAGAGGGCCAGATAGTCTTTCGAGATGATGACCGGAACCGACGGGTCGGCCGGGTCGAAGCTCCAGCCTTCGGGTGTGATGTCGATATAGCGGTCGGGGATGCTCTCGAAGAAGAGGGCGGTCGAGAGTCCGCGGCCGCCGAGGCTGACCGAAGCGTAGATGTCGAAACCGGCGTTGGTGAAGGCTCCGACGCCGCGCACCCACGGCTGTGCCTCGAGGTCGGCTATGTCGTCGGGACTGAAAGCCGGTGCCGCGCTCTGACGGAAGGCGGCGAGAAGCGGCACACGCCGCGAGATGACGATATAGTCGGCGCCGATCATCTTGTCGCCGTCAGTCTCGGGCCGGGAGGTCAGGTCGCAGTAGAATTTCACTGCCGTCATGATGATGGCCGTCCCGACGAGCGACGCCAGGGCGTAGGCGGCGAGCTGGGCGATGCTGATGTTCTGACGTAATATTTTGGCGACAAGCTTCATAGTCTTATTGTTGTGTCTGTGTCGAGTGAGAGACGGTTGCCTATCGACGTGATTATGACCGAGGCGTCGTTGGCGCGCGCGGTCTCGCCGATGAGGGCGGCGACGGCAGCGTTCGACGCGGCGTCGAGGTGGCTGACCGGCTCGTCGAGCAGGATGAAGTCGAAGGGCTGGCAAAGGGCACGGATGACGGCGACGCGCTGCTGCTGGCCGAGCGACATGCGGCTGACGGGTGTGTCGGCCCGCGAGGCTATGCCGAGGCGGTCGAACATCCGGCGTATCGTCGCCTCGTCGTAGCGGTCGGTAAGACGGTTTTTGACCATGACGTTCTCGATGGCGGTCAGGGTGGCGAACAGCCGCAGGTCCTGAGGCACGACGGCGAGGTGGCTGCGGCGCAGTCCGGCCAGTTCGGCGGCCGTGAACGAGCGTATGTCGCGGCCGTCGAGGCTGATGGTGCCGTGATAGTCGCGGCGCACGCCGTAGATGAAGCTGCACAGCGACGATTTGCCCATGCCCGAGGCGGCTTCGACGAGATAGCTCCCGGGGCGGCGCAGTTCGACGCGCCGCAGCCAGACCTCTGAAGCCGTCACTTCAGAGGTCTCGAAGACTGCGGGTATGACGCGGTCGAGGGTGATTGTCGCTATGCGCCGGTCCATCAGAATTTCGAGGCAAAGGCGATGATGTTTTCTATGAAGCCGCCCTCGGTGCCGGTGAGGGTTATCGTGGCTTCGCCCTCACTGAGATCGCTCCGGCCGGTGGCATGGATGCCGAAGGGACAGCCGGCAAGCGACAGAGGTATGCCGTCTTTGGGCAGGTCGATGTCGGCATAGCTGTAGACATTCCCCGAGACGGGCGACGGGCCTGTGGTTTTTTCGGTGAGCGCGAGGGCGTTTGTAACGACGATATAGTCGTCATGGAGTCTGGCGTAGATGGTGAGCGGTATGCGGTTGTATTCGGTCGTCACGGTCAGCAGGTCGCCTTCGCGAGTGGCTTTGGCGTTGACCATCGGGGCCATGCCGGCGAGGTTGTCGAGACCTGTCGATATTGTCTCGCGGATCGCGGGGGCGAACGCGAGGACGAAAGCCACGCCGTAGTTGTCGGGTGACATGAAGTTGGCGCCTTTGACTGAGCCGATGAAGGCGAATGCTCTGAGGGCGTCAAAATAGGCGTCGGTCTCGGGGCTCTTGAGACCCATTGCAGCGAAATAGTTTTTAAATCCTTCGGGAATCGAGAATGCGGCGATCATCTGCTGGCCGTTGCCGAGGGCGAGGATGTCGCGGCTGAGCGGTGTGATTGTCGACGGGTCGGTGAAGTCGGTCTGTGAGCCCTCTTCGTCGAGATATTCGGCCTTGCAGTCGAGTTTCGGGCCGTCGAAGTTGAATGTGGCGAAAGAGTAGGCGACGCTGCTCGCCATCATCGTCTTCACCATCATGGCGGTCTGGCGGTCGGCTTGTGCGGCCAGCTCGGCCATCTTGGCGGTCGACATCATTATATTAATGTCGTTAGCCTCGGCGAGGCGTTCGATCTGCCACTGCGGGCGCGGGTTGCGCGCGGCGGCGTCCATAATGGCCTTGGCCTTGGTTGCAGCCTCGTCGGCTTCGGTGGCGGGCAGATAGATAGCTATATTCTTGTCGATGACGAAACTGCCGTCGCTGCCGTAGTATATCTCGAGGCCGTTGATAGTCTCGGCTTTGAAGTCCTTGCCTTTGAGCGAACCGGTGAAGGCTCCCTTGTCATCGATGGCGGCGAGGAAATAGAAACCGTCCTGAGAACCTGAGATGACGCAGCTGTGGTAGTCGAGGCCCGAGTTGTTGATGACTTCGAGAAACTTGTCTGTGCCACTGAGGCCGCTGAGCTTCTCTGAGGCGACTATTTTGCCCTTTTCGGCAGTGAAGCCGGCCGAAGCGAGCACTCGCGAAGGTTCGGCTGCTACTGTCAGCACATCGTCGGCCGAAGTCAGGGCCAATAGGTCGGCGCGGCGGTCGCCTTGGTCTTTGCTGCATGAGGGCAGGGCGAGCGCGACGGCTGCGAGGATTATGAACGCGCAGTTTTTCAGGATTGTCTTTCTTAGCATGGTCGGGAGGATTTGATGTGTTATTATTAAGTAGATTATCGCAAAGGTAGCGCAATGTCAGCCCCCGATATCCACCTCCGCAGTTAAAAATAGTTAATTGAAGTTGTAGGCAGAGCTGCTACTCACTAATTCACCTAAACTAAAAAAATCTTTTGTTCTTATGCCCTTTTGTTCTTTTGTTCTTAATTACGCTGCGTTGTGCATTGATTTTTGTATCTTTGCACAAAACGATTAAGAAACTCGTCAAGTCATGGATTTTATCTCACAGCGCATCAAATCGCTTGCCGCGTCACAGACGCTGGCAATGTCACAGAAAAGCAACGAGCTCAAGGCTCAGGGTATCGACGTCATCAATCTTTCTGTCGGCGAACCCGATTTCAACACACCCGACCATATCAAGGCTGCCGCCGTCAAGGCCATTGAAGACAACTTCTCGTTCTACTCGCCCGTGCCCGGCTATATGAGCCTGCGCAAGGCCGTGGCCGACAAACTTTCGCGTGAGAACGGGCTGAGCTTCGCTCCCGAACAGATTGTTGTCTCGGGGGGCGCCAAACAGGCTCTCTGCAACGTCATCCTCGCCACGGTAAACCCCGGCGACGAAGTCATCATACCCACCCCCGCGTGGGTCAGCTACGTCGAGATGGTCAAGCTCGCC
>ERZ836877.5563-NODE-5563-length-11972-cov-2.844088_pt1 | contig 11972 bp, 7 predicted proteins | sample MGYA00519469_ERZ836877 | MGnify/ENA primary metagenome ERZ836877 (study PRJEB31850, sample SAMEA3708809) | human gut metagenome | biome: human gut; feature: human-associated habitat; material: faeces | place: China | collected 2014 ... | reverse complement strand
GATAATATTTGTGGGCAAAGGTAATCAATGAGTCCTCAATCATGGAACGATTACGCTTCATGTGACCGAAAGCCTTCAGATAATGGAATCTTGCTTTTAAGGAGTCAACCTTGAGGTCGGACGGATCTATCGCCTCCAGAATAGCCAATGCGCTATCCGGATTGCTCTGCATCAATAGTTCGGCCTGACTGATTTCCTTGTCATGACGTGACCTTGATTTCGAACAAGAAGTAAATGCCACAATGACTAATAATATGTATATTATTTTTTTCATTATACAACGTTAAAGACCTATTGTTTTGAGAATAAAACATTTACCTCAATCATGATGATACGGTTCGCCGCGGAGGATAGTCATGGCGCGGTAGACCTGTTCGGCAAAGAAGAGGCGGACCATTTCGTGGTTGAAGGTCATCTTCGACAGAGACAGTTTATCGTCGGCGCGGTCGTAGACTTCCTTCGAGAAGCCGTATGGGCCGCCGATTACAAAGATCAGATTGCCTGCGACAGTGACAGATTTCTTCTCAATGAACGACGAAAATTCGCGCGAGGTCATTTCCTTGCCCCGCTCGTCGAGCAGGACGACAAAATCGCGGTTGTCTATGAAATTGAGTATCGCCGCTCCCTCTGTCTCTTTCTGCCGCGCTTCGGTCATGCCTTTAGTGGTTTTGACATCAGGCAATGCCACGACATCAAAAGGCATATATCGCTGGACACGTTTGGTATATAGAGAGATGCCTTCTGACATAAGGCTGTCTTTTGTCTTGCCGACACAGAGCAGAACGGTTTTCATCGCTTGAAAAATTTTACTAACTTTGTGCAAAGTTAATCATTAAAACCGATTTTTTATGAAGTCAAAAGACCAACTTATAGATGACCTGCTCACGCTGGCTTTCGCCGAGGACGTGGGTGACGGCGACCACACCACTCTCAGCACCATCCCCGCCGACGAGATGGGACGTCAGCATCTTCTTGTAAAAGAAGAAGGTATCCTCGCCGGCGTCGAGATGGCGCGCCGAGTTTTCGCCAAATTCGATCCCGAGCTTAAGATGACCGTCTTTATCAACGACGGTGCTCATGTCAAGCCCGGCGACATCGCCTTTGTCGTCGAGGGCAAAGTGAGATCATTGCTCCAGACAGAGCGCATAATGCTCAACATCATGCAGCGCATGAGCGGCATCGCCACTGTCACAGCCAAGTATCAGCAGCGTCTCGACGGACTGAAGACAAAAGTGCTCGATACTCGCAAAACCACGCCCGGACTCAGACTTCTCGAGAAAGAGGCTGTCAAGATAGGCGGCGGCGAGAATCATCGCATCGGACTCTTCGACATGATTCTCATCAAGGACAACCACGTCGACTTTGCCGGCGGCATCAAGGAAGCTGTGGCTGCCGCCAAGAAATATTGCCGGGAAAAAGGCAAAGACCTAAAAATCGAACAGGAGGTACGTAACGAAGACGAAATCCGTCAGGCTCTCGAAGCCGGCGTCGACCGCATCATGCTCGACAATTTCACCCCCGAGCGCACCCGCGAGGCTGTCAAGCTGATCCGCAGCATCAACCCCGCCGTCGAAATCGAATCGTCAGGTGGCATCACCCTCGACACTCTGCGCGCCTATGGCGAGTGCGGCGTCGACTTCATTTCTGTCGGAGCGCTCACCCACTCTGTCAAAGGCCTCGACATGAGCTTCAAGGCCTGCTGAAAAACTGATATTCAGAAAATATCATAGCCGATGAATGAGTCGATCACTTCATCGGCTTTTTCATATAGCGACTCACGCGGATTGGTCGTGGCGAGGGCGACGACGTAAGCTCCGGCACGGCGGCCTGCCTCGAGTCCGGCAAACGAGTCCTCGAAAACGACGCAGTCGCTCGGGTCAACGCCAAGCGTCTCGGCCGCAATGAGATAACCTTGGGGGTCAGGCTTCGATCTCTCGACCATGGCGTCGGTAATGATGGCCTCGAATTTCGGCCTCAGCTCGGGTATCTGGCTGAAAAGTTTCGACATCTTGCGATCATTGCTGCTTGTGACTATGGCTTTGGGAATATCGTTCTCTATAAGGCGGTCGAGAAAATCAGACACGCCGTCGAAGAGACGATAGCGCATCGATTCTTCCTGTTCCTTGAGCAGAACGAGAATCTCGTCGCGTAGGTTTTCGTCAAAATAAGTATCGAGTATACGGGCAAGAGTATTGCCTTTTATCACTCTTGCAAAATTATCGACGCCGGTCGGGTAGCGTCGGTCTATATCATCCCAAAAATCGGTGTAAATACTTTCTGTATCGACAATTACACCGTCAAGGTCGAACAATGCTGCCTTATATCTCATGTTTAATAGCGTTAAATCGACGCAAAGTTAATACATTGGCCCTATAAAATTGTTAATTTTGCATATATTAATTGTATAATCAAATTATGCCGACCCCACCGCAGTCACAGTCACCGACGTCTTTAGGCACGAAGACAATCGGGCAACTCCTTGTCCAGTATTCTCTTCCTGCCATTATAGCGAGTCTCGCTACCTCGCTGTATAATATCGTCGACAGTATTTTTATCGGCCGCGGTGTCGGCGCCATGGCCATATCGGGACTCGCCATCACCTTCCCGCTGATGAATCTCGTCATCGGCTTCTGTACGCTGATCGCTGTCGGCGGCGCAACGATAAGCTCAATATTCCTCGGTCAGAAAAATCTCAAACGTGCGACAGATGTTGTCAACAACGTCCTCGTGCTCTGTCTTATACATTCGATCGTCTTCGGCAGCATCACGCTGATTTTTCTCGACCCGATACTGATATTCTTCGGCGCGACATCCGAGACCATAGACTATGCCCGCGAATTCATGCGCATAATCCTCTACGGCACACCGATATCATATATTTTCATCGGCCTCAACAATCTCATGCGTGCCACAGGCTACCCCAAGAAGGCGATGATTTCGGCGCTGCTGTCTGTGCTCGTCAACGTTATCCTCGCCCCCATTTTCATCTTCGTCTTCGACTGGGGCATCGCCGGAGCGGCCTTTGCCACCATCTGCGGCCAGTTTTCGGCTTTCATTTGGGTGCTGATCCACTTCCTTTCTAAAAAGAGTTATGTACACTTTGAGTGGCGCTACCGCTTTTTCAGTCCCGACCTCATCAAGCGCATCTACGCCATAGGCCTGTCGCCTTTCCTGATGAACTGTTGTGCCTGCCTCGTGGTCGTCTTCATCAACAAAGCCCTGCTCGCCTATGCCTACGACCTCGGCAATGTCGCCGTAGGCGCATACGGCATCGTCAACCGCACGACGATGTTCTTCGTAATGATTGTCTTCGGTGTCACACAGGGCATGCAGCCCATACTCGGCTACAACTATGGCGCCTCAAACTGGCCCCGTGTCAAGGAGACTCTCGTCAAGGGCGTCCTCATCGGCACAGGCATTTCTACCGTCGGCTGGATTCTCACCGAGAGTTTCCCCGACGTCATCAGCTCGATGTTCACCACCGACCGCACGATGATCGACATCGCCCGCGAAGGCTTCAGGATATATTTCATCGTCTACCCGGTCGTCGGCGCCCAGATTGTCATTCAGAACTATTTCCAGTCGATAGGCAAACCCAAGCTCTCGATATTCCTGTCGCTCACCCGTCAGCTGATATTCCTGTTGCCCCTGCTGTGGATTCTGCCGCCGCATTTCGGCGTCGATGGCGTCTGGGCAAGTATGGCAGGCAGCGATTTTCTCGCTTTCGTCCTCGCTCTGATTACCGTATTGATTACAAGCCCGAGAATCAAGCGGGCATTAACACAAAAATAAGATGCTGAAAACCCTAAATATGCGGGTCACGCCCAAAGTGGCCGCTGTCTCCGATCTTCTTCTCAAAGAAGCCGCCAAAACGCTGTCGGTCAATCCGACACGCATCAAGAAACTCGAGATTGTCCGTCGTTCGATTGATGCCCGCCAGCGTCAGGTCGTCGTCAATCTCACGGTAGACGTCCACGTCGACGCTGTCGAGACCGGCACTAACGACTTCACCCCGGTTGTCTACGGCAACGTCGCCGACCGTCAGCAGGTCGTTGTCGTCGGTGCGGGTCCGGCCGGACTATTTGCCGCTCTCGCACTGATAGAGGCAGGTCTGAAACCTGTCGTCCTCGAGCGCGGCAAGGATGTCGACAGCCGCCGCCTCGACCTCGCGGCCATCAACCGCAGGAATATCGTCGACCCCGACTCAAACTACTGTTTCGGCGAGGGCGGCGCGGGCGCGTTCTCTGACGGCAAGCTATATACACGCAGCAAAAAGCGCGGTTCGGTCGAAAAAGTCCTCCAGGTCTTCGTCACCCACGGCGCCAAGCGCGAGATTCTCGTCGACGCCCATCCCCATATCGGCACCGACAAACTGCCCGAAGTCATCAAGAACATGCGCGAAACCATCCTCCGCGCCGGCGGCGAGATTCATTTCTCGACACGCGTCGCCGACATCATCATCGACGGCAACGAGGCCAGCGGCGTCATCACCGCCGACGGCGAGGAATATCTTGGCCCGGTCATCATGGCTACGGGCCACTCTGCCCGCGACATCTACCGCATGCTCGATGCCAAGGGCGTAGCGATGACCCCCAAGGGCATTGCCGTTGGCGTCCGCCTCGAGCATCCCCAGCGACTCATCGATCAGATTCAGTATCACAGCCCCGAGGGTCGCGGACGCTATCTCCCTGCCGCCGAGTACTCGATGCTCACTCGTGTCGACGACCGCGCCGTCTATTCGTTCTGCATGTGTCCGGGCGGCTTCATCATCCCGGCTGCGAGCGACGGCGGCCAGCTTGTCGTCAACGGCATGTCGCCCTCAAACCGCGGCACGAAATGGGCCAACTCGGGCATGGTCGTCGAGGTTTTGCCCGAAGACCTGCCGGAGTACGACCGCCTTGGCTCGCTCAAGATGATGGGCTTTCAGGAAGACATCGAGAAACGCTTTTTCGAGGCCTCGGGCCACACACAGCAGGCTCCTGCCCAGCGTATGGTCGATTTCACCAATGGCCGGCTGTCGTCATCTCTGCCCGACACATCCTACGCCCCGGGTATCATTCCGGCGCGCATCGATCAGTTGCTCCCGCCGCGGATTGCCAAGCGCCTCCAGAAGGGCTTCGTCGAGTTCGGCCGCAAGTCGCGCGGATTCCTCACCAACGAAGCCGTGCTTATTGGCGACGAGACGCGCACGTCATCGCCCGTGCAAATCAATCGAGATAAAGAAACGCTGTGTCACACTGAGATAAAGAACCTATACCCCTGCGGCGAAGGTGCCGGCTTTGCCGGAGGCATCGTCTCTGCTGCCATTGACGGCATCCGCTGCGCCGAATCCATCGCCGCCGGGCGCTGATATCACGCTTCTGCGCCCTGTGTGGGCTTGTGACGGCGTTTGCGCGTGGTGTCGAAGAGCGTTGAAATCTGTTCGGCTATCTCAGGCAGCGACGTTTCTTCGGGTATCGAGATGTCCTTGGCGTATTCATTGTGGCAGAAACCATTGCGAATATTGATGAGAATCTTGCCCTGCCCTTCGTATGGGACATGACCAATCTTGGTTATCAGATTATTGAAGTTGATAAGCGTGTCATCATCGATTCTGATACCGGCTTTACCGGCCTGCTTGATTATGCCCTTCTCGAATGTCTGCACCATCCTCATGACATCGACGCGCTTGAGATCGTAGCGCGACAGCTCGCCTTCGAGCATATCGCGGTCAATCTCAAGCCTGGCATCATCGGCACCTTCAATCGTCTTTGCGAGATAAGGCAACAGAGATTTGAGTCGCGGCTCGCTGTTATAGCGGTAGAACTCGCCGTAGCGTTTTATCTTTATCTCCTCCTTCTGTTTGATAGTGAGCGTGACGCCGTCGACAGTAAGCGTGATAATGAAAGGCACGGTCATTTCGAGTATCGAGTCTTTCCCGCCCGGCATTACGTCCCGTAGCTTAAACTTGCCTAAGGCCTCTTTCTTTATTCCACCTACGCCGAGCAGTATATCCTTAGCCATCAGGAATATGAGTTTATCCTGAACAGCAAAGCGACGCAGCATGCGCTCGTTGTCGTCATATTCGGCATAATCTTTTTTCAGACGCTCGGCTGCCAGTCGCACGATACGACCGTCTTTAAGGTTGTTGGTCTGTCGGTCGTCAGGCAAATCACGGTTGACCGATTCGAGAGCTTTTTTAAGAATAAACTCGTTAGGCGTAAGGTCTTTACGCTCTTTCATCTTCTCGCATAGCTGCGTGGGCGAAAGGAACTGTGGTGTCGGGTGCTTGTCGTCTTTCTTAGCCGCCAGTCGGTCAAACACTTCGTAGTGTTTCGGCCAGCAGTAGAATGGCTGATTGTCATCCTCAAGCACATGCTCGAAATAATGGTTTATCAGATTCGTCATGCTCGGCTTGCGGTCGCCGGCGGGTTCGGTCAGCACACCGGCTTCACGCATGATAGCCTCGGCACGGGCAGTAAACAGTCCGCGCGGTAGCTCGAATCCATGCGGGAAGTCGACCTCGCCGATTTTAAGATAACGGCCGGCGAGTTCCTGTATGCCTTTCTTGTCGCGCTTCTGCCACTTGGCGCGGTCGGGATGCAGGAAAGGCAGCTCCTTGAGCTCGGTCTTACCGACTTCCTGCTTCGATTTCAGATACTCAAGACGACATTGGAGATATAATTTATAGAAATCATAAATCTTGAAATCGGCTGCCGCATAATTGTCAAACGCCTCGCCAATAAAGGGATGATTGAGTTCATCGACCATAGCCTTCATACGATTCACCGTATATTTCGACAGCGCGAGCGCACTCTGCAGCGAGTTGAAGTTAGCCGAGGTCATCTTGTCTTTGGCCTCTGATTTCGGCGCGAAATACATGATGTCGCGCGACAGCCGCGTGGCTATCGCGCCGGGGCGTAGGTCGGTTTTCTTATCCGGCCTTACTTCCCTGTCTGTCAGTCGGTCGAGTTTCCTGTTGAAATTTTCGATTTCTTTCTCGGTCGCCTCAACCATCTCTTTTATCACTATCTGGGCCTTTTTGGCGAACAGCGGATTGACGCTCACCTCGGGTTTCAGGATATATGTCTTTATCTTCACCGGCAGGTCTTCGAGCGTGAGCGGACTATAACGATTCTCATCCCAACCCTCGAATTTATCGTCGCGGATATTCTTGAAGAGTTTCCTGTAGGCGTTGATATACGATTTGATGACTTCTTCTGCATCACCGAGTTTTTTGGCCTGCTCGGGATATGTGTCGCAAAGAAGCTTGTAAAATATCAGCCCCGGCAGCTCATAGACACTCAACCAAGCATTTGGCGTGTAGAGTTTTATCTGCTTTACATCATCTATCGGTTCGCCGTTCTCGGTCAGCGAGGGAAGATAGTGCCGCGGCTCACGGTCGCCGCCGATAGCACGCAGTCCGATGCGGTTATTGTCGAAGACATAGTTGGCCTTCGTGTCGGTCATATAAGGTTTCATGCCGGCATGATCGGGCTGCAGTTCCTCGACCTCGACGCCGGCAGCATTCTCTTTTTTGACCGTAGCCTTGAACATGGGTGCATACATCTGACGACGAGCGGCCTCGATTTCGTCTATACGGCCGAATCCGTTTATCTCTTTCTGCAATGTGCGCAGGGTGTCGGCCTCCTTGTCAGCAAGGCATTGTTTCATATAGAACTTGAAACGGTAGTTGCCCAAGTGAACCATAAAACGCAGATTTTTAAATGCGTTTGTCCGGTCGATATACATCATCGCCATGCGGGCGAATCGGTCACTGACACGCTTCATCTGCACTTTGCCGCCTTTGACCGTCACGCCGTCGTCGGTCACCACGTCGGGATCGTCCGACTTTATGTCGACGCTCAGCCGTTCCTGATCTTTTGACGAGAGAATATCAAACAGTTCGGCGGGGCACTTCTGAAGCTCGTTGAGCATCTCGAGTCCTAAGGCATAATCGGGCGTGACCGAGTCATATTTCTCGCGCGGGAGGCGTATGTGGTCGTATGTGAAGACCTCGAACACGGCCTTTCGCTGTATCTCGTTGAAACTCTCGGGCCAGGGCTTTAGCGCATCCAAAAACATGGCCGTATAGCGCCGCTCGAGGAAGAGACAGGTAAAGAAAACAATGCCTAAATCAGAGAACGCATCGCCGCTGACAAGATTGTAGATGCTCTTCTTATTGCCTTTTTTATCAAACGGTTCGGGGAATATCTTTTTCACAGCCTCGCTGACTACCTTTGGCTGAGTCGGCTTTTTCTTTTTACACTTATTATCCTCTACGACCTCGACAGCGAAACGGTCGAACACGGCAGGCACCGAGTCAGCGAGCGCCTGACGCAGATACGCCCGCAGTTCACCCTCCTCTTTTTTGACGCGGGGCTTGGCGGCGTAATGGGTATATTCATTTCTTATGCGGCTCAGGGTCGGCAACAGCTGTTTGACAAAAAAATGCCTGACATCATGAGCCGATGTATCAACCATGACTTTGCCGGCTTTTTTCTCGTAATTGAAGAAGGCCTGTAGCACAGGGAAATGCTTCTGCAACAGCTTTATCAGCTTCATCTGCTCGGGAGCCGGCGCCTTTTCCAGCTTCTTCCATATTTCAAATTTAGCCAGCTTATCTTCATCACCCTGCTCAGCTATCTGCATTTGTGTCGATATATGTATCAGAGTGCGGTAGACATTGTGTCGCGCCATATTGAGATATGAGGCCATTACGGGCTTCATTTCCGTTGTCATACTCTGCTTTCACTGCCAGGGAGCCTTGCGCGACTTCTTTCCATCCGAAGCCTTATTCTTATTCCATTGCTGTTTGTGTGCCATAGTTAAAAAACTGATAGATTGCAAAGATAGCAAATCTTTTCAGCTTTCATCGCATCTCCTAATTTTTTTCTTGAAAAGCAGGCGGCTCGAGACCGCATCTGGCGCTATGGACCAAGGGCTGAAGCCCTTGGAACTTCGCGTCAAAATTCTAAAATCAAGCCTATTAGCTGCGAGGGCTGAAGCCCTCGCTCCATCAATGCGATTAAACTAAGCTATAATTGTCTGAAGGACAATTTTTACTCGTAACCGGGTACACCGGAGCGCAGCGTAGGTGTGCCCGGAAAGCTGCCACCCTACGGATGATGTCTGCAAGACATCGAAAAATGGTCATCTTTGATTAAATCGATGTCCTCCAGACATCTAAACCACTTATTGCTTATCCGGCACATCTTGGCCCGATGGGCCGCGATGTACCGGGTTACGAACTCGCAGACGTCCTGCCGGACGTCATACCTCCCATATATTGCTCATAATCAGGGCTAAAGTCTTATCTTAACCGCATTGCTCGCTCCATACCTTCCACACCAAAAAAACGAAGTTTCCATACTTGCTCAAATGCAGGCTTCTGAAACTGGATTGACAACGAGCAAGAGGCTTGGAAAGTGAGTTTCCATACCCACTCAAATGCGGGCTTCTGAAACGAAAATGTTCTTCTGCCGACAGAAGGGACAACGAGTTTCCATACCCGCTCAAATGCGGGCTTCTGAAACTAATCCTAAGGAGCCCCGTCCGTTTAATCCTTCTGTTTCCATGCCCGCTCAAATGCAGGCTTCTGAAACGATACAATTTTCCCCCGTGCCATCATCCGTTCAAAGTTTCCATACCCACTCAAATGCAGGCTTCTGAAACATTACACAGTCGGAGTCAACGTAACAATTGAGAGTTTCCATACCCGCTCAAATGCAGGCTTCTGAAACAGAGTTCATGCCATTGGCGTAGATATTTTGGGTTTCCATACCCGCTCAAATGCAGGCTTCTGAAACCTCACGGATGGACTTTCGGAGATGGAAAATTCTTTAAATAAAAACAAGTTTCCATACCTATTCAAATGCAGGCTTCCGAAACAAGGTAACGGGAGCGTTAAGCTTTCCTCAAAAGTTTCCATACCCACTCAAATGTGGGCTTCTGAAACTTTATTTGGGTTGCACTCTGCGCCTTTTTGTTGGTGTTTCCATACCCACTCAAATGCGGGCTTCTGAAACCAGATGGCAGCAAGCAGAACGAGGAAACGGTTTGTTTCCATACCCGCTCAAATGCAGGCTTCCGAAACGAACATAAGGTTGGTTGCATATAGTTAACGAATAGTTTCCATACCCACTCAAATGTGGGCTTCTGAAACAGGTGTTAATGCGCATACGAATGGTTTAATCTAAGTTTCCATACCCACTCAAATGCGGGCTTCTGAAACATTTCTAAAACTCGCAAGTTAATTCTCATTTCAAGTTTCCATACCCACTAAAATGCAGGCGGGAAACCGAGGCAAATTTACGCAATTTTCGATAGAATTTGCAAGGATTTAAAATTAATCTTACTTTTGCCGGTAAACCAATCAATTATAGACTATGCCGGTAAAAGTTTTAGACGCTGATTTTTATTTCATCGCACCGTTATATATCAACGACCGGGATGCTTTTGAAAAAGAGTTCAAAAACACCTCGAAATGGACAAACCGTCTCGGCAAGGGCAAAGGCTCGCTGAAGAATTTCCTATCGTGTTTTCTCGGCGAGAAAGAGCCTTTGGAATTCCCTATGCAAGCAGGCTCGGCCTATAACGGTTTATTGCAATGCAGCGGTAACGCGGCCTTGAAATCGATAAACGGTCGACTTAAATTCAAAAGCGCAAAAGACAAGCCTTTGGACGCCGGCGACGATATTCTTTTCACAATAGAATCTGATGCAATAGTGCTTAATGTGGCGCCCAACCATAAATGTGCCACTGCCTACATAAACTTGAAATGCCGGTCAGAAATCACGCTCGGCCAGGCCGTGAGTCTCAATTACCAGCTGCATAAAAGCGACCGCCAGCAGTCACCGAAAATATATATGAAAGGCCAAGACGGCGAGTGGGTCTGCTCTCCCGGCAGGGCTACGCTCGTCGAAATCATAAACGGCATGCTGCCTGAAAACGCTTTCGAATATGCCTATCGCGACCGCTTTATTTCAAGCAGTCTGCTGCGACTCGACACATCGGATAATCCCGATGTGGCCGAAATTGCCGACTCGCTTGTCAGACTCGGACTGGCCGAAGACCACAAATATAAAACTTCGGCTGAGGCATCGTCAAAGGTCAGGCGCCTATTTGACAATATCATGACATACGCTTCAAACGAAGCTCTCGCGACAATCGTCTTATCGCCTGACCCGGATAATGAGAGAGAGTTTATCACAGACTTCAATAAAAAAGCTTTCAATAAAAGCTACCTGCCTCTGTATCTCGCGGCTATACTTGCCGACAACTGCCTTAAAAGCGCCCTGAGAAATCTCGACACTGTCGCACTTGACCCCGACGAACAGGACCGTCTGCGCGAAGCCCGCATGATTTACAGCTTCGAGCCTGCCAACCATACACATCTTAACAAGCTGATGGAGAGCATCCGGGCCGACCGTCAGTTTGAACTGAAATACGAAGCCGTGACTCAAAGCATCGAAGCACGACGCATACGCAATGAATCGCACCGCCTCAAACTCGAGGAAGAGGCCCGCAAATTAGAAGAGGCTGCCCGCAGGCTCGAAGAAGAGCGCGTTGCCCGACAGGAAGCCGCCCAGGCGCGCCGCGACCGCTTCATGAACCTTCTGTTAGGCTTTATCGGCATCGGACAGGTCGTTTTTGCCGTGCTTCAGCTGGCGGGAGCCAATTATATCTTCGGCAGAAGCGACAATGCTGATAGTGCGGTCAAATATTTTTCGCTCATACTATCATTGATCTTCTTCGGCCTTATCATCTGGCTGATTATCTATCTTCTTAAAAAGCCCAAGAAGAGTTAACCGCAGCCTAACCGCCTGTCGCTTACGCGGCATAGCACAGCCCTACAATATTATTCCAACGATGTCAATGTTCTTTTGACATCGGTTTGGTGAGAGTCGGTTCTGCAATAATCATTTTACGTCAGGGGGGTAAACCATAAATCAGGGTTATCCATTTATCGGTCATTTGCCGGCGCTTTTATC
>ERZ836877.5557-NODE-5557-length-11982-cov-3.189486_pt1 | contig 11982 bp, 10 predicted proteins | sample MGYA00519469_ERZ836877 | MGnify/ENA primary metagenome ERZ836877 (study PRJEB31850, sample SAMEA3708809) | human gut metagenome | biome: human gut; feature: human-associated habitat; material: faeces | place: China | collected 2014 ... | reverse complement strand
CCGGGAGACGGGAGCGCTTCGACGCATCAACCGACAGTTTACCTGTGGGGCAGATGCCTGTCACCTGAGTTTTTCACCAGATAAAAAGTACCTTCTGGTATCCAATTATTCCGGCGGCAGCCTGGCCGTGTACCGGATCCGGGAGGATCACGGACTGGAACCGGCGACCTGTGTCCTGAGGCACCGGGGCCGGGGCGCGAACCCGGAGCGGCAGGAAGGTCCCCATATCCATCAGACTGTGATGGCGCCGGACGGACAGCACGTCTATGTGTCGGATTTGGGACAGGACGTATTTGCCTGCTACCGGGCGGACTGGGAGAAGGGATGGTTGCTTCTGGAGAAAGAGAAGAACATCTACGGTATCCCGGGACAGGGAACGAGACATGGTGCTTTCGATGGAAATGGAACACATTTCTATGTGATGACAGAACTGACCTGTGAGGTCAATGTCTATCAGTATAAAGCCGGACAGGCAGAGCTGATGCAGACCATATCCGCGTTTGCGGATCCGGCGCAACAGACGGAAGGCTGTCTTGGCGCGGGTATCCGGATTCATCCCAGTGGGAAATGGGTCTACGGTGCGGTACGCGGTACAAACCATATCGCGGTATTCCGGGTGGAAGCGGATGGACGCCTGACACTGACAGAGACGAAGCTAAGCGGCGGTGAAATTCCCCGGGAGTTTATGCTGTCCCCGGACGGCAGGTATCTGCTGGCGGCAAATCAGGATACCGACAATATTTGCGTATTCGCAATAGATGAGCATACAGGCGGTCTTAAGGAGGTCTGGAACCAGGAAAATGTCTACTGTGTCACCTGTATCAGCTTCTGATGAACGAAGCAGATTGTGCACCTTACAGCTCAGATCGGGAGTTGTGGGAGACAGAGGCAAAAACTATAATAGAGACAAATAAAAGACGGCGAAGCAACAACGATAATTTACAGGCAGAAGGCCTGTCGGTTATAGAAAAAACACAAAAAAGTAACAGGAGGAAACAACATGAAAAAGAAGGGATTAGCACTCTTACTGGCAGCGACCATGATCTGTGGTCTGGCAGCATGCGGAAAGTCTGGCGGGGAGACCAAGACTGACGCAGCAGCAGACACAGCACAGACCGAGGACACCGGCGACACAGCAGCGGCTTCCGGCGACGGCATTACTGTAGGCTGGATTGTACAGGATATGGCGAATGAGTCTCAGTCTTATTCCTGCCGTATCGCAGAAGAGAAAGCGAAAGAGCTGGGAATCAACCTGACCTCTTACGATCAGGCTGGCGACGCTCAGAAGGCTACTGACGCTATCAGCACCTGTATCGCACAGGGTGTAGACGCTATCATTATCAACCCGGCAGATCCGCAGGCGGTTGTACCGGCTCTGATGGAAGCGAAAGAAGCCGGTATCGTAGTAGGACTTTTCTCCTCTGACCTGGCAGCAGAGAGCCAGCAGTACAGAGATTTCTTCTGCGGAACCAATGATACCATGGCAGGCGAGCAGGCGGCTCAGGCGATTATCGACGCATTCCCGGACGGCTGTAATGTAGTAGAGATCGGCGGACAGTCCGGACATGACGCGCAGGTTAAGAGAAGCGACGGCTTCAAGGCTGGTCTGGAAGGCTCCAACATCACAGTTCTGGATTCCAAGAACTGCGATCAGTGGGCAACCGAGGACAGTATGGCTATCATGGAAGATTTCATCGTGAAATACGGCGATAAGATCGACGCGGTATTCTGTCACTGGGACAACGGCGCTACCGGCGTTATCAACGCGCTTGAAAACGCGAATATGGACGGCGTATATATCGTAGCAGTAGACGGATGCTCCGCAGGTTACGATCATGTTAAGGACGGCACCCAGGCTGTATGCATCGGCCAGTCCTTCACCAACATGGTAGCTCAGTCTCTGGATTGCGCACAGAAGGCAGTTGCAGGCGAGAGCTTCGAAGAAATCAACTGGATCCCGCTTGACACCGTTACATCTGAAAACGTAGACAGCTTACCCTATCCGGAGTGGTAAAAAAGAGAGAGTAACACAGAAGTGATTAGCTTGCTCTGGTATCTGCCAGAGCAAGCTTTTCTTAAAAATGGAGATAGTTAAAGGAGATTTTTCTAAAAGGAGATATATCAGTGGAACAGAAAAAAGATTTGATATTGAAGGTCAGCGGCGTAACGAAACGATTTCCGGGTGTTCTGGCGCTGAATAAAGTATCTTTGGAAATTCCCAAGGGCGTGGTATATGGAATTGTTGGAGAAAATGGAGCAGGAAAATCTACACTGATGAAGATTCTGTCCGGCGTTTATGAAAAGGACGAGGGTACGATTGAGTTTGATGGGGAGATCATTGAGCATACCACACCGATTCAGGCGCTGCGCAGGGGCTTGAGCATCATTTACCAGGAGTTCAATCTGGTCAATACGATGACTGTGGGTGAAAATATTTTTCTCGGAAGATTCTCGGAAAATCATGGGATGAAGGGTACCCATCAGAAGGCCCGCGAGCTTCTGGACAGCATCGGCAGCAAGATTGACACCTATACGCTGGTGGGGGATTTAAGCGCTTCCGAAATGCAGATGGTAGAGATTACCAAGGCTCTTTCCTTTGATTCGAAGCTGATCATCATGGATGAACCCAGCAGCAGTCTGACCACAGAGGAGCTGAAGAAGCTGGGCGAGATCATTTTCCAGTTGAGAAATAAGGGCATTTCTATCATCTATATCAGCCACAAGCTGGATGAGATTTTTGAATACTGTAATATTGTCACCATTATGCGTGACGGTAATGTCATTGACACCAAACCTATCGAGGAACTGACCAGAAGCGAGATGATTGCCAAGATGGTGGGCCGTACCATCGAAAATGAGTACCCGCCCCGGGCACATTTCGTGGGAGAACCTCTTCTGGAGGTGAAAAACCTCAACACAAGTAAGCTGCACGACATCAACTTTACCCTGCACAAAGGCGAGATCCTGGGTCTGGTAGGCCTGGTGGGAGCCGGAAGAACCGAGATCATCCGGGCCATCTATGGAGCGGATAAGGTCAAGAGCAAGGAGCTCATCATGGAAGGAAAACCTGTGACCGTATCGAGCCCCAGAGACGCGAAAGCGCTGGGCATGGGACTGGTTCCTGAGGACCGGAAGCAGGAGGGCCTGATTTTACGCTTTTCCGTAGGTGAAAATATCACCATGGCGGCCCTGAGCGAGATTGCGAAAAAAGGTGTGCTGAACCGTAAGAAAGAGAAGGAGATCGAGAAGCGTCAGATTGAAAACCTTCTGATCAAGACGCCGAGCGCGGCTGCCAAGGTGTTGAATCTGTCCGGTGGAAACCAGCAGAAATGCGTCGTGGGAAGATGGCTGGAGCTGAATCCCAAGGTATTGATTCTGGACGAGCCGACCAGAGGCATCGACGTAGGAGCAAAGTATGAGATTTATGTGCTGATGAACAAGATCGTGGAGCAGGGAGGAGCCATCATTATGATTTCCTCTGAGCTTCCGGAAGTTCTGAGCATGAGCAACCGCGTACTGACAGTCTGCGACGGCCGGATTACCGGAGAATTCTCTCCGGAGGAAGTAGATCCGAGCGAGATCATGGACAGGGCCATCGGATAAGGGAAGAGGTAATAGAATGGGAAAATCAATCGACGTAAAAAAATTCTTGTTACACAATCTTGTGTTGCTGGGCATCGTGGTACTGTGCGTGGTAACGGCGATTGTGGAGCCTTTATTTCTGACACAGAATAACTTTACCAATATTTTGAGACAGTTCGGTCCCTTAAGCTTTGTGGCGCTGGGTATGACCTACGTGATCATCGGCGGCTTTCTGGACCTGTCTGTGGTAGGTATCATTTCACTGGTAGGCGTGGTGACGCTGTCCCTGATTGACCCGTTGGGTCAGGTGGGCGCGCTGCTCTGCGGCCTGCTTCTGGGAACCTTCTTAGGCTTCCTGAACGGCGTGATCCTGGTGGGCTTTGGCGCCCGGATTCAGGCGGAGGTTCTGTTCATCACCTATGGGATGAGCTCGATCTTCGGGGCTGTTGCGCTGATTTATACCAATTCCGAGACGGAGCATATGTCCCGCCTGTCCAATCCCTACACCATTTTCACTTGGATTGGAAAGGGAAAAGTGGGCCCCCTGGCGGTATCCATGATTCTCTTTGTCATTTCACTGGTGGCGGTGGAGTGGTTCTACCGTAAGACTCTCTGGGGCCGACAGATCGCGCTGATGGGCGGAAATCGCGGCGACGCTTTGTGGTTACAATATGAAGCGCACCATGATTCTGGTATATACCATCTGCGGCCTGTTCGCAGGCATGGGTTCGATTGTTCTGATTTCACGTGTTACGACCGCGTCTCCGGTGGCCGGAGCAGGCTATGAGACGGACGCCATCATGTCCGTAGTCGTAGGCGGTACGGCGCTGGCCGGAGGAACCGGAAGCGGCATCCGGACCGTGCTCGGAGTACTGTTAATTATCTTGTTATCCAACTGTATGAATATGCTGGGCGTGTCTACTTATCTGCAGACCATCATGAAGGGTCTCGTTCTTGTCATCGCTATCTGGCTGGATAATCGTAAAGAACAACAGATTCATTAAGGAGGGCAGAAGATGGATACCAAGCGTGTTTTCATAAAAGCAAAACAAGTTTTACTGAAGCAGAAAGCAGTATTGGCGATTCTGGCAATGCTGATTCTAATGTTGTTTTTCAACACACAGTTTTACAGTGTATACAACTGGATGAACGTATTCCGTTCCGCGACGGTACAGGGAATCATTGCCATGGGCGTGACTATGACCGTGCTCTGCGCGGCCTGCGATCTGTCGGTGGGTGGAATCATGTGTCTGTCCGGTGTTATTACGGTTCTGATGATCAATTCCGGTATGCCCATCGCGGTAGCCTGCCTCTGCGCATTGCTGGCCGGAGCGGCTGTGGGTCTGGTCAATGGGTTCCTGGTAGTACATCAGAGAACTGAGCCCTTTATCATTACTCTGGGTATGGGAACCCTGCTGAAGGGTATCTGCCAGCAGCTGACGGACGCGCACCCGATTGCCTGCACCAATATGGAATTCATGAAGATTTCCAACACCAAGATTTTCGGACAGATTCCGATTCTGGTGCTGTATATGGCGGTCATTCTGGTGATTTTTTTCTGCGTGCTGCGGTTTACGACCTACGGAAGAAACTGCTATGCCATCGGAGGCAATTATGATGTGGCGAAATATTCCGGTATCAATACAGTGATGATCAAGTGGTCCACTTTTGTAATCTCCGGCGTGATGGCGGCGCTGGCGGGCATTCTCCTGTCCTCCAGAATGAACTCTGCGTCCTCCGTGTACGGAGACAATACCGGTATGCTGGTCAACTGCGGCGTCGTAATCGGCGGAACCTCCTTCGCGGGTGGTATCGGCGGTGTGGTACAGAGCTTTATAGGAGTGTTCGTTTTGCAGTTGATGTCTAACTGTATGGACTGTCTGGGAATCGGAGCCTATGTGCAGCAGCTTCTGCAGGGTATCATTATTGTACTGATTCTGGGATTTGACTGCTTCGGCCGTCTGAGAAAGCGGGAGCATGTATAAGTAAAGGAGAGACAGACTATGAGCGTGACAGTGAAAGCATTTGACAAACTTCGGGACGGACGGATCGCGAACCTGTACACCATTGAGAATCAGAAGGGGATGAAGGCCGTATTGACGGATTTCGGAGCCGTTCTGGTGAAGCTTCTGGTGCCGGATCAGGACGGAAAGCTGAGAGATGTGGTGCTGGGTTATGACGAACTGGAAAAATACGAGGATAATTTTGATATGCTGGGAACGACAGTGGGCCGTAATGTGAACCGGATTGAGAAGGGCCGTTTTACTATCGACGGCGTGGAGTATCAGCTGGAAATCAATGAGAATGATAATAACATTCACAGCAGCATGGCCCACGGCTTCCACAAGGTCCTCTGGGAGGCAGAGAGTTTCACGGATGACAGCGTATCCTTCACCTATCACAGCCCCGACATGGAAAACGGATTTCCGGGCAATCTGGATATCTCACTGACCTATACACTGACGGATACAGGCGCTCTGATTCTGTCCTATTATGGAACCACAGATAAAAAGACACTGGTAAATCTTACCAATCACTCTTATTTTAACCTGTCTGGCTATGAGACGGGCAATATTTTGGATACCATCGTGTGGATCAACGCGGAGCAGTTTACACCGGTGCGGAAGGGAATCATTCCCACCGGGGAAATCCGCGATGTGGCTGGTACGCCCATGGATTTTCGGAAGCCCAGGGCCATCGGGCAGGAGATTCACGCCGACGACGAGCAGCTGAAGCTGGTCTATGGCTACGATCACAATTTCGTTCTGAAAGGTTTCGGAAAGGGACTCCGCAAAGCCGCGACAGCCGAGAGTCCCAAGTCGGGCATTCGGATGACCGTGTATACGGATCTGCCGGGCCTGCAGTTTTACGCAGGCAATACTACCCGGGACATCATCGGAAAGGGCGGTGTGCTGATTACGAAAAACAGCGGCTTCTGTATGGAAAGCCACTATTACGCCAACAGCATCAACACTCCGAATTTCCCGCAGCCCATTCTGGATAAGGGCGGGCTGTATAAGACGACGACCATCTATCAGTTTACATAATGAAAACATAAAAGAAGGAGGAGTCTGTGGTCATGAAAAAGCAGGTAAAAATTGTAACAATTGGTGGAGGCAGCAGTTACACGCCGGAGCTGATCGAGGGGTTCATCAGGCGCTATGAAGAGCTTCCCATCGGGGAAATGTGGCTGGTGGATGTGGAGCGCGGTAAAGAAAAGCTGCGTATCGTATCGGAACTGGCACAGAGAATGTGGGATGCTTCGCCCTATCAGGTAAAGGTGCATACGACGCTGGATCGCCGGGAAGCGCTTCCGGGGGCGGATTTTGTGACCACACAGTTCCGTGTGGGGCTTCTGGAGGCTCGGATTAAGGATGAGCGTATCCCGGATCTGCACGGAATGCTGGGGCAGGAGACCAACGGCGCAGGCGGTATCTTCAAGGCCTTCCGGACTATTCCGGTTATCGGACAGATTATCGACGATATGCGGGAGCTGTGTCCGGATGCCTGGCTGATCAATTTTACGAATCCCAGCGGTATGGTGACTGAGGCGGCCATCAAAAAATTTGGCTGGAAGAAGACCATCGGTCTGTGTAACGTGCCGACCATCGCGCAGATGCGGGAGCCGGGCAATATCGGCGAGACTGAAGAGGAGCTGACTTATCAGTTCGCCGGACTGAATCATTTCCACTGGCATAAAGTGACAAACCGCGACGGCGAGGATGTGACAGCGGAGGTTCTGAAGCATGTTAATGAGAAGAACGGCGGTACGCCGGTGAATATCTATCAGGAGCCGTTCCCGGAGGAACTGCTGGATTCCATGAAAATGGTTCCCTGCGGTTATCACAGATATTATTTTATGCAGCGGGAGATGCTGGAACACAGTATCCAGGAGTTCAAAAAGGGCGGAACCAGAGCCGAGCAGATGTATCAGGTGGAGCATGAGTTGTTTGAGCTCTACGCTCAGCCGGGACTTCACGAGAAGCCGGAGCAGCTTGGCAAGCGCGGTGGAGCCTATTACAGTGACGCGGCCTGCGAGTGTATCAGCGCCATTTACAATGACAGGCATCTGAGAATGACGGTCAGCACCGAAAATAAGGGTGCGCTTCCCTGTCTGGCACCGGATTCCATCGTGGAGGTCAGCAGCCTGATTTCCGCCAGGGGAGCGGAGCCCATCGCATGGGGCGAGATGCCGCCTGCGGCAAGAGGCTGGCTGCAGCTGATGAAGGCCATGGAGGAGTGCGTCATCGAGGCGGCTATTACGGGAGATTATGGTCTGGCGCTGGAGGCCTTTACCATGAATCCGTTGATCGAAAGCGGAAAAGAGGGCAAGCGGGTGTTGGATGAGCTGCTGGTAGCTCATGAGAAGTACCTGCCCCAGTTTGCGGAGAAGATTCAGGAACTGAAGGCTGCCGGTGTGGAGACCGACGACGAGGTAGTCCGGGAGCTTCTGAGAAAGGGACTGTAGCATGAAGTTTTATATTGGAATTGACGTGGGTGGTACGAAGATTGCTTACGGTCTGTTTGATGAAGCGCGCAAGCTGCTGGTGAGAAAGCAGACAGCTTCGGATGATCAGAAGGAAGGCCAGGAGTTTTTTGAGCCGGTGCTGGAGATTATCCGGGAATTTATGGAGGAGGCCGGGAACCGTGGAGGAACCGTGGAGGGTATCGGCATCGGGATCACAGGTTTTGTGGATTTTGAAAAGGGAGCCCTGACGAAGACGGCCAGTCTGCCGAAGCTTAATAATTTTGCGGTGGTGGATTACCTGAAATCCAGGCTGGATCAGGATATCCGCATCGTCATGGACAATGACTGTCACTGTGGCGCGCTGGCGGAATATCGGCAGGGCGCTGGCCGGGGACGCCGGAATATGTTGTACTGTCCGGTCAGCACCGGAATCTCCAGCGGCATGATCATTGACGGAAGGCTGTTTCGCGGCAGCAACGGGGCATCCGGCGAGAGCGGGCATATGCTTGCAGCAGTGCCGGAAGAGGTGGGCATGGCTTGCAGCTGTGGCAATGTGGGCTGCTTTAATTCTCTGGGTTCCGGAAAAGCAATCTTAAAATATGTAAAAAAATGGATCAAAGAAGACGGGGAAAGCTCTATTCTGCCGGAACTGGCAGGGGGCGTGGATCAGATTACGACCCGCCATATCAACGAGGCATATGAGAAAGGCGACGCAGTAGCCATCCGGGCTGTAGAACAGATGGCCCACTATCTGGCCATCTGGATTTTCGACGTTTACATGCTTTTGAATATCGACTGCATCGTATTCAGCGGCGGTCTGCTGGCCATGGGCGACAAGCTGTTCGGGCGGATGAAAGAGGAGTTTGAGCGGTATCACACCAATGAGTTCCCGGTGGAATTTTTTCAGACGGAGCTGGGAAGCGATTCTGGACTTATCGGCGCGGTTGAGTTATTATTTGACTGAGGTGAAATAATATGAGTATTCGACTGATTGCGTTCGACCTGGACGGAACGCTTCTGAAAGAGGATAAGACAGTTTCCGGGAGAACCATGGCCGCGCTTCAGAATGCGGCGGATCGCGGCATCTATCTGGTGCCCTCCACAGGCAGAATTTACGACGGCATGCCGGATGTGGTAAAGAATATGCCTTTTGTCCGCTATGCCATAACGGTCAATGGAGCGCAGATTTATGACGTGAAAGAAAAAAGGATTTTGCACCGGGCAGAGCTGACCCGGGCGGAGTCAGAGGCTGTCTTTGCTTACGGCAGAGATTGGGAAGCACTCTGCGGCTGCTATCAGAATGGCCAGGGCCTGATGGAAGAGAAGGATTTTGCGGATCTGCGGTCCTATGCCCAGAATGTAAAGGCGGCAGAAATGATGAAGCAGGTGTACCGGCCTTTGAAAAATATGGAGAAAAGGATCTTCGATATAGAGCCGACGATTCAGAAGATTCAGTATTATTTCCGGGAAATTCCGGAGAGGAACCGGAGACTGCCGGAGATGAAGGCGCATTTTCCCAATCTGGAGATTTCCACATCCCTGCCGAACAACATTGAGATTAATTCGGCTAAGGCGAATAAGGGCCTGGCACTAAAATTCCTGTGCGGATATCTGGGAATCGGGCTGGAGGAATGTATGGCGTTCGGCGACGGAACCAACGATCTGGCGCTTCTGAAGACTGCAGGCAGAGGCATGGCCATGGCTAATGCGGACCCGGAAGTGTTGAAAGCAACGGCGTATCATACGGCCTGTACCAATGAAGAGGACGGCGTGGCGATCGAGATAGAAACCTGTTTAAAAGAAGTATAAGAAGATAAAAATACCGCTTTTCCGGAAAAAAGCAAACCGAAAAAGCGGTGTTTTTATGCCTGTGTCGTGGTGGTGATGACCTGGATGCCGTGGCGTTCCATGGTCTCTTTGCATTCCGAGGTAATTTGGTCGTCGGTAACAACCATGGAGACCTCTTCGGAATCGAACAGCTTGGCGACGCTGCGTTTTCCGAATTTATCGGAGGTGGTCAACACGATAACATGGTCGGCCTGCTTCGCGAATTCTTTTACCACGGCACTTCGGGTGTGATTGATATTAGTGAAGCCGTTTTCCTCGGTGTAGCCGTCTACGCCGACGAACAGCTTGTCTACGTGGTATTCCCGGGCGCAGAGCTGCGTGACGGGGCCGGTGGTAACCTCGGCTACCGTATCGTAATCGCCGCCCAGCAGAATAATGTGCGCGGTAGGCACCTGATTCAGGTAGCGGGCGATATAAGCGGAATTGGTGATAATGGTGACGTCTTTCTGAATGGCCGCTTCCAGCGCGAACAGGGCGCAGGTGGAACCGGACTCAATCATAATGGTCTCCATGGGCTCGACGATCTCCATGGCTCGTTTGGCGATGGCCTTTTTCTCCGAATAATGGAAAGCCATACGGGAATTGATGGCGTCCGGCGAGGCCTTTGTGGCGTAGCCGTGCTGACGTCTTAAGAGTCCCTGGGACTCCAGCTCCTCCAGGTCCTTGCGGATAGTTACCATGGAGAGCTTCAGAAGCTCGGACAGCTCCTGGACGCTGACCTTTTCTTTCTCATTGACGAGGTTTATGATTTGTAAATGGCGTTCTTTCATTTGCTTCGTTCTCCTTTGCATTTATTATATAATAAGTGGGAAAATAATGCCACATATTTTCGCTAAAAATTTCAAGAATATTTCAAACGAAATATAAAATAATTTCAAAAATAAGTTTACAAACAATAATGCGAATGATAAACTAAAAATAAGAAAAGGAAAAGGAGTTATTTCATGGGAAATTCAGCAGAAAAAGGGCTTATTTTTAATATTCAGAAGTTCAGTATCAACGACGGACCGGGCATTCGCTCCACCGTATTTTTCGCGGGCTGTCCCTTAAGCTGCCGCTGGTGTTCTAACCCGGAATCCCAGAACCGCTTCCGGAAGAAGGCGCTGGCGTCGGGCGATAAGAAGCTCATTGGCCGGGAATGGACCGTGGAAGAGGTGCTGGAGGAAGTGGAGAAGGACCAGGAGTTCTATGAGGAATCCGGGGGCGGTATCACCCTGTCCGGCGGTGAGGTATTGCAGCAGCACGCCTTTGCGGTGGAGCTTCTGAAGGAGGCGCAGAGCCGGGGACTGCACTGCGCGGCGGAGACTACCGGGTATGCCAGCCACGAGGTATTTCGGGAGTTTGTGGAGTATATTGACCTGCTTCTTTTTGATATGAAGCATTGGGATCGGGAAAAGCATTTTGAAAAGACAGGCGTGTATAACGATATAATTCTGGAAAATATGGGATACGCAGTGTCCCAGGGGATTCCGCTGATTGCCCGGATTCCGGTGATCCCGAAGTTCAATGCCAGCCTGAAGGATGCGGCAGGGATGGCAGAAAACTTATGTAAACTTGGAATCCGTGAGGTACATCTGCTCCCTTTCCATCAGTTCGGGGAAAAGAAATACGAGCAGCTGGAGACAGAGTATGAGATGAGCGGTGTGCCGCAGCTGCATCCGGAGCAGTTGCAGAAGTACATCCAGGTATTCCTGGACAGGGGACTGGACGCCAGCTTTAAGTAAATACAGCGAAGGAAAACCGGCTGCCCGGGCTTATGATAAGCTCCGGACAGCCGGTTTTTTCAGGGGATACAGTCTGAATTAAGCGTTGTAAGTGCTGGCTGCGGTATCGCCGCCGTGGCCGGTCCAGTTGGTATGGAAGAACTGTCCGCGGGGAGCGTCCAGCCGCTCATAGGTGTGCGCGCCGAAATAATCGCGTTGCGCCTGTAAAAGATTGGCCGGAAGCCGGTCGGTGGTGTAGCCGTATGCGTTCATCATCTCGGTATTGTAGAAGGTTGCCATGGTATACTGCAGCTTGGAAACACCGAGGTTGCCGGTCAGACCATAGAGCACGTCGTTGTAGGTCACCTCATTGTTGACGTC
>ERZ836877.5556-NODE-5556-length-11982-cov-3.792655_pt1 | contig 11982 bp, 10 predicted proteins | sample MGYA00519469_ERZ836877 | MGnify/ENA primary metagenome ERZ836877 (study PRJEB31850, sample SAMEA3708809) | human gut metagenome | biome: human gut; feature: human-associated habitat; material: faeces | place: China | collected 2014 ... | reverse complement strand
TCCTTCGCCGGCGGCCTCCAGGGCGTTCTTCTTCTCCGCCATGAACTTGAAGCCAGTGAAGGTGTCGTAGCAGGTGACGCCGTTGGACTCAGCCACCTTCCGGGCCATCTCCGTGGTGACGATGGTCTTGAGGGCCACGGGCTTCTCCGGCATTTTGCCGGAGCGGCGCATGGCGCCGATGAGGTAGTCCAGCAGCAACACGCCGGTCTGATTTCCGGTGACGGGGCGGTACTCGCCGCTGTGGTCCCGGATCATGATGCCCACCCGGTCGCTGTCCGGGTCAGTGCCCAGGATGAAGTCCACGTCATTCTCCCGGGCCAGGTCGATGGCCAGATAGAAGCCCTCCGGGTTCTCCGGGTTGGGGGAGACCACGGTGGGGAAGTCGCCGTCGATCACCATCTGCTTGGGCTCACAGATCAGGTGCTTGATGCCCAGGGTCCGCAATGCCTCCGGCACCAGCTTGTAGCCGCAGCCGTGGAAGGGAGTGTACACCAGCTTGAAGGTGTCCGCCACCTTGGCCACGGTTTCCTTGTCGTTAATCATGGCAGTGACGTTAGCCATAAACTTTCGGTCCGTCTCCTCCCCCATGGTCTCAATGAGGCCGGCCTTCACCGCCTCGTCGAAGTCCATGCGCCGGATGCCATTGAAGACGTCGATCTGTTCCAGAGCAGCGGCGATGGCGTCGGCGTGGTGAGGGGGCAGCTGGGCGCCGTCCTCCCAGTAGACCTTGTAGCCATTGTACTCCTTCGGATTGTGGCTGGCGGTGACATTGATGCCCGCCTGGCAGCGGTACTCCCGCACGGCGAAGCTCAGCTCCGGCGTGGGGCGGAGGGACTCGAAGATCCGCACATGGATACCGTTGGCGGCGCAGACCTCCGCCGCCGCCCGGGCGAACTCCATGGAGTGGTTCCGGCAGTCCATACAGATGGCCACGCCCCGGCGCTTGCCCTCCTCGCCCTCGGCGCAGATGACCTGGGCAAAGCCCTGGGTGGCCCAGCGGATCACATGGATGTTCATGTTGTGCAGGCCCACGGCCATGATGCCCCGCAGGCCGGCGGTGCCGAACTCCAGCGGGCCGTAGAACCGGCTCTCAATCTCCTTGGGGTCATTTCGGATGCTCTCCAGCTCCGCACGCTCCGCGTCGGACAGGGCAGGACTCGCCAGCCACTTTTCATATTCCTTCATAAAATCCATGCGAGAGATACCTCCTGTTGTGTAAATTGAGAACGGAGGCGGGACATTAGTCCTGCTCCGGGATTTCCGCGGGGGTGTCCAGCAGCGCCTGGGCCTCCTCCAGCTGGGAGGCGGGGACCCAAATCTCTACTCCCTGGGAGGCGAAGCCTCCCAGCACCTTGCCCAGGGACCCGTTCTGGAAGGCGGGGATGCCGCAGCTTTCCAAAAACGACACGGTGATGTCTGCCTGGCTGTCCAGCTCCCACTGGATGTCCAGCTTGGCGGCGGGTTCCGGTGCGCCTGCCTCGTCTTTCGGCCAGCGGTCCAGCAGGTCCCGGTCCGCCCGGGCCCAGAAGTCCTTTGCTGGTTCTGTCATAGTTCCACGTCCTTTACTTGTGATATTTGGTGCCTGCGTTGATCTGATACGCCCGGTAGATCTGTTCCAGCACCATCACCCGGGCCAGATGGTGGGGGAAGGTCATGGGGGACATGGAGAGCCGCAGCCTGGCCTCTGCTTTGATGGAGGGGTGCAGGCCAAAGGACCCACCGATGAGAAACACCAGATGTCCCACGCCCTGGCTGGCCCAGGCAGCCATCTGCCGGGCCAGCGCCTCGCTGGACCGCGGCTCTCCCTCCACGCACAGAGCGATCAGGGCAGCGCCGGATGGGAGCTTGGCCCGGATGGCAGCAGCCTCCTTCAAAAGGGCCGCCTCGATCTGGGCGGGGGAGGGGTCCTCCGGCAGCCGCTCCTCCGGCAGTTCCACCAGCTCCAGCTTACAGAAGCGGGACAGCCGCTTGACGTACTCCGCCGCGGCGTCTATATAAAATTTCTCCTTCAGCTTCCCGACACACAGGATCGTCACCTTCTGCATACGGACCTCCTGCTCACGGTGTGGGCTGGGCCCAGGCAGTCCCTGGGAGCCACAGACAGCAGAGGCGAGACACCTGCGGCGGAGAGAGCCCGTTCTACGGCAGTTTGCGCCATGGCGGGCGTATTATTCTCCCGGCTCAGATGGGCCAGGATGATCTCTGATGTGCCGCTCTGCGCCAGAACGGCGGCAAAACGGGCGGCATCCTCATTGCTGAGATGGCCTTGTGCGCCCAGAATCCGCTGTTTCAAATAGTAGGGGTAGGGCCCGCTGCGGAGGGTCTCGATGTCGTGGTTGGCCTCCAGCACCGCCAGATCCACGCCCTCCAGAATGTCGGCAGCCTCGTCGGTGACGTAGCCGGTATCCGTCAGGACACCGACGGCGCCGCCGGCGGCGTCCAGCCGGAAACCACAGGAACCGGGAGCGTCATGGGATGTGGGAAATGCCGTCACGGCAAACTCTCCGATAGACTGGGGGATGCCGAAGTCCAGCGCGTCCAGCCGTGTCTCTGCGCCGGGCAGCCGCCAGGATAGCTCCCGGGCGGCCCGCTCGGTGGTAAAAACCGGGGCGGCGCAGCGCTTGAGCAGCGTCTGCAGACCGGAGATGTGGTCCGCGTGGGTGTGCGTGATGAGAATGGCCGTGAGGCTTCCGAGCTCCAGGCCCAGCTCCCGCAAAGCGGCAGTGATGCGGCGGCAGGAAATGCCCGCATCCAGCAGAATATAACTCTCCCCGCAGGAGAGCAGCAGCGCGTTCCCGGAGGAACCGCTTGCCAGCGTATGTACGGTGGTCAAAAAACATACCTCTTCCGGTGAAAAGTAAGACGTCCACAAGGGAGGCCGTCGACGAAAGTCGCCATCCTCCATCGCGGACGTAAAATCGCTCGATCTATGGAAATGTCTTGATTGTATAACCCCGCGGCAGCGGGGGAAACCTAGAGAAGCCTGTACCCCGTTTCAGCCAATGTGGGCCTCCAGCTCCTCGGACTCACCGGGGACCTCCACGGTACGGATGGAAGCGCCAAGGCCCTGGAGCTTGGTGACGATATCCTCATAGCCCCGCTCGATATACTGTACGCAGCTGATCTCGCTCTCGCCCTTGGCAGCCAGGGCAGCGATCACCAATGCCGCGCCGGCCCGCAGATCGCAGGCCTGGATGGGCGCACCGGTGAGATGGTCCACGCCCTCCACCACAGCGGTCTTGTCGTCTACCTGGATGCTGGCGCCCATGCGCTTGAGCTCATCCACATAGCGGTAGCGGTTGTTCCAGACGCTCTCCGTCACCAGGGAAGTGCCCTCCGCCAGGCAGAGGACGGTGGTGATCTGGGGCTGCATATCTGTGGGGAAGCCCGGATAGGGCATGGTTTTCACATTGGCCTTCTGCAAGGGGCCGCTGCGGCGGACCAGAAGGGTGTCCTCCCGCTCCTCTACCTCCACGCCCATCTCCACCAGCTTGGCGGTGATGCAATCCATGTGCTTGGGGATGATATTCTTCACCAGGATCTGGCCGCCGGTGGCAGCCACGGCGGCCATATAGGTGCCTGCCTCAATCTGGTCGGGAATGATGGCGTAGCTGCCGCCCCGCAGGCGGTCCACGCCCTGAATTTTAATGGTGTCCGTGCCGGCACCCCGGATGTTGGCGCCCATCGAGTTGAGGAAGTTGGCCAGGTCCACGATATGGGGCTCCTTGGCAGCGTTCTCGATGACGGTGTTGCCTTCCGCCCGGACGGCGGCCATCATGATATTCATGGTAGCGCCCACGGAGACCACATCCAAATAGATGTTGGCGCCCTTGAGGCGGCCGGTCTCCGTGGAAGCGTTGATGAAGCCGCCCTCCACCATGACCTTGGCGCCAAGCGCGGTAAAGCCCTTCACGTGCTGGTCGATGGGGCGCACCCCGAAGTTGCAGCCGCCGGGCATGGCAACTTCCGCCTGGCCGAAGCGGCCCAGGAGAGAACCAATCAGATAATAGGAGGCCCGCATCTTCCGGGCCAACTCATAGGAGGTTCGGGTGGAGCGGATGCGGCTGGCGTCGATCTCCACTGTATGGCGGTTGATGACGCGGATGCCGGCACCCAAATGCTCCAGAATCTTCAGGGACAGCGTCACATCGGAGATCTGGGGGATATTTTCGATCCGGCAGACCCCGTCCACCAGCAGAGCGGCGGGGATGATGGCAACGGCGGCGTTTTTGGCGCCGCTGATCTCTACTTCACCAAACAGGGGATGACCACCCTGTACAATATACTTTGTCAAAGTCGATACCCTCTCTTCAAAAGGCGCTTTCTTTTGTGGCGGCACCTGTAATTTCTATGAAACAGTGTGCCCGGCCCGTGCCGCTTCATACCCGCTAAAGACCTGCGAAACCGGAGAAATTTTCCGGATGGGGAAGCTCACACACCCAAACTATACCATATCCCCGCGCAAAATGCAAACCCTTCCTGCGAGCCGGACGGGTTCCGCGTCAAAATTCGTCAAAATTCCAAAGCCGCCGACGGCTGAAAACAGCCGCTTCAGGCCGAATCGCGGCGCACAGGCGGAGAAATTTGGAAACAAATTATCTGCCCGGCAGGGCTCCAGTTACTCAGCCGGAGGAGACCGCGCCGGTGTAGCAGTTGACATAATAATCAGCCGTATCCGTAGAAACGCACCAGGCGGGCACCAGGGCCATAGGAGTGGCTGTGGTGCTCTGCAGCTCATAACAGAGGTACAGGTCCGTCACGGCAGTGACCACCGCGCCGCTCTGAACGGTGCCGAGGAAGGCATTGAGGGCATCCAGAGCGGACAGGGCACCGTTCCCATTGGCGGTCTGTCCCGCCTGGGGCAGGTGGGTACCGCTGACGGAGGCCACCCGCCCGCCGGAGATGGAGAAGGAGACGGTACAGTTGACCACCGGGGCCCCGTCGTAGGTCTGGACCGCGGAGGCGCTGCCGTCCTCCCCATCCAGGGAGAAGGCGAGGGCTTCGTAGTGGAACGCACGGCAGAAGGCCCGGCACAGGGCGTCCGCTGTCTCGCCGCTCTGTTCGATCACCACGTCAAAGGTGCCGTCGGACCGGAAGACGGCGCTGCCGTTTTCGCTTTGATAGGTGGTGACGCCGCCGCCACCATCAGACATGACCAGCTCATCTCCCAGGAGAAAGCCGGCCAGCTTCTCATCCTCGTCCGGGTCCCTGGACAAGGTCAGGCCGGCGGGCGGTGTGGCGCCGGGGATAATGCCGTCATCCAGAGAGACACCCTCCGCCGCGAACAGCTGCACCATCTGCTGACGGGCCTCTGCCTGGGCGGAATAGCCGGTGGTCAGCCGTACTCCCAGCAGGCCCAGGAGGCAGAGATTCATCAGAGCCAGGATCAGAATGATGATGTTTTTCAGACGGAAGCTCTCCATCCGTCGGACCTCCTTTCCACCGCCGGAGCGGCTTGTATCCGCTGCACTCAGTCCGCCAGCCAGCTGGCGGATACCGAGTCTCCGCCGCCGTCGGCATAGCCCACAGACAGCTCTGTGCCGGGATGCTCCGCTGCAATGGCCAGCGTCTGCCGCAGCGGCAGCAGGAGCGACGTCTCCCCGGCGGTGCTGTACTGCCGGAACCGCAGGGTGAGGCGGGTGACGCTGGTGCCGGAGAGCGTGATCTCGGCGGCGTGTCCGCCGTCGGAGAAGCGAATGGGGACACCATCGATCTGATATCCGAACAGAAGCTGGGTGGTGTCTCCGCCCTGACTGACGGACTCCAGATACAGCCTTGCCTCGCCGGAGCGGTCCTCTGTCAGCTGTTCCAGCAGGATACTGGCACCCAGCACGGCTTCCGCCGCAGTGGGGACCTCCTCCTGTGCGGAGATCTCCAGCGTAGCATCTGTTCCGCTGCGGTAGGTGATCTCCCCGGAGGGACGGATGTGAAGGGAGCGATCGGCTTCGACCTCGGTGATGACCTCCGTGCCGTCGGCCTCCGCATAGCGCTCCCGCGTGTTGATGTTGAAGCCGAAAGCCGCCAGCAGCCAGTCCGTGCCGGAGATGGATGAAGCGGCAGAGAGGACCGGCAGCTGCGGTAACTCCGTCGGCAGGATGGAGAGGGGAAACAGCTTGCCGTATAGCGGCTCCATCTCCACAACCTCAAAGGCGAAGGAGACGCTTCCCATGCCGGACTGGCTCACTGCCTCTGTAAGAGAATCTATGGAGAGGGCGGTGGAGGCGACGGTGCCGGTGAGGACGGTATCAGCACCGTCCCATACATAGAGATGGACGGAGCCGTCCGCCCCTGCGGCCAGCAGCAGACAGCGGGCATTTCCCTCCAACGCGGTGCCCTCTGCACCGGTGAGCTCGGCAAGCACCTGGAGGGGCAGGGGATTCAAAAAATCAAAATAGATGGAAGGGCCCGAGAGGGCACCCCGAAAGGCATCCGTTGTAGAAGGAGCAAGGTGCTGGACGGAGCCCAGAGCCTCCCGCAGGCCCAGGGCGGAGAAGCCGTCACTGTTGGTAGTGAAGCCCAGGCTGCCATACCGGCCGTAGGAGTCCGTGAGGACCACCCGTACCGGAGCGGGAAACTCCCGCAGCCGGGAGGGTGAGCCCTCGCCGGTCAGCCGCTCCAGATAGAGCGGGTCCTCCGACGTGCCCAGATTGTACAGCTGCAGCTGGGCGAACAGGAGCACCGCCGAGACGGACAGAAGCGCGATGGCGATGTTCTGGATGAGGTTGCGGCGCCTGCGCCGGGCCGTTTGATCCATGGGCGGCCTCCTTTCAGCGGTTTTGCGGATGTGACTTTCTCAGATGGGGTTGGAGGGCCCGCCGATGGGCAGCGTCAGCCGGATGGTGGTGCCGGGGCCCTCGTGGGGCGCCAGGGCGATGGTGCCGTGGTGGCGCTGGACGATCTCCCTGGCGATGGAGAGACCCAGGCCCGTGCCGCCGGACTCCCGGGAACGGGCCTTGTCCACCCGATAAAAGCGGTCGAAGATCCGGTCCCGATCCTTCTCTGGGATGCCGATGCCGTCGTCGCAGACCTCCATCCAGACCTCCGCCTCTGTGGAGCCGGCGGTGATGGTGATGTGTCCGCCGTCGGGCGTATATTTGACGGCATTGCCGATGACGTTCATCATCACCTGCTCCAGCCGGCTCCGGTCCCCCACGATCAAGGGCAGGCTCTCCGGCGGAGTATAGGTCAGCGTGTGCCCGTGCTGCTTGGCGGCCAGGGCATTGGCACGGGTGACGCTCTCAATGGCGTCCCCGAAAGGAAAGCGGGAGAGCACCAGCTCCGCATTGCCCGCATCCAGACGGCTGAGGGTCAGCAGATCCTGAACAATGTGGGTCATGCGGTCCGTCTCCGTGATGATGATGTCCAGAAAGCTGTTGGAGGTCTCCACAGGGATGTCCCCCTCCGCGTCCCGCAGGGTCTCGGCATAGCTGCGGACGTTGGTGAGGGGGGTGCGCAGCTCGTGGGAGACATTGGCCACGAACTCCTTGCGCCGCTCCTCGTTGCGGTGCTGCTCCGTCACGTCATGAAGCACCACCAGCACGCCGCCGCTGGCCTGGTCGGAAAACGGCGCCAGAAACAGCTCCAGCGTCCGGTCCCCCACCTCCATCTCCGCCTCGGCGTAGTTGGGTCTTTGGAGGGCCAGGGTCTCCTGGAAGGGATAGACCTGACCGAAGAGGGTATCGTAGGTAGTGCCCTCCGGCACACTGCGATGGAGCATATTGGTGGCGGCGGGATTGCAGTGGATAAGGAGGCTGTCGTGGTCAAAGGCCACCACGCCGTCGGTCATGTGGAGGAACAGGGTGTCCAGCTTGTTCCGCTCGTTCTCCACGGCGGCCAGCGTGGCTTGAAGGACATCGGCCATCTCGTTGAAGGTGCCCGTGAGGATGCCGATCTCGTCAGTGGACTCCACGGGGAGCTGGCTGTCAAAGTCTCCCGCGGCCACCCGCTCTGCCCCGGCGGTGAGCTTTTCGATGGGGCCCACCATGGTCTTGGACAGCAGGAAGCTCAACAGGACAGAGATCAGCAGGCCGATCACCAGCGCCTGCATGATGATGAGGAAGAGCTGGGAGTTCAGGTCCGTCACTGTGTCCTTGTTGTCCAGGATGTAAATGATGTAGGCGTTTCCGCCCCCCATGATGGGGATGGCTGCGTCCATATAGTCGGCGGTGATGTCGCTGCGGTCTCCCACCAGGGTGCTGTCGCCCTGAGCCACGGCATTCCGGGCGGTCAGCAGGTTGGCGGTCTGCTCCCGGGGGAGCTCTGACGCCTCTGCAGACCCGTCCAGGTAGGTGCCGCTCTGCCCATCCAGGATGAAGTAGTTCCGGGTGCGGTAGTCGATGCCCAGGGAGCCGGCCCGGCCCTCCAGCATCTCCTTGATGCCGGCGGCGCCGTCCGGTTCGGCCGCCCGGGCCCGGAGGGTGGAGACATAGCCGTCGCTGTCGTCGCTGAACACGGCGCTGATCTGCTCGTAAAAGGTGTCGATATAGAAGCTGGAGACGCTGGTGGTCAGGAACGCGCCTACCACCGCCATCAGCGAGGTGATGAGCAGCAGCAGAATCAGCATCAGCTTCATGTGGAGGCTGCGGAACACGGCGAACACCTTCTTTCCTTAGAGAATGGGGGGCGGAGTCATTTCACGGAGAAGTAGTAGCCGGCGCCCCGGCGGGTGAGGATGAAGACAGGATTGGCGGGGTCGGCCTCGATCTTCTCCCGCAGGCGCCGGACCGTCACGTCCACGGTCCGCACGTCGTCGCCCACATAGCCGTAGTTCCACACCTGCTCCATCAGGTCGATGCGGGAGTAGACCTTGTTGGGATGGCTGGCCAGAAAGGTCAGCAGCTCATACTCCCGCTGGGTCAGGTCGATGGCCTTACCGGCCCGGAAGACCTGGTGGCTGTCGGTATTGATAGACAAATCCCCGGACACGGGCATGGCGGAGGCCGCGGCAGAGGCGGCAGCCGGCGGCGTCATGGTGGTCCGCCGGATGTTGGCTCCTACCCGGGCCACCAGCTCCCGCATAGAGAAGGGCTTGGTGATATAGTCGTCGGCACCGATCTCCAGCCCCAGGACCTTGTCCGCCTCCTCCTCCCGGGCGGTGAGGATGATGACAGGAACGCTGCTGCCCTGGTCCCGCAGGGCGCGGCACACGTCAAAGCCGTTTTTCTTGGGCAGCATTACATCCAGCAGGATCAGGTCCGGATTGGCGGATACCGCCTGAGCCAGGCCGTCCTCTCCGTCATAGGCCTCCAGCGTCTGATAGCCCGCCCGCTGGAGATTGAACCGCAGGATGTCCACGATATTCTTCTCGTCCTCCACGATCAGGACGGTTTTCGGATCGCTCATGGCAGAGTCTCCTCTCAAAGATTCAGAAGCACTTTTGCCTTCAGCACGGCGGCGATGGTCTTGCTGTCCTCGATCTCCCCGTCCATGACGCGGTGGACCATCTCATTGAAGGGAATGCGCTCCACATTCAAGAATTCATCCTCGTCCAGCTGCTGGGACTCCATGTGCAGGCCCTTTGCCAGGAAGAGGTACAGCCGCTCACTGAGACAGCCGGGGGAGGGCAGGGTCACGCCCATGGGCAGGAAGGTGTCCGGCACGGCACCGGTCTCCTCCTTCAGCTCCCGCAGGGCACCGGCCACCGGGTCCTCGCCCGGCTCCAGCTTTCCGGCGGGGATCTCCAGCAGCGTCTTTCCGATCACATAGCGGTACTGGGTGACGGTGAGCACATTGTTCCGGTCGTCCAGAGCCAGAATGGCCACGCCGTCCACATGCTCTACTACCTCGCGGAAAGAGGTCCTGCCGTTCGGCAGCTGCACCTGGTCCACGTGCAGGCTCAGGAAGCTTCCCTGGTACTTTTCCTCCCGGCTGAGGGTCTTCTCCGTCAGATCCGCAGTCTGATTCATATAGCATTCCACCTTGTGTCTATTTTTTGTATATTCAGGACATACTCAATCACTTTATTATAGCATATCCTCCAGAAAAAGCCAACTGTGACTTTCTCTTGAAGATGCGGGGAAAATATGGTATTATAATAAAACCTTCCAGGAAAGAGGTGAGCCCCACGGAGAAGAAGGGAATCAAGATCGCGGCCCAGAACCGCAAGGCCTTCCACGACTACTTCGTGGAGGACCGGTACGAGGCGGGCATCGAGCTTGCGGGCACGGAGGTCAAGTCCATCCGGGCCGGAACGCTGAATTTGAAGGACGCCTACTGTACGGTAAAGGATGGGGAGCTGTTCGTCCATGGGATGCACATCTCCCCCTATGAGAAGGGCAACATCTTCAACCGGGACCCGGTGCGCTCCCGGCGGTTGCTGATGCACAAACGAGAGATCCGCAAGCTCCATGCCCTGGTGAAGCAGGACGGCTATGCCCTGGTGCCCCTGTCCGTCTATTTTAAGGATTCCCGGGTGAAGCTGGAGATCGGCCTGTGCCGGGGCAAGAAGAACTATGACAAGCGGGCGGCTGCCTCCCAGCGGGACGCCAAGCGGGAGATTGACCGCACCCTAAAAGAAAGGAATCGATGATATGTCTGACATGACGAACCCTATTGTCACCATCACCATGGAAAACGGCGCTGTGATGACCGGCGAGCTATACCCCGCCAAGGCTCCCAACACGGTGGCCAACTTCATCTCCCTGGCCAACAAGGGCTTTTATGACGGCCTGATCTTCCACCGGGTCATCCCCGGCTTCATGATCCAGGGCGGCTGCCCCGACGGCAACGGCATGGGCGGCCCCGGCTGGCAGATCAAGGGGGAATTCACTCAAAACCGCTTCCCCAATGACCTGAAGCACGACCGGGGCGTCCTGTCCATGGCCCGGGCGATGGACCCCAACTCCGCCGGCAGCCAGTTCTTCATCATGGTGGCCCCGGCGCCCCATCTGGACGGGCAGTACGCCGCCTTCGGCCAGGTGACCGGAAACGTGGAGGAGGCCATCCGCATCTCGGAGGTCCCCACCGACTGGAACGACAAGCCCAAGACACCGGTGGTCATTCAGAGCATTCGGGTGGACACCCAGGGCGTGGACTATCCGGAGCCTGAAAAGCGCTGAGAGGGGGAGAGCCCAATGAAGACGGCCATCATCACCGGCGCGTCCTCCGGTCTGGGACGGGAGTTTGCCCGCCAGCTGACGGACATATTCCCGGAGATTGAGTGCTGCTGGCTCATTGCCCGCCGGGAGGACCGGCTGGAGGAGATCGCCCGGGAGATGGTGGGGGTGGAGACGGTCTGCCTTCCCTTGGACCTGTGCGATTCCATGTCCTTTACCACCCTGCAGGAAAAACTGGCGGCGGAGAAACCGGAGGTGGCGATCCTCATCAACAACGCCGGCTGCGGTTACCTGGGCCGGATGGGGGAGACGGAGACCGCTGTCCAGACCCGGATGGTAGATCTGAACGTCAGGGCCATGACGGCGATGACGAACCTGGTCATTCCCTATATGCCGGCGGGGGGACGCATCCTCAACACGTCTTCCATCGCATCCTTCTGCCCCACGCCCCGGATGACGGTGTACGGCGCCAGCAAGGCGTATGTGTCCTCTTTCACTGTGGGCCTCAGTGAAGAGCTGAAGCGAAGGGACATTACCGTTACGGCGGTGTGCCCCGGCCCCATGAAAACGGAGTTCCTGGACGTGGGCAGCATCACTGGCCGTTCCCCGGCCTTTGAGTACCTGCCTTACTGCGACCAGGTGCGGGTAGCGGCGGGCGCGCTGCGGGCCGCCAAGGCGGGCAGGACTATGTACACGCCGCGGCTGTTCTACAAATTCTACCGGCTGCTGGCCAAGGTCACGCCGGTGAAGCTGATGGTAAAATTTACCAAAACCTGAAATGTCATGGAATTGTAACACATTCCGACAGCGGGATGTGTTACAATCTCCATTGGTATCCTGCCAGATATCCCAGAAAGGCCCCCGGCATGGAGATGCGAATCGCAGGCTCCCATCACAAACCAGTGAAGCGTTTATGATCTCAGGGCTC